>Ga0114923_10003326_pt1 | contig 10846 bp, 9 predicted proteins | sample SumtaG_FD_89578 | JGI IMG/M metagenome (GOLD analysis project Ga0114923, IMG submission 89578) | Deep subsurface microbial communities from Indian Ocean to uncover new lineages of life (NeLLi) - Sumatra_00157 metaG | ecosystem: Environmental > Aquatic > Marine > Oceanic > Sediment | place: near...
GTACGCTGCGAAAAATGGTGCGCTATTCATTCATATCAGTTCAGATTATGTCTTTGGAGATGACCTCAAAGAAGGCTATGAAGAGGATTATGACAAATTTACACCTGTGAATAAATATGGTGAATCGAAATTGCTTGGCGAACAAGAAGTGATTGAAGTAGCTGGAGGGGTTGAAGGGTCTTCTTTTGTGAAAAAGGACGCGAAATTATACATAGTCCGACCTTCGTGGTTATTTGGAAAGGGTACGAAGAATTTCTTAGCCAAAATTATTGAACTAAGTAAGAAGCTCGATACACTGAAGGTAGTCACAGATGAAGTGAGCTCACCTACCTATGTAAAAGATCTTGCCCAGCGTTTGATCTATATCGCGGAGAAGCAGCCCGAACCTGGAATCTATCACGCAGCAGGACGAGGTGCTGCTAGTCGCTATGATTTCGCCCGCGAGATCCTGCGAAATATCAAAAGCACTGTGCGCCTGGAGCCGACCACCTTAACAGAATTTGGCCGCGACACAGGAATCGCGCATTATTCTGTTCTTCTCAATACAAAGTTGCCTGTGATGAGAAAATGGGAGGAGATGGTGGAGGATTATTTAAACAAATCAAAAAATTAGTATCGTATTCCCAAAATTGACAATATTTTTACAGCCGTGATATGATTTTTATTCTTTAGTTACACTAATTATGGGTACTCCCGAAGAAGCAAGAGGACCTAGACACACGTTTATGTTTGCTGCAAAAACCAGCGAACTTCTTGACCACCTTAATGAAACTGAGCTCGATGTAGAACAAGAAAGTTACTCTGGTGGTTCATATATCGACATCCCACTTGAAGTTGGGGCAACACTACTAAGGGGATTGGTTCTAGATAAATACGATGACTTTGATCTCGACTCTGCAATAGGTAATCCCTATTACCAAGCATTAGCTATCGGATGTATAAATTGGCGTAAAAGCTCCATACTAACTGATAGGCTTGAATTTGGAAAAGAGCAACTAGATCAAATGGATCAAGAACAGCAGCTCCAAGCTATATTAGAAAAAACCGATGATTATCCAAATTTATTGACAGATGCTATACAAGGCATTAGAAAAGAACGATTTTTCCAACCATTCGTTGCCGAAACAATGCGTTATAAGTATGCAAAAGAAATGAATGGACTGAACAGACTCAAGAAAAGGATGACCTGTACTGCATTTGCTTCTTTTGACGATCTATCCGACTTCATGGAACAGTACTATCCCTATTCAAGTAATAGAGATGTGCTTGATGCCGTTATAATAAATCTCTATGGAAAGCCAATAGCTACTAGCCAGGAGGCAAGTAGTGCAACCGCTCTATTTATGTATCTAAAGGCAATCTTCCCATATAATCAATATGTTAAGCCCGCAGAAGTCACTGATTTTGAAATTGCACTTGAGAGATGTGGTATTCCACCAGACCCTACAGCAGTAACTATGCAAGAAATCAACCAGAATAATCTCATAGAAGTAGCAAGCTTTATTGGTCAACACTTTGGTAGTATTAACGTGATAAGAAAATAATGATCAAAAGAGACAAAATTAGATCAACTACGTTTTTATTTAATATATGATAAGATGATTTATGATGGAAAGTTCAACTGAAGAACAAACATTGGAACAGACTCATGATACACTAGCTTCAGCACATGAAGCGGACACATATCGTGGTATTGATCCCCGGGCTTGGGAAAGCGCATTTGAATATCTATTTGGAGGAGAACCTCCTGAAGGTGCAGAAGCAGCCCAAGCAGAATCCATTCGCGACCCACTACCAGAAGCAATTGACCCTGCATAATCTATAAAGATTGCCCTTACAAATTCTCCCAATCTCCGTTATAATTTGCTCTAAATCTTAAATTTGTTTTTATGGCAAATCAAACTATTTTGGTCACAGGCGGCGCAGGCTTTATTGGCGCGAATTTCATTCATTATTGGCTTGGGAAATATCCGCAAGACAAAATCGTCAACTATGACAAACTCACTTATGCAGGCAATCTTGAGAGTTTGAAGGATCTGGAAGGCAACGAGAATTATGTATTTGTGAAAGGGGACATAGCAGACCGGGGACTTGTAGAGAAAACTGTAAAAGAACATGGAGTGGATTTGATCGTTCATTTTGCAGCTGAAACTCATGTTGATAGGAGCATAGAAGGTCCAGCAGTATTTATTCAGACGAACGTAGTTGGCACGCATGTTCTTCTTGATGTGGCAAAGGAGAATGGCGGAATCAGATTCCATCATGTTTCAACAGATGAGGTTTTTGGAAGTCTTGAATTGGATTCCAAGGAAAAATTCACAGAGAAAACTCCGTATGACCCTAGAAGCCCCTACTCTGCAAGTAAAGCCGGATCAGATCATTTGGTGCGTGCCTATTATCACACATACAATCTGCCAGTGACGATCTCGAATTGTTCGAATAATTTTGGGAATTTTCATCATCCAGAAAAATTGATTTCGCTTGTGATCACAAGAGCTCTAAATGACGAGAAAATTCCCGTTTACGGCGACGGATTGAATGTCAGGGATTGGATTCATGCAAAGGATCACGCAAGAGGAATTGATCTAATTATTCAAAAAGGACGTCTAGGCGAGACATATCTACTAGGTGGGAATGGCGAGAGGAATAACATGCAGATGGTTAAAAAAATATTGGAATTGTTAGGGAAATCAGAAAATCTCATAGTCCATGTTGGAGACCGCAAAGGCCATGATCGAAGATATGCGATCGATTTTACAAAAGCAAAAGGCGAACTTGAATACGGCCCGGAAAAGACAGTTGAAGAATGGCTCGAAGAAACAGTCAAATGGTACGTAGAAAATGAATGGTGGTGGAAGCCGCACAAAGAAGAAGCAGACAAGATTGCGGAGAAATATTTAGCCAATCCTTTGTAGAACAAATGAGCATACCCGCACGAAGACACGTTGCCATCGCTATTTTCATTGACAAAGATGACTATCTTTATATTCAAGAGAGAGGAAAAGTTTCCAAAATTGGCGAAAAGTATGGGCTTTGGGGAGGCAGCATTGAGAAAGGAGAAACGCCCAAGCAAGCCTTCTTAAGAGAAATGCAAGAGAAACTTGATTTTGCTCCTCCAGAAATTAATTATTGGGGAACTCACGTTTATCAGTACAAGCATGAAGGTGTTTTACGAACCCTTACCCAAGAAGCATTTATTTGTCCTTTGAAAAAACCGCTAGACAAATATAATATCAAAATCCAAGAAGACGAAGGCATAGTGAAAATGCATCTTGATGATTTACTTGAGAATGATGAAATTCTAGGAATTGATAAAACCTTGATTCGAAAAATTTTCAAAATCGACAAAAAGGCGATCGACAGGCAGATAAACGAGCTAAAGGTTCAAGATATTGTCCCCTTCAGAATTAATGAGGATGATAAATTAAAAAGAAACTACACCATACACCTGATCCCTCCAAAGAAAATCATCGAGCGACTACTTGAATTTAGTTCCGTGATAAAGGCAAAATTTCCAGATCACTTCTTCTACAATGCAAAGCAATTACATATCACATTCCTTGGCAACATTGATGTCAATTACGATCAAAACCAATTAATAAAGAATACGGAAGAATTATTTGAAGGGTTTGATTTAAAATTCAAACTCATTGGCATTGGCTCAAATAAACATGTTTCTTCGTTTACAGCATATCCCGTGAATTTTTCTATGCACGAACTTCGAGAAGATATGCGGGGAATGCTAGGCCAACAAGCCGATGACTACACAATTCATACAAGCTCATATGAGCATTTAGGTTGGATAAATTATTTTAGGTATCTGAAGCACCCTGACAAAAAACTACTAGAGCTACTTCGCTCATTTACAAACACCGAATTTGGGAACTTCACTGCTGAAAAAATACGCATCTTGAAAAACACAAGCCGGACTTTGCAAGATAGCGCATTTGAGATTATCTATGAAAAAAAATACTCGAAGATTGGGCCAAATACTAGACCGCAAAAAATTTGCAAAAAGATCTTTGGGATATTATGATTACTTGAACGTTCTATCAATCTTAATCTGTTAAAATGCATTTATGAAAGGAATAATTCTAGCAGGCGGCTCTGGAACAAGACTCTACCCCATCACTATGGGAACTAGCAAACAGCTCATGCCAATCTATGACAAACCTATGATCTACTACCCTTTATCCACTCTGTTGATGGCAGGAATCAATGAAATCCTCATCATTTCAAACCCTGAATATATTGATAGCTATAGGAATTTGCTGGGCGATGGCAGCCAGCTCGGATGCAAATTCGAATACAAAGTGCAGGATGAACCTCGAGGGCTCGCTGATGCGTTTATAGTCGGAGAAAAATTTGTAGGTAATGATAAAGCCGCGCTAATTCTGGGCGACAACATCTTCTACTGGACAGGCATGGAAAAACTCTTAAAAAAAAGCACGGATCCAGATGGAGGAGTCATTTTTGCCTATCATGTATCAGACCCCGAAAGATATGGAATAGTTGAATTTGATGAAAATATGAAAGCGGTCTCAATTGAAGAAAAACCTGAAAAACCAAAATCAAACTATTGTGTGACAGGGCTTTATTTCTATGACAATGATGTTGTAGAAATTGCAAAAAATCTAAGCCCAAGCGCCAGAGGTGAAATCGAGATCACTGATGTAAATGCAGAGTATTTGAGGCGCGGCAAATTGGAAGTCGCAATCCTAGATCGCGGCACAGCCTGGCTAGACACTGGAACATTTGTTTCCATGAATCAAGCCGCGCAATTTGTCCAAATCATAGAAGAACGACAAGGCCTCAAAATCGGATGCATCGAGGAAGAAGCGTTTAGACAAGGCTTCATTGATAAAGCGCAATTAGAAAAACTTGCTAAACCACTCATGAAAAGTGGATATGGCGAATATTTAATGGGACTAGTATAAATTTTCAGATGCAGGTACAAATGCTGAACTTTGTTAAAAAAAATAAAATCTACGCTGTTGCAATTATTGCCTTTCTAACAGGATTTATCTTAGGTAATTTTCTTCAACGAGATGATAATGACATTATTTCCGAAATCCCTGAAATAGAAGACCTCGAATCCATAGAAACAACGGAAGAATCTGCAAACGACAATGATTCAACCCAATCAAATGGAGAATCCAAAGAATACACAAATTCCGCTTTCTCTTACAAAATTAATTATCCCAGCAATTGGACTGCTCTTGACGCAGCTGCTCTTGCTGCAACCAGTGATTCTGAATACGTAGAAGTTAGAAAAGAGACAGATTCTTCTGCCCCGAGTTTCAGCGTAAATAATCAAATAAAGAACGAAACAGACTGCAACTTCATCTACGATCATACAAAAGAAGGATCAGGCGGTATCAAATCATTTGACGTTGGCAAGGAAACAATAAACGGACGAGAATATATTGTATCTGAAGCGATATTTGACGATCCTTCCATGAACTTTCAAGAAATCGTCATGAAATATCGGTATTGGGCTGGCTCCTCTGGCATATGCCATATCCTTTCTAGGCATGATAATCTAGAGGAAACCAACAAAGAAACTCTCGAACAGATCTTATCGAGCTTTGAGCTCACTTAGATTCCCAAACTTTAGGAGAAATAGGCAACAATAATAGCACAGGCTCAGCAAAAAGTGCACCTACCAGTACCCGTAGCCATCCAACCAATAACTTGTATATGCTGATACTTGAGCATTGCCACTGACTTGCTGCGTTTCTTCAGGACTTTTTGAGTCTATCACCATTAGCTTATCTTCACTTGTATAGAACAACAAATCACCCAGCCAAAAATATCTATCGACCTTCCCATCATTCGTTATCTTTTTCTCATTTTTTCCATCTAGCTCAATAGTATAAATATCACTTCTACCATCTCGTGTTGTTATAAAACTCACTTTTGAAGAATTTGAATTAAAAGTTGCCCAAAATTCCGACACCGAATTAGACGTCAATTGGGTGGTTTTACCTGTTGTAAAGTTTCGCACAAACAAATCAATTTGCCCGCCACTTTGAATCCTAAAAATTGCTGATTTTGAATCAGGGCTAAATGTGAATGCATCTAGATATTCATTATCTTCATTCTCATATATCCGATCTTGAGCTGCATTGTGAGTATTGTACAAATAAACTCCATTTTTACTACTATCGGAATAATACCCTTTATACATGACGTACTTGCCATCATCTGAAATTTTAAAGTCATACAAATTATCCGCTGTATGGAAAATTTGCTTCATCCCACTGCTATTCATATCCCCAAACATCACTCTGTCCGTATCTGGGTAATCCGGATGTTCTTCGCTATAGAGCCTTTTTCCTGCTTTCAAATTATATACCCCTATAAAGTTATCATTGTCCTCATACTCATTTTTAGAGACTTTTGTGATCTGGCCGCTGAAAATACTTACCTTGTAGACTAGAGAAATCAAATTCCCTTCATCGTCTTTGTCTCCACCTCTCTCTGAAAGAAATGTAACTGATCCTTCCTGTGCGTTATAGTATGGAGCATAACTATCTCCTTTATCACCACTTAACATTTTTTCTTCTGATCCATCATAATTTGCAACATAAATATTTTTATTTCCGGTTCGACTTGAGACATAAACCACCTTACCTTCCTTTACCATTCCAAGATTTCCCAAATCCAATAGCCCCTGCTCAATTTTTTCAGCACCAACTTGCTTTATCACATACCCATCCTTTTCAACATTTGCTGTAACACTTTGCCCCAAATCCAAGTCCCGAATCACTATGTTTTCACCCTCTAGGCTTAATCTCAACTCCTCTTCTTCGATCTGAGAACTCACCTCCACATCATCAATAAATTCGAGACTCAACCAATCAACTGGAGAAAACTGCAAATCGCCAGCTGGTATCAATACAATCTCCCCAATATCAATTTGCGCTTCAGCTGGGTTCACTTTATAACTCTTATCTTTATAGTTTGGTGATGCTATTCTGATGGTCAGATCTGACATCGCAATATCTTTAATCAAGAATTCCCCAGTGGCTTCAACTTCGAGCTCATATAATTCATCCCCAACAACCAATTTGAAATTCGCAACAATTAATTCTCCGTCTTTTACTGTCAAAATCCCAGCAATATCTTTTACTCCCTCAACCTTGAGTTCAAAACTTTTCAAATTCTCTCCTCTTATGAGTTCTACCGTCTCTTCCAAAGTCTGAAAACCATCAACCTGAATCTTAATTTTTCTATCCCCATAGGTTAAACCCTCCAAATAGTAAACACCGAGCTCATCAGTATTATCACAAACATTGCCAACACAGACCTTTGCGTCTTCTACAGGATCGCCTCCGGACTGGGCAATTGTTCCACTTAACTTTGAGGGAAAAACTATTGAATCGAGCTTCAGAAGGAATGTAAGCGGCACTAGCAGAATTAAAGCAAGGACCACTACCCCCGCTGACACAACAACAATTTTCTTCTTCTTTTCTAAATTTTGAAAATTCCACCAGATAGTCTTGGGATTTAATTTGTTCAAATTTAATCGAATTGAAACTACACCAGGCTGCGGAGCAGGATCCTCTTTCATATCCTCGACAGGCTCTTCTGTGACCTGCTGTACCTCTTCAACTTTCTGTGGTTCCACCTCTACTTTTTTACTCTTTTTCTTGCCCATCCAATTAGTTTAAAATATTAAATCGAATCACTACTATTATCAAACTATAGAATATGATAAAAAGTGTCAATGTATATATATAGTTTATTTATACAACGCCTGAACAGCTGCTTGCTGACAAGCGTCTAGCGTTGTAGTAAAATCAATTATCTTTACCTCCTTTTTATGAAAAAGCAAAAGGTATCAATTATTGGACTTGGGTATGTGGGATTGCCATTGGCGGTTGCGATTGCGAAGTCTGGACGATATGATGTAATGGGCCTTGATCTCGATAAGAAAAAAGTGAGTCTGATAAATAAAAAGGTTTCACCGCTTGAAGATGCGATGGTGAAAGAAGAAATTAAAAAATTCCCGATCAAGGCCACAACTGCCGAGAGTAACCTAAAAGGCACAGATATCTTCATTATTGCAGTTCCAACCCCAGTGGATGAGGATTATGTACCAAATTATGGTCCAATAAAAGGAGCCAGCAAAACTGTTGCTAAGTATTTGAAAAAAGGTGCAACAGTGATACTCGAATCCACTGTCAATCCAGGCACATGCGAGGAAGTTGTTTTACCAGTTTTAGAGCGCGTGAGTAAACTCAAAGGTGGAGTTGACTTCAATCTTGTCCATTGCCCGGAAAGAATAAACCCCGGCGATCCAAAATGGAACGTCTACAATATCGCTCGAAATATCGGCTCTTTGGACGCAGACAGAAACAATGAAATCGCAGACTTTTACCGAAGCTTTCTTAAAGCCGAAATAAATGAAGTCTCAAGCCTAAAAATAGCAGAAGCTACAAAAATTATTGAGAATACATTTCGCGATATCAATATCGCTTACGTGAATGAACTTGCAAAATCGTTTGACAAAATGGGAATCGATCTTATAGAAACCATCCAGGCAGCAAGCAACAAACCTTTTGCATACATGCCTCATTGGCCTGGAGCTGGAGTTGGCGGGCACTGTATTGCGGTTGATCCATATTATTTGATCAGAAGGGCAGCAAGAGCAGGCTTTGATCACAAGTTCCTGAAGATGGCCCGCCATATAAATAATTCAATGCCAAAATATGCGGTTCGAAGATTGAAAAATGCACTAAAAGAGGCCAACCTTGAACCTGAACAAGTAAGTGTTGCTGTCCTTGGCCTATCTTACAAAAGGAATGTACCAGATCTTAGAGAATCCCCTGCTCTAGAAATTCTTCAGATTCTGAAAGAGGAAAAAATTAAAACAATAAAATTTGATCCACATTTTCCAGACCTCTCCACTGCCAAGACATTAGAAGAAACTCTTGAAAAAGCGGACGCAGCTATCCTCGTGACAGGACACAAAGAATTCTTGAAAATTTCAGCAAGACAGCTAAAGGAAGCAGGCATACAAGTCATCCTTGATGGTCGAAATGTACTCAACAAAGAAGCAATTAGAAATGCAAATATTATCTATAAAGGAATCGGCAGATGAAAGAAAAAAAACTAGTCGTTTTCATTCCAGCCCTGAATGAAGAAGAAAAAATTGCTTCAACCATAAAAAGCATTCCAAGGAACTTTGACCAGATCGGGCAAGTCCAGGTTCTGGTTGTCGATGATGGATCAGATGATGAAACAGTAAAAATCGCAAAAGAAGCAGGATCCGAAGTTGTCTCTCATCACTCAAACCTAGGAGTTGGAGCGGCATTTCGAACAGGCCTAAATTGGGCACTAAAAAATAGAGCCGACATATTGGTAAACATCGACGCAGACGGACAATTTGATCCAGATGATATCCAGAAACTGATAAAGCCTATTTTAGAAAACGAGGCAGATATGGTTGCTTCAAATAGATTTGCAAACGGCCGCCCAGCAAACATGCCCGCCATGAAATACTGGGGAAACAAACAAATGACGAATTTAATAAACTTTCTCTCAGGACAAAGATTTGATGATGTGTCATCAGGATTTCGAGCATACAGTAGAGAGACAATGCTCAATTTAAATCTCTTTGGCAAATTCACATATACCCAGGAAGTTTTTCTAGATCTATCTTTGAAAGGCTTGAAGATAAAACAGCTTCCAGTTGATGTCAAATACTTCAAGGAACGCAAATCCAGAGTGGCTGGGAATTTACTCTCGTATGCGAGCAAAACTTTCTGGATAATCTTTAGAACGATTCGAGATTACAAACCTTTGAAATTCTTTGGCAGTATTGGTCTATTTATTTTTTTCATAGGCTTGATTTTTGATACCTTTTTATTCTTTCACTACATCAGCGCGGGAGGATTTACTCCATATGTCTCCTTTGGATTCATAGGCGCATACTTAAATTCAATTGGATTTGGTATCGTATTTCTTGGTCTGATCGCTGATATGTTTGATAGGGTAAGAATCAATCAAGAAAAAATCCTTTATTTTCAAAAGCGCAGATTATACGAAAAGGATTAAATTTGCTAAAATAAGCACAACTGTCTTTTACTTTGACTTGACCTGATGCAATATTACATAGCGAAATTTAAAAAAATACAACCAAGGAAAATACTAACTATACTCATTTCATTCACCCTACTTTTCTCACTCATAGTACAACCATTTTTGGTGAGTCCGACTAGGGTTGAGGCAGCAGTGGCTCCCACAGAGGCTCAAGAGCCTTTCCAATTTCCGCAGATGGGAGTAGATGACCTTCAAAACCCAGAATACTATGAGGAATTTGAAGCGCCTGTTGCAATCCAGGCACCTATATCGCTAGACAGCCAAATCGAAGCTGCCCCAATAGAACGCGAACCTGCCCGCATTGAGACATTGGACAAAAACTACTATGGTTTTTCCATTACTGTTGATCAATCATCTGACTTTTCAGAAATTTCCTTTCAGGTAAAACACAAGTCAGGAGAATTATCCAAAGAATTTATTATAGAACCAGTTGATACGTTTTTTGGCGATATTGAGCCACAAGAAATAGCAACCATCAATTCCGAACTATATACATTTGCAGAAGGGATTACAGAAATACATTTCTTTTATGAGGGCGAAAAGGAATTTGATATACAAACATTTGAATTCACGAATTTTGATGCTAGGCCAGATGGACTGATAGGTGTCAAACCCAATGATTTTGCGAGCCCATCAGCAGAACAATTATACAAAGAAACATTATTCAACAAGCTCGGGTTCGATCTTATTACAAGAGAAGAATGGGGAGGACCCACAGAGAGCACCTGGGCACCAA
>Ga0114923_10003327_pt1 | contig 10843 bp, 8 predicted proteins | sample SumtaG_FD_89578 | JGI IMG/M metagenome (GOLD analysis project Ga0114923, IMG submission 89578) | Deep subsurface microbial communities from Indian Ocean to uncover new lineages of life (NeLLi) - Sumatra_00157 metaG | ecosystem: Environmental > Aquatic > Marine > Oceanic > Sediment | place: near...
AACGAGTGCTACATTTATCCCCTACCTTAAGGAGAGGGTCTTACGGCGTAAATTTTGATAAAAATAAGCACAAAAATTTGACCATACAGCTATAAATTCACCAAAGTCAGGTAAAAATGATTTATAACCTCTTAAAAAGGTATATGCTGTAACAACATGGCTTTCTTGCAAAAAAAACTCGAAGAAACGACCGGCTCGCGGCAGAACCCTCCAGCTACTTTAAAGAAAGATCCGCATCTGTTGCTTCAGACTTTGGAGAGCATCTATTATATCAAAGATCTGGACACACTGCTGGAAACCGTCCTCTACGAAGCCAGAAAATTCGTCAACGCCGAAGCAGGGACCATCTACCTGGCGGCGGGCAAACATTTATACTTCAGCTATATCCAGAATGATGCCCTGTTTTCAGGCAGCCGGGCCAGGGACAAATACATCTACTCCAGTAAAAAGCTTGTTATCAATAGGAATTCCCTGGCAGGATATGTCGCCTCCTCGGGAGAATCCCTGCTAATCGACAATGTATATGATATTAGCAGCGACGTTTCCTATTCCTTTAATCCTGAGTTTGATACCGAAACCTCCTATAAAACCCGGTCCATTCTCGTAGTGCCATTAATCACGACGGATAAGGTGATACTGGGGGTTCTCCAACTTATCAATGCTAAGAATGAGCGTGGGGAACTTATTCCGTTTTCCATGCAGGACAGGCTATACATCACCGAGTTTTCCCGGAATGCTGCCAATGCCATAGAAAGAGCCAAGCTCTCCCGGGAAATGGTGCTGCGGATGGTAGAACTGGCGGAATTACGGGACCCCTATGAGACAAGCCAGCATGCGAAGCGGGTGGGAGCCTATTCAGTCGAGCTCTATGAGAAATGGGCGCTGCAGTATAATGTGCCTTTGAAAAAGATAAAAAGCGCTAAAGAGATACTTAGGACTGCTGCCATCCTTCATGACGTTGGTAAGGTTGCCCTTAGCGACTTGATCCTAAGAAAACCCGGGAGACTCGATCATGGACAGAAAATACAGATGTGTTATCATACCATCTATGGCGCCCGTTTGTTCAAATACATGAAATCTCCCTGGGATAGAATAGCCGCCGAGGTAGCTTTAAACCACCACGAACGCTGGGATGGTAAGGGATATCCTGGTAAGATCGGCAATCTCTTCGCTAAAACGGTTAAATTGGGCCCGGGTAAACGGGGGAGGGAGATTCCCCTCTCGGCCAGGATCGTGGCCCTGGCAGATGTTTACGACGCTCTCGTTTCTGAAAGATCCTATAAAAAGGGCTGGAAAGAGGCGTCTGCATTAAGATATATCCGCTTCCAAGCGGGAAGACAATTTAATCCTGAAGTGGTAAAGATTTTTTTAAAAATCTATGACGTTATACGGGCCATTCGTAGAAGATATACCTGATTAGATAGCGGTTAATAATGACTTTGTAAATCTATCCCAGGCTAGTCCGTCCGAACAGGAGCCGGGTCGCGTGGTGTAGTTTTATTGTAGGGAATCAAAAAATCAATGAAAATCACTGGCAGATATAGAAATCTTTCCACATTCAACGCATTTCCATTACAATAATCAAATGTCTCAATTCTTCCTGAATCTAGTTCAAGTATTCTTCTCCATATTCATCAAAAAAACAAAAAGATATCATCCTAACAATGCTAATGCCTAAAAAAGAAAAGGTCGATCTCAAATAAAGAAATCTACCAAGGATTTGATGCTTGACATGAACCGAGATAATCCTCTCTGGGCTTGCAGAAAAATTTCGGATGAATTAAAGAAGCTGGGGATTGAATTACATCATACAACAGTTAACAAAATCATCCAGACTTTCAGGTTTACATCATCATTATTGCACGAGCAGTGCTTAAATTAGTGTTCCTTACATTAAAGCTACACCACGGGTTAAGGACAGTATAAAGCCACTGACTGCTTGTTAAAAGCATAACTCTCAAGGAACTATTGACTCTTAACATTTATCATAATAACCTATCAATCGAATGACCTAAAAGCGTCCTAGTTTCGTCTAGTATGACTTCCCCGGTTTATATCAGCAATTTATTCACGTCCCTGTCTTTGGGCAATATCACCTGAGCGACAGACTCCACCTCTCCTGTCTCGACATTGATAACGCGCCCGAATATAACCACTGTTGCCGCCATCTCAATGACGGAACCGGTTACGATATAGTTCGCCGCCAGAAACTTACCGATCTCGATCGCCTGTTCGGTGTCCATCAAATCGGAAAGGGCAAGTTCCTGCTCGGCAAGAAGGGAGTCCAGCTTGTCCCGTTCAACCAGTGTCAGCGTGTCGATCCTGCCAATCTCCACTACAGCCATCTCGTTCAGAAGATCGATCAACGCCGAAGACCGGTCGGTCTTTGTGGTAAATCCCGATATGGCAACGACGCCCCTCTCCTTGAGTTTCAGATCGATGGTCATCTCCCTGAACAGATTAGACAGATGATCCTGCACCGAACGCTGCTGGACCGTGGGCATGATCTCTATATCACTTTTTAAGGTTGCCACCCTGGTCTGCTCCCACTGTAGCTCCTGACCCAGAATATCGATATATCTCGATAAAATCTCGATCTCATCGTCAAAGCCCTCATTATCGAGTCTCAACCTTGTATTCGTTACTTCCTTTTTCATGTTAACGGTGATATCCAGGGCTCGTTGCATCTTGGCGGCCACCGATTCCTCGAGCCTGCGAATTTCCGGGCTTGTCAGATTGTCATAGGAAACTTCACTGCCGCTCTCTCTCCATAACTCGTCCCGTTTCCTGTTGATCTGTTCGATCTCCTCCTTGCAGGAATAGTACAGCTCACCGATGGTTATCAGGCTCTGGGCAAAACGCATCATGGTGCCCGACTGAAGAACCATTCCACTTGAGAATCCCGCCACCGGCTGTTCCATGTCTACAAACTCGACGGTCAATACATGAGGTCCAAAACGATGCTTATTTCCGTCCAGGTCTTCATAGTCTATCGTGAAGCGAGCCAGATCTTTCGTGCCGGCTGTGGCTTGGGGCGAAACACGCAGGTGGACCAGAATCGTCTCGTAGTCACGGTGGTGAAGTGTATCCTGGGCATAGTGAATCTTGTTACCGGAAATCTGGTTCTTGTATCCCCAGGTCTCCAGTATATCCACCGACTGGAGAAACTCCAACGACATCTCCAGATTCCGGGCCACCGGGACCACCATTCTGTCCAGCTCGCTGCCGAAAGTCTCTTCCATCTCCTTTCGATCGGAAATGAATCTTGAGCTGCCGCCTCCCCGTTTCGAAAGCTCAACCATTAACTCCAGATCAAAATCCGTGCCTACACCTATTGTGGAAACATTGATGCCCATCTCTTTATAGGTTTCCGCCATATCGAGGATGCCTTTCGACTCGCCTACCCCGTCGGTGAGAAATAGCACTCGATTTGTATATTCCCTCCGATAATTGGCTAGGACCTGCTGATACCCAAGTTCCAGTCCTGCGACCAGATTCGTCCCGCCACCCGGCTGGATGGATTCGGCCGCTCGTTTGAATGAAAGCCGCCGATCCCGGGTCTTTATCTGTGTTGACGGGAAAACCACTTTCGCGTTACTGTCAAAAACCACCAGAGAAACGAAGTCGATATCCCGCACACGTTCGATGAAAATATCGAAGGCGTCCTTGACCCAGCCCATCTTGTCAGCGGCGCTCATGGACCCGCTCTTGTCGATTACGAAGGCAAGATTGAGAGGCGGAAGATTTTTGAATCCCAGCTTCTTCCCCTGGATTCCAATTTGGATTACCTCTTCCTGTCCCGCGGTCGATATCTGGTAATGCCCTGAATAGAGTGTGGTTCCAAGGGCCTCATCCGATTCGGGATACTTGTAGTCGATATGGGCTATGTAGGAATCAACATGGACTTCGTGCGGTGGTATGATAATACCTTGCCCTGCCAGATACTTTCCCCGTGTGGCTGACGCAGCCGCTTCTTTTTCTCCCCCGCACCACACTAGCACGGGAAAAATTAGAAAAAACGGCAAGAGAATACTCAGCATTTTTTTCATAACATCCTCCTACATTAAATTGCTTACTCCAAGGGTAAGGGAGATAATACCGATAGTAAATAACGGTTTCCCGGTCTTCAGATTCCAGCGAACTGTAAAAGGAAAGAAATCAAAGCCTAATATAAAAAAAGGCGGTATATCCAATAAGCGGAACCTAAAGCCCAGGTATGGTATTTGATCGTCCGGCGTACTTTCCCAAACGATACTCAAACCAGCGGAAACTAACAAAATGCTGACATTCAGCTCAAGACCAACCAAATAGCTTGCTGTGTTCTCCGTTATATTCTTTGACCAAAGAAAATCTACACCAATGAGCGGAAGTAACCATGGAGGTTCTACCATCGTTGTAAGGAGAAAAGTCAAACACAAACCTTTTGCGGTTGTCGAGGTAGCCGAGATCCTTCCGAGCTCGGTTTTTATACCGACAGCAACGAATGAATCATAGGAATCGTCTTCGTTTTCTTGAATTCCAAAAATCCAGTCAGCTACCTCGATCGCTATCTCAGTACAAGCGGAATACAACTCGTTTTCACTTCTATAGGCATATTTGAATGTTTCTTTTCGGGGACTCGACACAGCTCCAGTTAAACGAATCACTACGGCGTATCCCTGTTCCGAACGTTTTAAAACACCGTCGATCATATATTCGTATGAAGGCCTATCTGTTCTTTCCCTGGCGCGAACCTTGAACTTCGCAGTTTCCCTCACCACCTCTACATCTATATCAGGGTAAGTTGACTCAGCATTCACGGTTTTTTCAATCTGGAAGGATAGATAATCCACGTATTCGATCATATCCGCTTCCGTCAAACTGTCGAAATAGAAATTGGATATGATAATTGTAAACGACGCGTTGGCTTTTTCAGCAGCCAGATGGGTTGTCAAGAGGAGGATGAGAAGAAGAATGATCCAGGAACATCTCCCTATCTTCATGACTTGTTTCTCCGGACGCTGCTTTTAAGTCAAATCGCAAATGACGTGTTTGTTTCGACCTTATGTCCTCTTGGTCCCTCAAATACTATTGTAATGTAAGTGAAGTTTCTGGTCAATTCCAGTTAATCGTAAATCTCAAAATCACGTCTGTAAAACTTCAATTCCCACCGATTGAACCGAAGTTCCGGTGTTTGTCAAGTTGCTATGATAAAAGTGGCACGAGTATATAAACAAAGATGAGTTGTGCTTTGGTATTGAACAGAAGGTGGTTGTATGCTTTTCTGTTTCTAATCCGTGATGATGGAGACAAGGACAGCATGTGGCGTACAACTATATGTGGCGCTAATAGCGACCACGTTGATAGGTTTGGCAGGCCACCTACTGTACTCGTACCAATCACCAGTTCCCTTCTTCAATCTGTACTTATCCTATGCAGCCCACAGGTGGATAGTATCAAGGAGCATTTGCCCTCTTGGTGGCATATCTCGCAGGCTTTTCTTCATGAGTGCATTTATACTCTATTCCAGGTTGTTACGACAATTAGCATGAATGAGCCTTTGTATATGAGGATTCACTACAAGCGACTTTCTAGCAGGAAGTGATATTCAAACACCGAATCTAGCAGGACCGTGCGCGTCGCCTTCTGCTTCCTCCCTCTTTCTGCCTGATGCTCCAGTCCCAGTACTCCTTATCATGGATACGGACACTTATCGTCCCGAATGCACCTTTGTGCAGCTTTAGTCACTTACGAGCATCGGATATTGGGCATAGACTTAGAGCTAAGAGATGAGGGTAATAGAAAAATCCCCTTTAGGGGAGCGAGTTCAGTACGATCTGGGCGGACGCCTCTATGGCCTCGGTATCCATGTTGATAATTCTGCCAAATACAATTACAGATTCGCCTGTCGGAATGATCAAACCGGTTAAGAAGTAGTCTGCAGAAAGCGCTTTTCCGATTTTGAGTACCATCGAGGTATCTATGAGGTCCCCCGCAGTAGCGTGTGCTTTCTTCAGAGTTCGCCGCAAATTGTCCATGCTAATTAAATCAAAATCAACCATCTCTGAGAATCTAGAACGAACCATCCGATCGATTGTCACGGAAAACTCCGGCCTTTGCCCGATTCGATTTGTGAAACCGGAATATGCAACGGTCCCTGGCTCCAGAAGCGTCAGTTCTCTCGTCAACCGGTCAACCAGCTGCGCCAGTAGTTCCTCTACAGGAGGCGAAGCCATTTCTCTGAGTGCCTTCACATTCTGTTCGCCAATGTCAACCGCAAACATACAGTCGTTGTAGTCTCTGTCGCCACCACCCCACAGGTCCTCAAAACCAAGCAGCAAATATGGGGTTTCATCCCCAACAAAAGCAACAACGTGCTGAAATCCATCCTGGTTCAGCGACTTAGCAGTTGAGAAAACATTTCTACCTCCATCTGCACCATCTGCGATTAAGAAGAAGCGTAGCTGCGTTCCGGCAGCGTACGTACCCACATCAACGTAGTCCCCAGGACACAAAGGTGCCGTAACACTGCGGATTGTATCGAGTGAATGGGATACATCGGGAAATATTAACTTCGGTTTCCCTGCATTTGCACCACCACTCTCGGTATTGAATCCCAGAGTATTTCGATAATCAGCCCCCTCATGCACAAAGTAGACTCTAACGCTTGCCTCAACTGCAAGAGAGAGTTTCTCCGGATCAAGTGCACGGTTGGCGACCTCAGCCACTGTCAGCGATGTGCGCTCACCAAGATTCAGCTCGATGAACTTCTGAAAAAAAGGAAGTAAGCTCTTCTGAAATACTGAGGAAGCTGCATCGGATTCAGCTAACTTGACTCTGTCAACTATCTCCAGGCCGAGGGGGCGAACAGTGGATTGAATTGTCGAGTATTCCTCAGCAAAGCCAAGCATCCCTGTGAAAAATAAAACCACGAACAAAACATTCTGGCCAAGTACATGCGCAGCGTAGGTCTTATACCTCGACTTTCGCAGGTGGAAGCGATACCAAGACCATACATGAATTGACCTATCCATTGCTTTGTTATTATACAACTTTCTCTGTGGTGGTAAAGACATACCTCGTCGCCATTTCAGTGGCAGTGGAAAGGAATTTGGTCGGTTCGCATGGCCGATACCCCCCGAACTATTGATAGTTTATTATGATAAATTTTAGGAGTCAATAGTTCCTTGACATGGTTATGCTATTAAGGAAGTAGTTGGTGGTCATATACTGTCCTTAATCCCAAACCAGGGAAGGAAAGGGAAAAGGGCAGTAGATGAACGTTAATCGTTCTGTGGCGCTTTGCGACACGTTGATAGGTTTGGCAAGCCACCTACTGTATTTGTACCAATAAACTGTTCCCCTCTTCCATCTGTACCTATTCCATGCAGCCCACAGGTGAGTATCAAGTAGCATCTTCCCGGGTGTTCGTATATCAGCTAGGCTTCGTCTCACGATATTGATTATACACTACTTTAGGGGTGTTACGCACAACGTGACGAGTGCTACATTTTTTTAACGATCACCTCGATTTGATGGTTAGATTTTAACTTTTTTACCTGCCTTAACTAATTTCTCTACATCGGGTAAATCTAAACAAGATAATTTTTCTAACAGAGAACTTATGCTTATTAAATTTGCATGTGCCATATCTAATTTCTTTTGAATTTCTTTAAGCTCTTGAACCATCTTTTTTCTATCATCCGCCCTAAATATGGCGAAATTATGGACTCTAAAATAATGGTGTGCCAGATAATTTCGTTGTTTTAGAGCCTCATCAATTATTTCAATGCCTTTTTCATCAAAATCTACAATGGTTTTAATATGCTTAAGTAGATTGCCTAACGTTTTCCGATTTACATCTTTAACCAAATTGGAATAGAATTTTTTCTTTTTATCATCTAATTCATCTATCCCTACTAAGAGCGTAACGAAAGCAATTGCGACGTTTCCTGCCTCCGTCTCAAGTACTTGCGCTTTCTCAGCCGCAATCCCGTATTCTGCATATAGTTCATATAAATCTTTAGGAATATCCATGATTAAAATCTAACGCGGAGCTTAGCAGCCGTGCTACATCAGCTAGCGTCTTGTTTTTTGCCGTCAAGACAACTTGTTCAATATTGCTTTCCAGTTGTCTTTGAAGTTTTCTAGATCAAAACCAAAGGATCCGTCTTTTTTCAAACCAGCCTTTATGTAGTAGATGTTATTCCCATTGCTCGTAGTCTTCCGCAACCTCTCCTTCGGTACAATAAAGTATGCATTTTGGTCAAACCAGTACGCTATCAAAAAGTCTATATTGTTGTATTCGTTTTGCGTTACTTGGAAATTGAAGTGAGCCTTCGTACTCGTTGTATAAAGCCTCTGTCGTGTCTTGGCTTCTATCTTAATTTGTTTTCCACTTGCCGGATTCAATAGAACAATATCGCATCCAACTTCACATAGATTATAATAGACATTCCAACCAGAATTTCGGGTACGTACGTAGAGCTGGAATATGATCGATTTTTCACCGATCTCCATCAAGAGATTGTTTATATTCTGAGGCAATTTCTTACTTCCCATTCTATCCCTCCCAACTATTTAGATTAACACATGCTGTTAGGCAATCTCTATCATGACAATCTAGTAAGTATACGGCAAATATGCAGTATATTACACTTGAGACGTCGCCATATAGGGGGCTCCACTTCCGCTTCATCGCGCTTATTCCCACACCCAATATCCGCCTTATTCATATGGTTCCGGTCGTAGAGCTTTAAATCTATCATGCCTGCAGATTCCCTGTCGGCCCTAGAGTGATGGAGACCGGATTCCCGATTGTACTGGTTGGATAGATCGTTCATTTCTGGGGCCATGCGAGACAGTATAGCTCTCTTAGCCTTTTACTGTAAGCTGTCATTTGTCAGTCACCTCCTGTTCCGAAACGCCTGGATTTGTGCAATGCTGTTCAAGGCATTCAATATAGTATACCGAGAACATGCCATACGTCGTAGCGATAAAAAATGACGTCGCATTTCGTATAATGGAGGGGGTTTGATTATGAGAAGAACCCGGGTCCGGGGCTATGCACTAGTATTGGCGGCCTCCTGCCACTCGTATACCATTGGAAACTGAACTCTGGGATCATATCCCAGGCAAAAACCCGGTGGTATGTTCTTAATAAGTTTGTACGTCATTACCAGGTTATTTTCGATCCACGGATTGGCAAATCTCGTGAAAGTATTAAAGTAGAAGATAACTAGTTGATACGTCGATAACTGCGCCCGTACTGTCTTGACGAAGTCATATTTTTCGTTTTCAGTCAGAAAGGTGCAATTGTGTACAAAGTTAACTAGCTGATAGAGATGACGGTAGTAGTGCCCTAACTCGGACTGGTGACCATAATTATTTCTGTATTTCTGACTGGTTCGGCTGATGGAAACTGAATGAAGAATAGAAGATACTACTGGACTAAACTTTATGTCGTCTTCATAGTGCTTTAGATTGAGGATAAGAGTCTCTTTGTCTTGAGGCTGCAAGCCAAAGAAAAAAATCAAATAGGCGATCTCCGCAATCTGGTCCTTGGCAAGAAGCTTTGCATTCTGTTCGTTCACTTTTTGAACGGTTTCGATGATTTCTCTCAATTCTCTTCGCATTTCTACAAACACTTGTCGGCCTTCAACGACTGAGAGCGAATTTGGTATTTTTAGTCGCATTTGGCGAACATTATCACGATGGAATGAAAGAAGTTGAAAGAACCTGCTCTCAAACCGATCCTTCAGAGACGCCTTTTCAGTGTCCGCGTTTACCCGACGTTGGTCTTCAATCGACTTGTGCTGAGCTGTGAGTGTGCTGTAAAGAATTAGAAATGTCGCCAGTGTGAGCAGCGGACCTGCTATGCCGGACATTAGTGAGCCATACTGTGATGCTCTTTCTGGATTTACTAAGAAGCTCCAGTCATTAAAAGCCGGGAATAGTGCAAAGACTAACATCAGAACCAATCCGATGGATGCGAGAACAATTGCGAATATTTTCATTGTCTTCCTTTCAAATCACTCTTTTGGCGTATTTATGAAGTTTTTTTAGAGCATTAAAACCGTTAAAATAGAGTATTGCATCTGATCCAGGTAATTGACCCTTATCATCTGCCTCGAATCTAAGTAGTGGTGTATCATTATTAAAAAGTATAAAAAATTTCCTATTTCCTGAGCCATCAATACCGCCGACCCTGTTGGCAGAATGCTTGTGATATTTAACATGCTCCTTTTCTTTTTTTGTGCATCTCCATATATCTATAATTTCCATAATCCTTAATCTCCTCTAAGCTGCACTTTTTAAATACTACTCCCACAATTCTATTCTTATTGACGACTCTAGCCCTTCCTCCTGCCCATCCTCTATAAAATAGAAAAAGTCCAGTCCCGTCACAGCCTCCACCCGGTCCACCGCCACAGCATAAGCCGATAATGGCAAGCTGTTCTTTTCATTCGGCATAATAAAATCGATTGCCTTAAGCTCTGGCTCTACCAGGTCGAGGTCACCTTATAATATCGCTTCGGTATATCCACGCCGTTAGACCCGATCTCCTGATATGGTCCGTCGGTGAGCACAGGCCCGGTAACGATATAGACCTCCTGGTTGGCTATTGCCTGATTCCTGCACCATACCTTTAATTTTTTCCATAATATGACCTGCGCCCTCGCAGACGCGATAGCGCCGAAAAGACGTCAACTCCAAAAGACATGTTCAAGTAAGCCGCTTTGCGGCCGGAATCAAACTCGTCTTCATTAATTATAACAGACATCTATAACCGTTTCTATCTTTTTTATTTAACTACAATTTTCCTCTAAAATATTAGTAATAACAAAATTCTTTAGGAGGAAAA
>Ga0114923_10003328_pt1 | contig 10842 bp, 11 predicted proteins | sample SumtaG_FD_89578 | JGI IMG/M metagenome (GOLD analysis project Ga0114923, IMG submission 89578) | Deep subsurface microbial communities from Indian Ocean to uncover new lineages of life (NeLLi) - Sumatra_00157 metaG | ecosystem: Environmental > Aquatic > Marine > Oceanic > Sediment | place: near...
AAAAGTTGAATAGGTGCTTTAGACCCCATCGCCTCTTCTACGATTCTAACAATTTGGCTAAGCATCGTATCGCTACCAACTCGCGTTGCCTTTATTTTTAGTCTCCCCGTCTTGTTAATGGTTGCTCCAATAACTTCGTCTCCTTTTTTCTTTTCTACTGGAATACTTTCGCCTGTAATCGCCTTCTCATCCACCCCTGAATATCCATCAACAACAAGACCATCAACAGGAATACGTTCACCCGGCTTAATTAGAACAATATCGTTTACCCCCACCTCATCAACAGAAACTTGTATCTCTTTATTATTTTTTATAATTATTGCCGATTTTGGTTGAAGACCGATTAATTTTTTTATCGCCTGACTGGTTCTGCCTTTAGTCAACGCTTCAAGATATTTTCCAAGAGAAATAAAGACAAGAATAAAAGCAGCACTTTCAAAGTAGAGATGGATTTTTTCGGTTAATTCGGGCTTAAGCCAAGCATTAGACGCCACAGCCAAACTATAGAAATAGGCAGCTAAAGTACCTGTCATAATTAAAGAGTCCATATTGGGAACTCTCTGAACCATCTTTTTGAATCCAGAAACATAAATACGCCCGTTTAATACCATGATAGCGCTGGTAATAAGTAACTGAATCAAAATATTGGTTTTTAGAAAAAGAGGGACTGCTGGCAAACCAATCATTGGTCCCATAACAATATAGAAGAGAGGCAAACCCAAGAACAAAGAAGCTAAGAATGTCTTTCTTAGCTTCTTAACTTCTTTGTTTTTAGATTCTGTCTTTCCATCATCTTCGTCTTTTATTTTATAATCGAGCTTTTCTATAATCTGCCGGATTTTATCCAAAGAAATCACTTGCGAATCAAATTCTAAACTTAATTTTTCAGAGGCAAAATTAACATCAGCTCTTGAAATACCTTTTTCATCTCGCAAACTTTTTTCAATAATAGCCGCACAGGAAGCACAGTGCATTCCACTAATTTTTAAAATTTTTTTAGTCATAATTATTATCTTGCCATTCCCGTGGTTTGCCATGGGAATGGCAATCTAAAATACTATTTCAATAATGCATCAATTTTGCTTTTCATCTGCTGAAGAGGAACAGCGCCACCCAAAGGACTACCATTAAGAAATCCTCCCGGCGTACCTCTTACTCCTGCTTTGACACCTTCCTGATAATCCGCCTCTACTTTATCGGCGTACTTATTAGAACTTAAACACTTATTAAATTTAGCCGTATCTAGTTTTAACTCTTTGGCAAGTTCGCCAAAGAAATCTGGTTTAATTTCGGTCTGCCTATCAAATAACTCGTCGTTATATTCCCAAAATTTATTCTGATCACCAGCACATTCAGAAGCTTCGGCTGCCTTTCTGGCATAAGGATGAATTGAGTCAAGCGGAAAATGCTTATAAACCCATTTAATTGATGGGTAAATAGCCATCAGATCATTCATCGTATTATGAAATTTTGAGCAATACGGACATTGATAATCAGAAAACTCTACAATAACTATTGATGCATCGGAATTGCCTCTGAAATGACCTTCTTCTGAAACATCAACTTTCTCGTCTACTGCTTCGGCTGGGTCGTTTCCATCGCCAACTACCGCGGCAACATTAGCTAAATCATCTTTATCTTGATTGGGCACAGAGGGAGCAACAACAAAAGCAATAATCGCCACAACTACCGCTCCAACAGCAAAGCCCGTAACAAATTTATTTGTTTCTGTCATATTTTTGTTTTTTAATTTCTAAATCTTATATCACGCGGAGCACGACCAAACTCAAAGTTATTCTACCTATTTCTTGCCAGCGTCGCAAGCTACTGTTGCAACTTCACAAGATGTGTCACTTTCTTTGGTTATTACTCTATTGCATTGTGGACAAGCCTCCTTGCCTTGCGCAATCAATTCGTCACATAAACAAGTTCCTGGTGTATAATTATTCCATTGATTACCTTCCACATAACACATAGTACATGGAGGACTGATGCAACACTTATAATTTCCATCTTTTATCGCCTCGGCGATGGCATAATCTCTTTCCTTGATAATTCTTTGGTACATCTCGCTCGCACTCAATTTTTCAAAAGCAGAATTATAGGTGTTAAACACAAAATAACCACCAACTCCAATTAAGACAAAACAAGTTATTGCTATAATTTTCTTCATAAATTAGAACAAATCAGCAACTTCTTTTAACTCTGCTTCACTGATAGTAATTTTACCACCTTTAACTTTTAAGTTTGGATTTATTGGACCAGGATTACATCCACCTTTTTCGGTAGCAATTTTTTCCAGTGGATATTTATTGCCACAAGCATCACAAACCATAAAATCTCCTTGCAAACGAAAACCCATTCTATCGGCAAAACAAACCTGACAAGCATTGGCAGCCACCCGATAAGTACCCTTCTTGTCTTTAACGACAAAAAAGTAAACTATCTTTCCATTGGAAAGTTCGGCATTATAATAATGGACTATATCATCATTAAATTCTGACAAAGTTACTGAGCCATTTACTAATTTAAGCGATTCCCCTTGATCGCCGAAAAAATCATCTGCCTTCTTGTTTGCATTCTGCAAGGCGGATGCTTGATTATTTCCCTGAACTTGGGTTCTCTGTCCATTTCTATTAGCAGCTATATACCAAATTCCTGCAATCAACAAAACAGCAAAAACAATACTGGGTAAATCTTTTTTTGATAAAGTCATAAATTTATAATTAAATTATTTCTTATTTTTTGCTTAACTTACTAACCTGTAAAATTTCTTCGACCATCTTTTTCTTCTTCTTATTATCAGTAGTTTCCATTGCTTTTTTGAAACAACTATTTAAATGCCTTTCCATAAGCTTGTGATGGGCAGACTTTAATAGTCCAATCACAGCCAAATTCTGTTGCATAACATCAATACAATACTTATCGCTCTCTATCATTTTTGTTATTTTGGCAGTTAGGCTACGAGCTTTTTTAAAATTTATAAGAATTTTGTTTTTTTGATTAGTCATAATTTATCCCGTACCATAGGTATAGGTATGTTATATGAAATAAAAAACCTTGTCAAGTACCGATATTTATTGTTAAAATCAATCCAGCGAGCAAGGGCTTATAGCTCAGTGGTAGAGCGCATCGTTGACATCGATGAGGTCACAGGTTCAATCCCTGTTAAGCCCACACGATTTTTGTCCCGATGTAATAATCGGGGTACAAAAATCAGTGTCCCGTCGAATGACGGGACAAAAAACAAGTATTGCCCCGCAATTATGCGGGACGCTAAATTTTCTAACTAAATCATAGATTTAGAGAAAATTTGTGGGCTCATAGCTCAGTTGGTAGAGCACTCCGCTTGCACCGGAGAGGCCAGGAGTTCGAATCTCCTTGAGTCCACCACAAAAATACCAGTTACCTAAAGCAACTGGTATTTTAAATCTTGTTGTCTTTTTATTTTTTTTAATCGTTTATATCGCCTTCTGTTATTGAAATATCTCCCAAACTTACACCAGACCACCCGCTCTTTACATTCACACTTTCTCTCTGTCTCACAATTTCAACCCTCCTGTCAGTTTTATTAGCTTTTACCCTAAGAGAAACAATTCGCTTCAACTCATCAATACACTCACCTTTAGTCCCTTGGCAATCTTCAAATTCTGAAGCTGAAAAAGTTGAAGTTGCCCGTTTTAAATTTAAAGTATAATTTCCTCCATCTTCAACTAATTCCGGGAGGGTGTAAGCCAAATAATAACCATCCCCATCTAAACTTTGACTAATTATTTTGGCTGTTAAACTTATATCGGCATTACTTAAATCATTAGCTGTAAACGATTCATCTTGCTTCGCGGTACCAAAATTTATAACCGCCAAAGCATAAACCGCACTTACAAGCATTATTACCGTTATTGAAACTGTAAAAAATGTTTTTTTCATATTATTTTAAAGACACAAACGACCACTGCAACAATATCCACGAATAACTATTGTTGCAATTTTTGTTTTAGTATCTAATTTTATTAATTAAACTCTTTAACTAATAATTAATTATTTAATAAACAAATAATTAGCAAATAATATGATTGTGCTGATTGTACGATTTCTGTATTTTTATTTTACCACACTTGCGCAAATCATTGACTGTGGATAACTGACTAATTTAAAAATATTATTATTGAAAGAATAATCTTGCCAGTCTCAACTCTTCGTAAGAGAAGTCATCGCCGAGAATTTCTTTGACTGGAGATAATTTTGTATCTTTTGTTTTTTTAAAAGCGCTTTTTATTTTTCGTAGACGTTTGTCAGAAATTCCTGAACGTAAATATTTTAAATCAAGTTTTTCTTTATTTATAATTAGCTTTTCTATATGACTCATGATTGTCCCCTCTGTTACGCTACGCTTTTTAGCTATTTCTGGAATAGAAAGTTTTTGCTCAAGAAATAATTTTGTTTTTTGATAAGTAGAAACTGGTTTTTCTTTTGTCTTCGGCATAATAGAGTATAAAAAAGATTCTTGTTTTTCTTTTTTTTCTAAAATACTTAAATTATTAAGCTCGTTGACAGTATTTTCTGACCGTCTAAGAAGTGTTTTATCCAGTTCTAAAATATCGTCATCTACCTTGAGGGCAATTTTATTTAATCCCATTAGTTTTAGACCATCAAAAGAACGAACCCGCGAAAGCGCAACATAGCCCATCCCCCTTACAAACGATTTGGAAAGATCTATTTCGGCGGCATCAAGAGTCACGCCCTGACTTTTATGAATTGTAATCGCCCAAGCTAAACGAAGAGGAACTTGAGTAATCTCTGCCTTTATTTCTCCGTCTTCTTCAATTATCCAGCTTTCGGGCGTTGCCACGATTTCCTGATTATTAAAAGTTTTAATAATAGGCATATTGTCATTATCAAAGTTAACAACCTCTCCAAGAGTTCCATTAACATAGCCTTTGTCAAAATTATTTTTAATAAACATAACTACTGCCCCGACCTTTAAGGCAAGCTTTTCAAAAGCAAGACAACTTCTCTTCAAAACATCTACTAATTTATAATTTCCTATAGAGCCCATACTATATAGTTTTCCTTGTGCGTTTAATTTTTTAAGCTCGTTATTATTAATTGCATCAACATCTATATTGTGAGTGTAAAGTTTAGTCGGATTCGCTAGTCCTGCAATGTCTTTTCTATATCTTTTGCGTAATGGTATTAGAGTATGCTCGCCAACACTGTTTGTCCGAATATCATTGAGAACACCAATTGAGGCATCGTCGTTATGCCGATGTTGTTCGTGTAGGTAGCATACTTTTAGATTTATCTCTTGCCACGCCAGTGATTTGTTAATAAAATTTGCTTCTTCGCCATTTTTACTTATTGGAGGCAACTGAAAGAAATCACCACAAAGAACAACTTGCAACCCTCCAAATGGTAAGCCGTTTTGCTTGAACAGACTACAAACTCTATTAACTATATCCAAGCGAAAAGAATGTAGCATTGAGACTTCGTCTATTATTAAAACTTTTGTTTTTTTAAAACGTTGCATTAGATATCTCTTTTTCAAGAGTTTAAATATATCTCCATCTGTCAGCTTGTCTTTTATACCGATGCCAGCCCAAGAATGGATAGTTATCCCATTTATATGAGTAGCCGCGATTCCAGTAGAAGCTGTTATGCCGATTTCTATCTTCTTCTTTTTTAAATATTCAATATATCTATTCAGTAAAAAAGTCTTGCCACTACCGGCAGACCCTGTCAGATAAACATTATGTCCAAGTTTTAGTATATCCAAAGCTTCTTGCTGTGTCATAAGTATTATGATAATCTATAATAGGATATAAGCAAAATATTTTTATGAAAAGCACCACGCTATTTGTTATTATATTTATTGTTATTGCTGGCGGCGCATTTTATTTTATCTCCAAGAAATCACCAGAAGAAGAAATTATTCAACAAGAGGAAGTAATATTACCTCAAAAAAATATGCCGAATAAAGAAGAATCCTTCGGGAATACTCAGGACAAGCTTAAAGTAGAGATACTAAAAGAGGGAGATGGTGAAGAAGCAAAAAACGGCGACGAGGTCAACGTTCACTACACTGGCTGGCTAACAGATGGAACTAAATTTGATTCAAGCGTAGACAGGGGGGTTCCGTTTCAGTTTACTTTAGGCACTGGTAGAGTTATTAAGGGTTGGGACCAAGGTGTGTTGGGAATGAAAATTGGCGAGAAACGCAAGTTAACCATTCCAGCCAAACTCGGCTATGGTGAGCGCAATATGGGTTCCATTCCGCCTAATTCTGTTTTGATTTTTGATGTAGAACTCTTAGGACTTGAATAAAAAACCATTAAAAATAATCTACGAAGATAAAGACGTTATCGTTATTGATAAGCTGGCTGGTGTTTTGGTTCATCCGCTTTACGAAAAACAGGATGACACTATCGTCAACAGCTTGCTTTTTTATTATCCCAAAATAAAGGATGTCGGCGAAGATCCATTACGTCCGGGCATTGTTCATCGCTTAGATAAAGACACTTCTGGACTTTTAATTATTGCCAAAGACAATCCTGCTTTTGATTTTCTAAAGGAGCAATTTATCAAGAGAACAATAGAAAAGCGCTACTGGGCATTAGTTATAGACAAAGTCAAAGATAAAACAGGAATTATTACCAAGTCTATTAGTATTCATAAAAAGGGATACAAAAAAAGAAGCGCGTTATTAGATAGCAAATCAAAAAAAGCAGTTACGAGATATAAGATTATAAAAAAATTTAAAAAATATACGCTCTTAGAAATAAAGACAGAAACAGGCAGAACACATCAAATAAGAGTCCACTTAGCTTCTATCGGACATCCTATTGTTGGAGATAAAGATTACAAATTTAAAAGACGACCATGCCCAAAAGACCTTAAGAGGCAATTTCTTCACGCTTATTACTTGAAATTTCAATTACCCAGTGGTAGGATGATAAAACTTAAATCAGAACTACCTGAAGATTTAAAAGAAATATTAAAAAACATAATATAATTACTGACAAAAAAAATCTATACTCTCTCCGTGTCATTCTGGAAGGAGTCCCGACGTAATCATCGGGACGACTGATAGAATCTCATCAGCAAGCTTAATGCGAAAAGCTAATTAATAAGATTCTATCGCTTCGCTCTGATTACAGAGCTTCGCTCCAGAATGACAGAAGCGCAATATTATGAATAAACTTAACTTATTTAACCAAAATCAAATAAAAGAACTTGATGGCGACAAGAAATTTCCCGAAATAAGACCAGGATATACAATTCGCGTTCATCAAAAAGTTAAAGAAGGCGACAAGCAAAGAATTCAAGTCTTTGAAGGTTTGGTTATTGCCAAAAAGCACGGCCGAGGCATTAATGGAACTATTACTGTCCGCAAAATCACCCACGGAGTTGGCGTTGAAAGAGTTTATCCTCTTCATTTGCCGTCTATTGAAAAAATAGAGGTAATCAAAAGAGGCAAGGTTCGTCGTGCTAAACTATATTATATCCGCAGTAAAGCTGCCAAGGAAGCACGGCTCAAAGAACTACCCAAAAAGAAGGAAGAGAAAGAACCAGAGCCGAAGCCTGAACCGAAACCCAAAACTAAAATCAAAAAGAAAAAGAAATCCATCAAAAAATCTGCAACTAAAAAAATAAAAAGCGAGAAGAAAGAAGAAGAGAAAGAAAAGCAAGAGAAAAAATAAAAAAGCCCAGGTGATGGAACTTGGCAGACATGCAAGCTTGAGGGGCTTGTGACCGCAAGGTCGTGCGGGTTCAAATCCCGCCCTGGGTACCCTGTATTATTCCCAACCAAAAAACAAGCATTACTGCTTGTTTTTTGGTTTTAGATTCCCGCCTGCGCGGGAATGACACGAAGATTATTTATTATCCACCGCAGGAAGTGCCACCTCCGCCACCGCAACCACAACCGCTTGCGCCAGATGGGATAACTTCTTCATTCACTGTTGGAGATTTACCACTATCATCAACAACTTCAATCACTCCAGAGACCATCCCCATCCAACAACTAAATTTATACTTCCCTGGCTCTTCCGGTGTAAACTCTTTAATAGTCGTTTGACCTCTCGTCAAAGCAATCTCGCCATCAAATAACCCACGCGACATTACTGCATTAGTACATCCACTAGTCCCCTTGTCTGTTATCTCCCACTTAACTGGCACACCAGCTTTTACTTTCAAATTATTTGGCTCGTAGCCATAAGCTAAAGCGTCCATCTTTAAGACTTGCTTGCCATTAACTATCGGTGGCAAGTCATTATCTAATGCTTCAACTGCACTACTTGAGCCAAAGCTAATATCACTCAAGCTTGCCCAACCCAAAATATTTAACTGTGAATTGATATTAAACAGGGCAAAAAACAAAACTAAAACACCAGCTACTTTTAAAAACCTATTGGCCAAATGCGGTTTTTCAGAAAATTTAACACTAGACAAACCAATTCCCAAAAGTACAGGCAAAGTCCCAAGAGCGAAAAAGAGCATTATTAGACCACCCTGCACAGCACTACCCGAAGCCAAAGCCAACCCCTGAATAGTAATGGTAAAACCACAGGGCAAAAAGAAAGTCAGCGCACCCATCAAGAAAGGCATATAGCGACCACTAAAATTCTTTTCGTCAGAGACATAGCGCGTAACAAATTTTGGCACTCTAATCTGAAATCTCTGAAAAGCTTCTACTCCTAGCATTTGTAATGCCAAAAGAAGCATCATCACCGAAACACCCAAAATTAAGACAGACGAGAATGCCAAAGAAAGTTGCAAGACACTACCAATAGCACCAAGCAAAGCTCCCAAAATTCCATAAGAAATAAGTCGTCCTAAATTAAACAACAGATGCGGTTCTGACTTTTTCAGAATTGAATCATCAACACCATGCATATCAGACCATTGTTTGGACATAGAGAGAACTATTCCACCAACCAAAGCAGCACAACTGGATAATCCAGCTAAAAGACCAAAACCAAGAAACATTGGCAAGGCAGATTTGGCATTAACGCTAACCAGCGCCGAAAGACCGGATTTGCTTAGCCACACAAAACCAATAATTATCGCCAAAGAAGTTCCAGCAATAATTAAGAGATCATCTGGTTTTTCTTCTTTTTTCTTTTTAGACTTATTCTTAGAAAAAGAATAACCTTCTTTTTTGAAGATTTTATTCAATTTTGCTAAAACAGGACGTTTTCCCTTATACTCAACAACGACTCGTCCATCAGTGGTTGAAGCATCAACTGCTTCTATTTCTTTTTCTTGAAGCAGTCTTTTTTCTACGATTAATTCGCAGGAAGCACAATGCATTCCTTTGACAAAATATATTTGTTCCTTCATAAAAATATTATATCATCAAAAAATTATAGCGCAAATTTATTTCGCGACTGGCTCTCTTAATTCTTGCGCACCAAGCAAGTTTTGTAAAACTGCAGCTAAAGCGGCTAAAATAAAAACTGCTTGAACAGAAAAATAAATAGAAACAAAAATTACTACAAAACATGAAATAGCAATGCCAAGATTAATAGCTATTTCCCGCAAGACAGTATATTCATCTACATAATGCCCGTTATCAGCGGCTAAATCATAATTTAAAGAATCAAAAGAAGTTGATAGAAAAAGCCCCGTAACACTATGATAAACTCCGACAACAAAAATCTGAAAAGCAGTTGCAATAAAGATTTTAATCAGCCAACCGATGGCATACAATCCCGAACCCCATTTCAAAAAATTTCTTTTAGTACCCGTTAAATCAATATATCTCCCTAATACTAATTGCAAAATAACGGTAAAGCCAACAATCAAGGCAGAAATAACACCTACTTTCAAATAATCTCCCCTTAATAATTCATAAATAAAGATTGGCCAAACAGTCACTCCTATAGCACCCTCAATTCCACCTGCTCCGTAAGCAAAAATCATTTTACGATGTTTTTTGGAGAAGAAATGTTTCCACGTCTCGGTTGTACTCCAAGTAAACTTCTCTTTTGTTTTAGGAACTTTTGAATAAGGAATCGCCGAAGCGATAACAAGGATAATAACAAGAGCAAAAAGAAACTTAAAGCCAACTTGAGTGATGATAAGGCCGGCCAGCAAAGGTCCAATAATGCCAAAGACCATTGGTACAGCACTTAGAGCGCTGACTTGCCTGGTTCTTGTTTCTTTGTTAGTAAATTTAGCAAAGTCGGTATGATAAGGAAGCCAGTAAGAAAGCATAAAGAAAATATGAACAAGAATTGAAGGGAAAACTAAATAAGGCCAGTTATTAGGAGTCGCAAAATAGAAAATCAAATAATGCAAGACAAGAAAAAAAGAACTAAATTGCAATCCCATTCTAAAATCATATCGGCTTAAAAATTTAGCCCCGAATATTACGGTTACTCCATAAAGAAAATGGATTAAACCGGTATAAATAAGCACAGCCGTAAGACTGCGATCAAAAAGGTCGTAGACAAAAATAGCAGAGAAAACACCTAAAAGAACACCAGATATGTTCCTCAAGGTCTTGCCTGTGTACAGGTAAACAAACCCCCGCGATAGTTGTTTACCAAAATATTTTTTCTCTAAGTTCAAGAGCATAGGTATAATTGTAACACTCTCGCGCGTCATTCTGGAAGGAGTTCGGTAATCCGAACGACTGATAGAATCTCTCACCAGACAAGACGAAGATTCTATCGCTTCGCTCTGATTACAGAGCTCGCTCCAGAATGACACGGAGAAAGATTTACAAATCAAACTAAGTATACCAAAGACTGGAAATTTTAGGAAATATTTGGTAGGATAAAGACAATTGAATAATTTTGCGGGCAATTAGCTCAATGGTAGAGCGTCTCGTTTACACCG
>Ga0114923_10003329_pt1 | contig 10841 bp, 5 predicted proteins | sample SumtaG_FD_89578 | JGI IMG/M metagenome (GOLD analysis project Ga0114923, IMG submission 89578) | Deep subsurface microbial communities from Indian Ocean to uncover new lineages of life (NeLLi) - Sumatra_00157 metaG | ecosystem: Environmental > Aquatic > Marine > Oceanic > Sediment | place: near...
CCACGAGACGGGGGGGCATTTGAAGCCGTCCGAAGTTCTCGGCAATCCGGATCGGGCACTGCAGCTCTGCCGCCATACTCATCGTCTGACACCGATCACTCTGAGCGTCGACATAGAGGCACCCGAGGACCGCTACTTCGAGCAGGTTGCCGCTTGTCGCTGGTTGGCAAAGGCCCTGAAGGTCATCACGATCACCGTTCGTTCGGCCGAACTGGGTACGCCCTTCAATGCCGAGGTCGAGCGGCTACAGGAATTCACGCGTATCGCGTCGGTGGATGGCATTCGCGTAGGTTTGCTCACCGAGGCGGGACGGATGAGCCAGGATCCCGACACGGCGGCGGTCTTCTGCAGAAGCGTAAAAGAACTGGGGATTGCGCTGGACCCCAGTCATTTCATCTGCGGGCCACACGCCGGCAGACCATTCGAGCAACTCATGAAGTACGTCCACCACGTTCGTTTGCGAGACACCAACAAGGACGAGTTGCAGGTTCGTGTGGGCCAGGGGGAAGTCGAGTACGGGCGGCTGATTAACCAGCTTAACAGGGTTGGATATGACCGGGGGCTTTGCGTGGATATTACCGAATCTCCCAGCGTTGACCACTTCGGAGAGATGCGGAAAATGCGGCTGCTGCTGGAGAGCCTGACCTGAGATGGGCAGAGTTCCACGTAGCGGCGGGGGACGGTGGCAGTCCGTTGCCTTGTGCTCGATCCATAGGCCTGAGTGTGCCGGATTACTGAAAGTTCCCCGTTTCCGCCCCACACTGGGCTCGCCATGCTTCTCGGGTGTGGGTATAATTCGACACTGCCCGGTTTGGCACCTCGGTTTCGATTCCCCATGTTTGCAGGGAGTACTATCTTCTCATGAGTCAGATTCACAGGCCTCCTGCAGACAAGGTGCGGACCGCCGCGGCTATAGGGCTGACGGCAGAGGACCTCTACGAGAAGTGCGTTACGCTGGCAAGGAACTTGTGGTGGAGTTGGCACCCGGAGGTGATCAATCTCTTCCGCGACCTTGATCCCATTCGCTGGCGACAGTTGGACCATAACCCCATCGCACTGCTGGCGGAGTTCACTGCCGAGCGGCTGGAAATGAGGGCGGCCGAACTGGTGTTGCACAGCCGCATTAACCACGCCTATCGCCGGCTGAAGGAGTATATTGCCGAAAGCCAAACCTGGGGAAGCACCCACGCCGGTGTGTTGGGTGCGATGCCGGTGGCATACTTCTCCCTGGAATTCGGCGTCCACGAGTCGGTACCCATCTATTCCGGCGGCTTGGGCGTGCTTTCCGGAGACCACATCAAGAGTGCCAGTTCGCTGGGCGTGCCGCTGGTGGCCGTGGGACTGTTTTACGACCAGGGCTATTTCAAGCAACATCTGGACATCGACGGTTACCAGCAGGAAGAGTATATCGACACCAAAGTCGAAAACCTGCCCATGGAACCTGCCCGGGGCCCCGATGGGAAACCGATCACCATCGAAATCGAGACCCGTACGGGTAAGCTGCTGGCAAAGGTTTGGCTGATGCGCGTTGGTAGGGTGAACCTCTACCTGCTCGATTGCGACGTTCCGAGCAATAGCCCGGAGGACCGCGAACTGACCTCGCGCCTCTACGGAGGCGACAACCGCACGCGAATCCGGCAGGAACTTGTGTGTGGCGTGGGTGGGGTACGCGCGCTGAAAGCTTTGAAGATAACCCCGGGTGCATATCATCTAAACGAGGGTCACAACGCCTTTGCCACGTTGGAGGCCATTCGCGAGCGGATGCAGGACGACGGCATGGGCTTTGACGAAGCCCTGCGCGAAGTGGCCCAGCGCACCGTTTTCACCACGCACACTCCGGTGCCCGCCGGACACGACCGCTTCGACGGTTCCTTGATCGAAGAGCACCTTGGGCCGCTGCGCGATTCGTTGGGGATATCCTACGAGCAGCTCATGGGATTGGGGCGAGTGGAGCCGCAAAACGAACACGAAAGCTTCTGCATGACCGTCCTGGGACTGAAGCTTTCGCGCCGGGCTAACGCCGTGAGCAACCTGCACGGGCATGTTTCGCGGCGGATGTGGGCACATTTGTGGCCTTGGCGGGTTGAGGAAGAAATCCCAATAGGCCACATCACCAACGGCGTGCATATTCATAGCTGGTTGGCGTGGCAAATGCAACAGCTTTATGACCGGCACTTCTCCGCTGGATGGATGAACAGAATGGGTGAGCCGGAAGTCTGGCAGAGCATCCACGACGTCGACCCGGGTGAACTCTGGGAGACACACTACGCATTGAAGAACCTGTTACTGGCCTTCGTTCGCCGTCGGCTCAGCCGCCAGTGTCGAAGACGAGGAGAAAGCGACGAGGCCGTCGAGGCCGCGCGAAACATCCTCGACCCGAATGCGCTGACCATCGGTTTCGGCCGGCGTTTCGCTACCTACAAGCGAGCCGATCTTATCTTCGCCGACATGGACCGAATGGGCAAGTTGGTCCGCGATCCGCAACGACCCGTTCAACTGATCTTCGCCGGAAAGGCACATGGCGCCGACGAGCCCGGAAAACAGTTGATCAAGAAGATTGCCAACCTCCGCCATGATCCCCGCTTCGCCGGTCGTGTCGCTTTTGTTGAAGACTACGAAATCAACGTTTGCCGCCACCTTATCCAGGGAGTCGACGTCTGGCTAAACAATCCCCGGCGACCCCTCGAAGCGTCCGGTACCAGCGGACAGAAGGCCGTACTCAACGGCGCTCTGAACCTGTCCATACTCGATGGGTGGTGGGCGGAAGCCTACGACGGGCACAATGGATTCGCCATCGGATGTGGTACGCACCACGTGGACGATGACATCACCAACGCCCGCGATGCCGAAGACCTGTTCGAAGCGCTCAGCAAGGAGGTTATTCCGCTATACTACGACCGTGACGACGACGGGTTGCCTCGCCACTGGATCAAGCGAATGATGAACTCCATCAGTTCGTTGGCCTGGCGGTTCAGCGCCGATCGTATGGTGGCCGATTACGTCCGCTCCGCCTACCTACCCGCCGCCGGAGGGCTAAGCTGCGATATGAGCCAGCGGTAGCCGGGTGCCAAGACAGGGCACCCCGTTCTCGGGTCGAGGGCTCTGTCAAGGCAAGGATTTCGGGGTGCCACTGCCGGCTTGTCCAGCAGTGCCAGTGAGTTACGAAGGACCGAACCCGTAGATTAAAGCTTGACAGAGCACTAGGGCAGCGGTTGCACTATCACTGGGTGTCAGGACTATCGCATGGCCTGACGTGCCACCGGTTCGTGATGGTAGTAGTACGTGGTGTGCTCGCTGGCCAGTCGGCTCCCCAGCGGCTTGCAACGCACTTCGGCTCGGAAGACATGGTTGCCGGGCGTTCCCGCGGTTGCATGTATCTTTAGCACCACTTCCTGTCCCGGGGCCACCGAGGCAATCGGCTGGAACACCACTTGGCCCGCACGGATCTTGTGCTCTCCGCCTTCGGCGGCAGTGGGTTCGATACCGTTGGAGAAGTACGTCACGACCTCGATGCGTTCGGCACTCTTGCTGCCACGGTTCTTGATGTGCAATTCGTATGTTGCCCTGTTTCCCACGGCGACCGGTCCACCGGGATCCTTCACCTCGAGCACCAGATCGGCGATCGCTTTAACTTGCGTGAAAACGCTTACCGAGTCGCTTAGTCCGTCCTCGGTGGCGGAAACCACCTTGAACATCTTCTTGCCCGCCGCAGCTAGCCGGCAGCGGATCAGGAATTCTTTTTCGCCGCTGGGAGGAAGATTGGGTAACGTCCAGAGCAGCCTGCCTCCATCGTCGGAAACGGTGGCGTCGCTTATTCCGGAGATGTACTCGACCGTGGCGGGAAGATTGAAGGTCATATTTACGTTCTTGGCGTCGGCATTGCCCGTGTTGCGCACCAACAGGCGGTAGTCAACCGCGGCGCCCACGTACTGTATGGCCGGTCCCTGCATGGCCGCCTGGAGCGATGCCCGGCGAACCAGGATGGTCTCGGTCAGTTCGGCATGTACGCCGTTGTCGGCGGTCACACCCACGTCGATCATCAGGTTTCCTGCTTGCCGGGGAGTCAGCTCAACCTTGATGGTTTTCTGCTGTCCGGGTGGCAGATGTCCCAGGTTTTGGGAAACAGCCTGATCGTCGTCGCCGCCCGATCTCAGCGAGATCTTTACGTTCTCGGCATCGCCGTTACCGGTATTGGTCAGCTTCACCTTGAATACCTCGCGATCGCCGTACAGCACATCTCGCGGACCTTCGACTTGCAGCATGAGTTTCGGCTCTTGGACTTCGATCATCGTTTGTGAAACGACGGGTCGATAGTCCCAACGGACGGCCAGGTCGAAAGGTCGGCTTTCTCGCGGCACGATTTTCAGAGCCAGCTTCCCGCTGGCACCGGCATCCAGGCGGCCGACCGCCCATCGAAGCGGTTGCGAGGTATCGGTCTGACTTGTCGTGGCCGTTCCCACGCTCGTCTGAGAAGTCATGAGATCTGCCCAAAGTGGCAGATTCAACAGTACCACAACCTCATCAGCAGCCACTTCGCCCGAGTTCTTGATTCTCACTTCATACGCCGAAGACTTGCCGACGGTGATCCGCCGAGGGCCGACTGTTTCGACGTTCAGCACAGGGCTCTTGCCCACGAGTAGAGCGCCGTTCCGTGCTTGTGTCGCGGCAACATTGGTGCCGAGCGCCGGTGCGGGCACGACCGGAATCGCCCTGACGACAGTACGCCCCGAGTCCGTTCGTGGCGGGGTGGATCTGCCGGTCAATCGACTGTTGACCGATTCGGCGGCCCTTCGCGACGGGGCCAACGTGGGCTTCTTTTCAGAGGCGGTCTGGGGAACCCGAGCCGAGGGGTTTGAGTCGGGCTTCTTGACAGTCGACACCGGGGCCGGTTTCTTGTTCGTGTCGGCACCCTCCGCTTTGGGAGAAAAGGCGGAATGCCGGAAGGCGCTCAGACGCTCGTGCAGCGGCCGTGCAGCCGCGGCGGACGCTTTGTGAGGATTTGAGGGCCGGTTTGACGCCGCCACCACGCGCCCAGCCGGTATTGGGCGCGGTGGTCTGGCAACTCTCGCGACCGCTTTTTTCGGCGCGCCTTGCGGCTTCTCCGCGGGTCGACTGGCGACTGACGGCGCGGTCCTGGACGTATCTCGTGCGAGCGAGTCGATGCCCCCTGCTGCTTTCGTCGGCGTGAGGATGCTCCCGGGTCGTGTGGGGGGTGAGGGGCCCGTAACGTCGTGCCGGCGTGTAACTTCACGTTTCGCCGGGTGCCGCGAATGTTGATCGGCCTGGTGTTTTGGATCTGCCGGCAAGATGGCACCGACGATCTGCTGGCCAAGGTTGTCCAGCTGCTTGAGCAGCGACGGTGTCGACTTTGTACGTTTTGCCGGCGACGCGGATTCTTGAGCGGAGGCAACCATCGGCAAAATGGCGCCCCATGCCAGCAGTAGCGAAACCGACAAAATACCCGAGTTGGCAGTAAATATTCTTCGAAACATGGCAGTTCCCTGCGCATAAAGAGGACGTGTTGTTAGGACCGAACCTCATCACGTGATATCGGGCCCTGCGATTTACCGGTTTAGCTAATCTCTGCGGATTGCGCGGATTTTTCTCGCAAACACCGTAGCTCAGGGGGGGGAGATCGGGGCCCGGCGCGACCCGGCGCGGCAGACGGGTACGTGCGTCGCCAGCTCCCGGCCCCTATCGGCTGGGACAAGCCCCTATCGGCTGGGACAAGCCCCTATCGGCTGGGACAAGCGCAGAGCGGCAGGAACTTGCTAACCGCCCCACGTGGTTGCGGCCGGTCGCTGGCTTTCGAGGCAATGTCCCCAATCGCAACAGCCAATGGCAGACGAGGCCCTGTCCTGTGGCCCGCGAACAATGCGAGCTACCGAGCGTGGCGCTGCATATCGGCGCGCATCGCCTGAAGCACTTCGTTTGCGTAGAGATTGGGCGACTGTTCGAATCTTTGCAGCGAATCTTCGCTGGCGAACAGATAGACGTGATTTCCGAATAACGCGCCGAAATTACGGCGACCGGGTACCGTTTGTCCGTGGTCGACGGCCAGCACGACGTCGTTGCCCGACATTATCGGAGCGTAACGGTCCGGATCGGCCAAGAAGCGTTCCTGCTGTCTTGGTCCGGCGAAAAGATACGTGCGTCCTCGGTGAATGGCTCCCCATTGGCGAACACCCAGCACCCATTTCCGCTTGTCGGCTTCCACGTCGAGCCCCATGTTGTCGACCAGGAAGACCGGGCAGTATCCCTCCAGGCACAGAGGCGGGTTCCTGTTCTCCGGCCTTGCGGTTGGCGGTTGAGGTGTCTGCTGCCCAGCGCCCGGAATGCCTTGTGGTGAGGACGAAAGGGCGCCTGACGGGGAAGGCTGAATTGGCGGCTGAACCGGCTGACCAACGTTGTTCGGACCGGTCATCGGGTTTCCAATTGGACCCACGGCAGGGACTCGATCGCCATAACGGGGCGCGGCTGGCGCGTCCACCGCCGGGTTTCGGTTGTAGTAATCGGCGTAACGGTTGGCGGGGGCCTTTTGTGGCGCGGGGTTGGCTGGCTGGTGGTTAGCCGGTGGAATTGCCGGGGTGACGTTACCGATCGGCGGCACTGCGGGGGCCTGGGCTACGTTTGGCGGGGTCAGGGGTGGTTGAATCGGGTATTGCACGAGACTCTGACGAGTTGACGCGGCAATCCGGTTCAAACTGCCGACATAGTTTCCGGCTTCGCGCCTTCCGCGAACCGTTAACAACTGTCGCCCCGAGGGCGTGATTACCACCGTGGTGGGCAAGGCTGTCACCCCCATCCGGCGCGCGGTGGTCGGAAAATGATCGACATTGATTCTCACCGGCACAAAGTTGGCCTGCAGGCCGGTCGCGACATCCGGCTGGCCGAACACATCCCGCTCCATTCTCCGGCAGGCATCACACCAAGGTGCCGAAAAGAGTACCAGCACCAGTCGATTGGTCCGAGCGGCCACCCGTTGCGCGCTATCCAATGTTGGTTGCCATGGGAACGATTCCTCGGCAGGCACCGAAGTGCAGAGCATCGCGAACACCGCCAGCCAACCCAACCCTCTTATTCTATGCATTTCACGCAGCCTTCCGTATTCGATTAAGAACGCACCCCTGCCATCGTGGTGTTTATCGGCCGCGGGGGCGAGCAGGGGATATGAAAACCGCTGGGTAATGCCGGATCGAATGTTTTTTCCAGAAAGAGGTCACGAACCATTCGCTCGCCCGAAAAGCTGACCGTCGTTCACGGCTTGTCGTTAGCCCTTGGCGCCCGGCTCAACCGAAAGGCCCCATCACCGCACTGGCGAGGCTGGGGCCGCAGCTATCGTTTCACCGAGGCTGATTTGTAGCTCTTGCGGCCACACTGCTATTGCCTGCTTCTTGGCGATGGCATAAGCTATCGTCCCCGTTCTAGTATCGGGGCAGTGGGCCATGGACGACCGCTATATTCCCCATCGGGACCATCCACATGGAAGCCAGCCAGAGTGCCCTCGCGGTTCCTGCCGAGCGACGCGACGTGCGGCGGGACCATTCGCAGGCGGATCCGCTCGCTATCCGTTCCATGTCCTCGCCGGTACGCCGTGCCATCATTCGCACCCGGCAGTGGCTGCTTGACCAGCAAGATTCCGACGGCTCCTGGTGCGCTGAACTGGAAGGCGCCACCATTTTGGAGAGCGAGACTATTTTGCTCTGGGCTTTCCTGGGTTGCCAGCACGCCGAACAGGCCCAACGGGCAGCAAAATATCTCGTCGAGAGACAGCTTCCCGAGGGAGGCTGGGAAATGTATCCCGGCGGCGGCCTGGAGATCAGCGGTAGTGTCAAGGCCTATTTCGCCCTGAAACTAACCGGTCACGATCCGGGCAGCGACTATATGCAACGGGCGCGCGAGGCCATCATGGCCGCCGGGGGTGCCGACGCGGTCAACAGCTATACGCGATTCTACCTGGCTCTGTTGGGCCAGATATCCTACGATCAATGTCCCGCCGTGCCGCCGGAAGTAATGCTTCTGCCGAAGTGGTTCCCGGCCAACATTTACGCCGTGAGTTCATGGTCGCGGACGATCATCGTACCGCTGTCGATTATCTCGGCTATGCAGCCGGTTCGCGAAATCGACCCCCGGCTCGGCATTCGCGAGTTATTCCTTGCCGACCCACAAGACTGGCCGCCCTTGCGCTGTCCCGGTTTGCCGGGTGGAACGGGCATGCTCAGCTGGGACCGCTTCTTTCGCAAAGTCGACGGGATACTCAAGTGGTGCCAGCGCTACCGATTGGTGCCGTTGCGGAAAAGGGCCATATCCAAGGCCGAAGAGTGGATGCTCGAACACTTCCAGAACAGCGACGGGTTAGGCGCCATTTATCCGCCGATCGTGTGGAGCATTATCGCTTTGCAATGCCTGGGCTATGCGGACGACAGCCCCGAGGTGGAGTACTGCCATGAGCAACTGGCCGATTTGATCATCGACGAGGAGGACAGCGACTCGATCCGTATCCAACCGTGTAGGTCTCCGGTGTGGGATACGGCCATTGCCTGCCGTTCGCTGGAGTTGTCCGGCATAAAGGCGGACAGCCTGGCCATGCGTCGCGCCCTAGACTGGCTGTTGGACAAGCAGGTCAAGCGGCCCGGCGATTGGACAAGAACGGTCAAGGCCGAGCCGGGCGGATGGTGTTTCGAGTACGCCAATAGCTTTTACCCTGACTCCGACGATACGGCCATGGTGTTGATGGCCCTGCAGTCACGATTCCAGCGGCAGTCGGAAGCCAGCCGCAGGGCGCTGCCGCCCCAGTTGCGCCTGGTCTGCGAAACGACAGTGCCGGCCGAGGACAAAGCGGCCGAGATTGCCGTGGTGGATCGCACGGCGGTCGCCATCGAGCGCGGCGTGAAGTGGATGCTGGCGATGCAGAACAACGACGGTGGCTGGGGTGCATTCGATCGCAACAACGACCGCCAGTTCCTCTGCTACGTACCCTTCGCCGACCATAACGCCATGATAGATCCCAGCACAGCCGACGTTACCGGGCGGGTGCTCGAGTCGCTCGGCCGGCTGGGTCGCCGGCTGGGTGATCCGGCCGTGGATCGGGCGGTTGAGTATGTCCGTCGCGAACAACAACCCGACGGAAGCTGGTTCGGACGCTGGGGCGTAAACTACATCTACGGTACCTGGGAAGCGATGGTGGGCTTGCTCGAGGTCGGCGTTTCCAAGGACGATCCAGCCATACAGATGGCCGTCAACTGGCTGTTGGCGCATCAGCAGGACAGCGGCGGTTGGGGTGAGTCGGCCAACAGCTATGAGAAACCAGAACTACGAGGACAGGGGCCGGTTACCGCCTCGCAGACGGCCTGGGCACTGCTGGGATTGACGGTCGCCGGGTTGCAGGCCCATCCGGCCGTCGTACGAGGGATCGGCTATCTGCTGGATTCGCAAGAACACGACGGAACCTGGGACGAACCCGAGTTTACCGGCACGGGTTTTCCCAGAGTCTTCTACTTGAAATACCACTACTATCCCATCTGCTTTCCATTAATGGCCCTGGCACAATGGGCGGTGAAGGTCGAACCGCTGCTGCTCGATGATCGAGCGCCCGAATTGCAGGTGGTGGGTGTGGAGGCGAGGGGATAGGGGGGGTGATTTTGACGGATTGGTGTCCTTCCCCAGCCCCTGAACCGAAACCCCCCGCCACTGACCAGGAGCTTCATCATGCGATTCCCCTTTTCGCTGACGCGGAAGATGACCGCCTACCTGATTCGCAAGAAGCTGGCCGGAGAAAAACAGTTCCCCATGGTGCTGATGCTAGAGCCGTCTCACTGCTGTAATCTGGCGTGTAGCGGTTGCGGGCGGATTCGGGAATACTCCGCACACCTGAGCAGGAAACTCTCGCTAGACCAGTGCCTTGACGCGATGGACGATTGCGCCGCGCCTATAGTGAGTATCTGTGGTGGTGAACCGCTCGTTTATCCGCATATCAAACAACTCATCCAAGAAACCCTTGCCCGGGGTAAACATATTTACCTTTGCACCAATGGCCTGCTGCTGGAAGAGAAGGCCACGGAATTGCCGAAAAACAAGCGGCTGTTGATCAATGTCCACATCGACGGCATGGAGGCAACGCACGATAAGATCGTCGGACGTGCCGGGGTTTTTGCAGCGGCATCTCGGGGTATCCTCGCTGCCAAGGAGGCCGGGCTCTCGGTCTGCACGAACACGACTATCTACAAACAGACCCAAATGAGCGAAATCGTCGTGCTGTTCGAATATCTCACCGAACTTTGCGTCGATGGCCTTATGATCTCGCCGGCATACGGATATCAGGCAGTCGAGAACACCAATCCCGACGCAGCGACCAACATCTTTATGACTCGAAGCGAAGTCAACGAGAAGTTCAGCCGGGCGAGGAGGCTCCTGCGACGTTTCAAGTTGAGTACGTCGCCGATATATTTGGATTTCCTGAGCGGGTATCGCGATCTGCAATGTGCCGCCTGGGCCAATCCAACCTACAACGTGCTGGGGTGGCGAGGGCCCTGCTACCTGGTAGCCGATAATCACTACCCGACCTATCGCGAATTGGTCGAGGCCACCGACTGGGGCAGCCTTGGCCCGGGCCGTGACCCGCGCTGTGAGCATTGCCTGGTGCATTGCGGTTTCGAGCCGGCGGCCGTGCTGGCAACCAACCACAGCATCCGCGACGTGCTGAGGATGGCCTTGTGGCAGATGACATGAAGCCGCGGATGTTTTGCCGTGTTTTCCCAAGGGCCACCGATTTACCCGACACGGAAGAAGGATAAATGATCAAAGGCTTGATCAGACTGGCCCGACCGAAACACTGGATCAAG
>Ga0114923_10003330_pt1 | contig 10837 bp, 10 predicted proteins | sample SumtaG_FD_89578 | JGI IMG/M metagenome (GOLD analysis project Ga0114923, IMG submission 89578) | Deep subsurface microbial communities from Indian Ocean to uncover new lineages of life (NeLLi) - Sumatra_00157 metaG | ecosystem: Environmental > Aquatic > Marine > Oceanic > Sediment | place: near...
TATCATTTTTCTTCAATTCGCATAATAATTTCTTTGAGGAGATTTGCAAATATAGAGCGGCTAGAAGAATTTGGGCAAAAAGAATGAAAAATAAATATGGAGCAAAAAAACCTGAATCCATGAGATTAAGATTCCATACCCAAACTGCAGGTGTATCTCTAACCGCACAAGAAGCAGAGAACAACATAATCCGCGTTAGCTTGCAGGCTCTATCAGCAGTCCTTGGAGGGACTCAATCTTTACATACTAACTCATTTGATGAAGCTTTATGTCTACCAACAGAAAAAGCGGTTCGAATTGCTTTAAGAACACAGCAAATCATCGCCCACGAGTCGGGAGTTGCTGATACAGTAGATCCTTTAGCAGGTTCTTATTATGTTGAATGGCTTACTAATAAAATGGAAGAAGAAGCAGAAAATTATTTCGATAAAATAGAAGAATTAGGAGGTGTTATCCCTGCTATTAAGAAAAATTTCTTTCAAAGAGAAATTGGAAATGCTTCTTACAAATATCAGAGAGAAGTCGAAAATAATGCAAGAATTATTGTAGCGGTTAATAAATATCAGCAAAACGATTCAAGTTCTACAGAGATACTAAAAATCGATGATGCAGTTGCTAAAATACAAATGGATAAACTCAATCTACTTAAGAAAGAACGAAATAATGACGCAGTTAAAGAAAGATTAGAAAAGCTTAAAAAAGCGGCGCAGGGCACCGAAAATTTGATGCCTTACATAATAGATGCTGTAAGAGAATATACCTCAATAGGTGAAATAATGAGGACCTTAGAAGAAGTATTTGGAACATATCGAGAAGATTCAATATTTTAAAGAGGGAATTTAATGCCAGAAAGTAGAAAAATTAAAGTTTTAGTTTGTAAGCCGGGTTTAGATGGTCATGATAGAGGTGTTAAGGTACTTGCTCGAGCGTTAAGAGATGCAGGTATGGAGGTTCTTTATACGGGGCTTCATCAAACCCCAGATGATGTAGTGAATACAGTAATCCAAGAAGATCCAGATGCTGTAATGTTGAGTATGTTATCGGGATCGCATAATGCGATATGCCCTTTAATAATGCAAAAATTAAAGGAACAGGGCATTGATGACGTGTTAGTTGCTGTAGGTGGAATTATCCCTGATGAGGATAAAGAATTTTTAGCTGAGCATGGATTAAAAGGATTTCATGGTCCAGGGACAGAACTAAAAACAATTGTTGATTTTGTGAAAAATAACTTAAAAAGATAGCTGGATAATGGACTATTCTGACTTAACTAAAAAATTAGTTGAAGGTAATACTCGCGCGGCAGCACGTTTGATTACTCTTGTTGAAAATGATATTATTGCCGCAGAGAAAATTATAAACTCTATATTTAAAGACACTGGAAATGCATATATTTTAGGAATTACAGGAGCACCAGGAAGTGGTAAAAGTACATTTATATCAACCCTAACTCGAGCATTAGTTAAACAAGGTAAAAAAATAGGAATTATATGTGTTGATCCAACCTCTCCACTTAGCGGGGGAGCTATTTTGGGCGATCGCATTCGGATGAAAGAACATTTTTCACTTGGAAACGTTTTTATTCGAAGTATGGCAAATAGAGGTCAACTTGGAGGATTAGCAAGAGCAACTGAAGATGTTATTAAGATTTTAGATGCATATGGCTGTGATGTTATAATTGTTGAAACGGTGGGTGTGGGTCAATCTGAGGTTGATATTTTCAAATCTGCTCATACGGTAGTTGTTTTGTTAGTACCTGGGTTAGGCGATGGAATCCAAGCCATAAAAGCGGGAATTATGGAAATTACCGATTTATTTGTAGTTAATAAGATGGATTTTGATGGAGCTGATAGAAAGGTTGCTGAAATCAAACAGATGCTAGAACTAAACGTCAATTATAAATACGAATCTCACAAAATCGAAGAAAAATACGCAAAAGTTATGCAATGGACTCCCGACGTCATAAAGGTCAACTCCCAAACGGGTGAAAATTTTAGTGATCTCTTGGATAAGATTTCGGACCACAGGGAATTTTTAGAAAAAACTGGTGTAATAACCAATTACTATAAGAATAGAATAAAAACAGAAACACTCCAAATTCTAAAATATAAACTTACCGAAAAGGTTGAAGAATTAATAAATTCTAATGAGCAAGTAGATGATTACATTAACCAAGTGATTGAGAGATCACTGGATCCCTATTCCATGGCTAATCTCATTATTAAATTGCTAGGTATTGATAAATAATATTTTCTTTCTTAAAATCATGAGTGAAGTAATAATTGCTGGAGGAGGACAATTCGGTTTAAAAGCAATAGATTTCATTAAGGAAAAGAATTTAAAAACAGTGTTAATTGATAGCAATCCAAAATGCTTTGCCGCTGAATTCGCTTCAAAAAAGTTTGATAATTTAGAGGATTTTAATTTAAATCTTAATGATTTGAAGGATGGGGAAATCTTTTTCTTAAATACAGATATTTTGATTGTTCTAGATTTAATTGAAGAATTAAATCCTACATATATCATTCCTGTAGTTCCAATTCATTTAATGGCATCATTTATAATTTCTTTTTTGCTTAAATACTCTATAAACTTAACTCCAAACAATAATTTAACAAAGGATTTTTTAAAAAATATTGATCCCGGATTATTATTAAATCAAATGAAAGAGGAAGGAGTTGCTTATTTATCCTATGCTAAAATTGATGAGATTTGTCCAGACAATTGTTCTGGACCAATTTCTTATTGCCCAAATTTCAAAAGGGAAAAGCCCAAAACAATTACTCAATATCTCAAAAGCTATTATGGAACTTTTAATTCGGTTAACATTAGAAAGGAAGAAATATCTGAAATTATTATTATAAATGAAAGTTACCAACTAATGCCCGGTTTAGGCGGACTTAAAGGAAACGATATTCGAGATATTCTGAAAGTTTTACGAGATAATATGGATTTTTTATCCCACCAGAAATTTGATATGGTTATTGCAACCACGTGCAACTGCCACGGGGTTATTAACTTTTATAATAATTATTAAAATCAGATATAGATTATAGCTTACTTATATGTTTTGAATAAATTTCTTTTGAATTGACTTTTGGCAAAATATTAAACAGTGAAAAAACAAAAGAAGATCTTAATCTCTAATAAAATTTCAAAAAGAGGAGAAAAAATATGCAAGAACAGAAATCTGTATATAGTGAAAAGATTTGGCAGAAGAATTGGGACTCAGGCTTAAAAGATCTTGACCCTGAACTTTGGAATATGAACATACTGGAAGCTCTTAAAGACATTTTTGAAAACCATGCTGATAAAATGGCATTTTCATTCACAGGAATGGAGACAAATTTCGGTCAAATAGATCTGAGAGCCAATCAATTTGCAAACATGTTAATTGACCAAGGATTTGAAAAGGGGGATATAGTTGGAATAAATCTACCTAACATTCCAGAGTATATATTTTCGGTTATTGGAACTCTAAAGGCGGGTTGTATTGTTTCGGGTATATCACCACTTATGTCTGATGTACAGATGCTTCATCAAATAAACGATTTAGGAGGAGCAGGACTAAAACAAGTAGCATTAGTGACTCTGGATGCGATATTTGAAACAAGAGTAACAAAAATAGCACCTAAAGCACCAGATTTAAAGCTTGTATTAGCAACGGGCATTATAGGTTCCCTACCGAAGGATCAACAGGAAAAGATTAAAGCAGTAAGAGAACTTCCTTCAGGGAAGGTTACACCCTTAGAAAACGTAACAGTAATGGACTATTGGGACGATGTGATGGCTAAATATTCTTCAGATCCTGTAAACGTTGATATTTCACCCGATGATCTTGGTTTTATCCAATACACGGGGGGAACTACCGGTCCTGCAAAGGGAGCAATGTTAAAACATAGTAATATAGTGGCTTTCATGAACATTACTAAGGCTTGGCTAAAATCAACAGGAGGTGCGGTATCAGGATTTCCATTTTTCCATATAGCTGGATTAGCTTTCTGTTTAAATACAATGTATAACGGAGTTTATAGCGTTCTCATCCCCGACCCTCGCGACACTCTAACTATTTGTAATGCTATTAAACAATATAAACCTAAATTTTTGGTAAACGTTCCTTCATTATTTCAACTTCTAATCAATTTCCGTAAATTCAAAAGACTAGATCACTCTACCTTAGAACTATGTATCTCAGGAGCTTCACCATTCCCTGTTGAATCTCAAAAAGCATTAGAGAGTATTGTTGGTCAAGGAAAATTGATGGAAGTTTACGGAATGACCGAATCAACAGCCTTAATTACTATGAATCCGGCCACTGGTACGAAAAAATTGGGCACTGTTGGACTCCCAATCCTTAATTACGATGTAAAAATTGTGGATCCTGATACCGGTGAAGAAGTACCTTTAGGTGAACCAGGTGAAATCTGTGCTAGAGGTCCAATGATCATGAAGGGTTATTATAATAAACCAGAAGAAACCAAAAATGCTCTTGATAAAGATGGTTATATGCATACTGGCGATGTTGGAATTATGGATGAGGATGGATATTTCAGAATCGTTGATAGAACAAAAGATATGATAATTGTATCAGGCTTTAAAGTTTTTTCAGCTAAATTGGAAGATACTCTTACAAAACATCCAGCAATAGGGATGATTGCTTTAATTGGAGTTCCAAATCCCGATCGTCCCGGTTCTGAAATTGTGAAAGCATTCATACAATTAGATCCGAGTTATGAATTTGATGGCAATAAAGAAGCTTTAAAAGAAGATATAATAAGCTTCGCAAAGGAAAAGTGTGCCCCCTATGAGGTTCCTAAGATGATTGTGATAACAGAGGAGCTCCCATTGACTGCTGTGGGGAAAGTGGATAAAAAAGTTTTAAGACCTAAGAAGGATTAAACTATAATCTTAAAAATTATTCTTTTTTTTTTATTTATACTTCTTTATAGAATACAAATTTTATTTTTTTTCTTAAGTTGCTACTAAAAAAACTTCCCTTAATTCATTTAGGAACCTAAGAGCTTTCAATCCTTTTGGAGTTATAGAATATTGAGAAAATGAGCCATTTTGCTTCTCTTTAATGATGTATTCGGCGCTTATAAGGCTTTTAAGATGGTGAAGCAAATGACCTGCCTTCACTCCAATTTTCTTTTCTAATTGACTATAGTACATTGACCCTAAAGCTAATCCTTTAAGAATTTTAAGCCTAATAGCATTGGATAATGGAGCTAATAATTCACATAATTCCTCTTCATCACCTTCTTCAAAATTTAGCTCTTTTTCTAATGAGAATAAATCCTTAGCAAATTGAATAGATGCCTCCTCATTAGTAGTAATCAATTCTTTTAATGTTATCATAACTGTCTTTGCTTTTTTCAAGCATTCTGCACTAGAACAGTTTTGTGATACAGTATCTTCACTCAAAAATTCGTTATTATTATTAAGTAAACTGAGTGCTTCATGAGCGCCCTTTTCCATAAAAACTCTTAAAACTTTAAGAGCCCCTCTTTCAATAAAAGTGGTGCATTCGTCTAAAATTTGGCAGTTTTGTGGTCTTTCTTCTAAAAAGAGTTCTACATTTTCATCAATAGTTTTAGTCATTTGTGATAAGCAATTTTCCTGAACTCTACTTTTTGCTAAAATATCGAAACCTGATTTCATCCTTAAAACTACGTCTTGTAAACTGCTCATTCTAGAGTTTAACTCCTCGAATTTATCATCAACTTTTGAGAAATATTCTTTAAATTTTTTGTCTTCCATAATAAACCACTTAATTTATACTTATAAAAAAGTAATAATAGTATAATAATTATAGTAATTGCATATAGTTTATATAAAAAAAAATATTTATAATTTTGTAAAAAATATTAGGTTTTAATTATGAATGAAGAAAATTTAGATGTATATAGGGCATTACAAGAGCATCTTGATAAGGCTCCTGTCGGGTTTCCGGCTACTGAATCAGGAGTAGAAATTCGAATACTAAAACAACTTTTTACTACAGAAGAGGCAAAAATCACTACTAAATTGAGCCATATGGCAGAGCCTCTAAAAAAGGTATATCGAAAATTCAAATCAGATTATACAATTGAGGAACTGGAAACCAAATTAAATATCATGTATGACAAGGGGCTTATAAATCATGGAAAAAACGTAAAAGAAGGTATAGAAACAAAGTATTACGGAGCTGCCCTTTTTTTAGTAGGGTTCTACGAAAGACAGCTACATAAATTAACAAAGGAATTAGTTATGGATTGTCGCGAATATTTTGAAGAGAAATTCTGGATGGAAGGGTGGAATAAAGCAGGAATTCCTCAAATTAGACCTATCCCCGTAGAACAAAGTATTGATTATGATCAGAATATTGCCTCATATGACGATTTAAGATATATAATTGAAAATTACGGGGATCAAATAGCGGTACAAGAATGTGTATGCAGGCAAGCTAGTGAATTAATTGGAGAACCATGTAAAAAGACGAAGTTACATGAAACTTGCTTTACATTTAGGTTGGGTGCAAAAATGGCTATAGCAACAGGTGTCGGAAGAGAAATTACTAAGGAAGAAGCACTCGAACTTTTAGCAAAGTGCCAAGAAGATGGATTGGTCCTTCAACCGGGAAATTCTCAAAAACCCATGAATATTTGTACTTGTTGTGGTTGCTGCTGTGAAGTTTTGGTAAATCAAGGAAAATTTGACCAACCAGCGCGGTTTTTTAATTCAAATTTTTATGCTGAAGTAGACGAAGAACTATGTGTTGGTTGTGGAACTTGTGAAGATCGCTGCAACATGGCAGCTATAAAAATAATTGATGATAAATCAACAATTGATCTGGGGCGCTGTATAGGATGCGGAGTATGTGCTCCCACTTGTCCAACGGAAGCCATTCACATCCGTAAAAAAGAAAATCAAATTGTTCCTGAAAAAAATGTGATGGCAAAATACATGGCAATGATGAATAAGAAAGCAGAACTCGCCCGAGCTGAAAAGCCTTAAAAACAAAATCAGGTGTTAACTATAACAGCAAATACGAGAGAAGAAGATCTAACTAAAACAATTAAGGAATATGTAAGCAAATTAGATATTGATGATATGGGGATTGCTGATGTAGAGAATGAAGTATTCTTAGTGGCACCCCCAGATTACCAGCCTAAAAATGTTCTAGAAGGCGGCAAATCTGTAATCGTGTTATTATGTAGATTGCCAAAAGGACCATTTTTAGCACCAAATCGCAAAAAACAATCGTTACATAGAGCACATCACAGCATCATGAAACATTTGGATATCTTAGCAGCAAGGTTAGCTGGATTTATAGAATCTCTTGGTTATTACGCGTTAACGATTCCGGCCTATAATCCAATTACAATGAATAACACAAATGTTATGGGACTAATTTCATTGAAGCTAGCTGCTTTGGCAGCAGGTCTTGGGAAAATTGCTAAATGTGAATTACTTATGCATCCAAAGTATGGTACTCTAGTAAGATTATCAGCAGTAGTCACCACAGCAAAATTACTTCCAGATCCAATAAGTATTGAAGATGTTTGTACAGATTGCGGATTATGCATAGAAAATTGTCCTGCTAAAGCTTTTGATAAAAATGGAAAATATCTTCCCAATAAATGCAGTCGCAAGAGTATGGAACATGGAAATTTTGTATTACATAAATTTACTCCGGAATATCTTAAAAATATCGAAATGATCATTAATACTACTTTATTAGAATACTCCATAGCATGTTCTGTATGTCAAGAGATATGTCCTATAAATAAAATCCCAAAAATAAAAAGTAAAACAATATGAAAATAGTAATTTAATTTTTTAATAAATGACAATTTTAAAATTTAAGAATTAGTAATATAGAATAATAAATTTAAAAGAAATAATAATAGCAGAGTAAAGGATTGAGAAAGAAATGGAATATGAAATTCGTAAATTAAAGACATTAGCAAAAAAGATGAATTGCCCTTGGTCGCCTGAATTGGAGAAAATAATTAAAACTTTATACACTCCTGAAGAGATTGATCTTTTATTAGTGTTCAACGGTCCATACATGGATAGGTTCACAGCGTCTAAAATCGCTAAAAAAGTAAGGCGTCCAATAGAAGAAATTGAACCAGTTTTAAAAGAGTTAGCAAGAACCCAACGATTGTTCGCAGTGGAAAAAGATAGTATTATTACTTATTCCTTGTTTCCTATGGTTCCTGGATTATTTGAATTATACTTTGCCAACCATAAAAGAGCGAAAGCGGAAGAAGAAGACATAATGATGGTGTTTGCAGAAGAGTATGAAAAATATTATGATAAGGGTTATATTGTGAAGGGTATGAATTCTTCCTATCCATTAATGAGAGTTTTTGTAGACCAAAAAGTTGTGGATGATAGTATAAGTCGGGGGAAAGGAAAACTCCTTGAAGTAGATGAGGAGGTTGATGAAGTTAAAAATACAATACTTCCTTTCGAACAGGCTAAATTAATTGTAGAGAATTCAACAAGATTTTCTGTGATGGATTGCGCTTGCCGTATTCATATGAAAATACATAACAATGGGGTACCAGTAAATGAATATCCATTTAATGTATGTATGGCTTTCAATACAAATGCGGATTATGTCATACAGCAGGGAGTTGGGAGAGAGTTAACTAAAGAAGAGGCTCTTGAAACTTTAACTGCAGCTGCAAAAGCAGGTTTGGTTCATACTACTCAAAATATAACTGGAAAATCATGGTTCACATGTAATTGCGATAGGGACACTTGTATAATGCTTCGAGGTATACGGCAATTTCACAACCCAAATGCAGTCGCAAGTTCGAATTTCATACCAGAATATGATATTGAACAATGCATCTTTTGCCAAAAATGCACAAAACTTTGCCCTATGTACACTATTGAACTTGTTGAAGATAAAGAAGACAAACGAATTGAAATTAACCTTGACAGATGTATAGGATGTGGTGTTTGTGCTTTTAACTGTCCAGAAGGTGCGATAACCATGATTAAGAAATTTGCTAAGGTCCCGGCACAAAATTTTGCAGGAGCAGCTAAGCGCTACTTGGAAGGTAAGATGAAAGACTAAGCAAAAATAAATTCTATAGCTTTTTTTTATATATTTTAACATCTACCTCTTTTTTGTAAAGCATATTAGTCCACCATAACCTTTTACTGTTATTCCAGTATCAGTTTCAACATCAACTACTTTAGTTTTTATCCCGTGGTTTCTTGCGATCTGTAATATTCGATGAGCTCTATTTCTATATTTGGGTGTTCCGAGATATTCATCGGTAATTATAATATAATGTGGTTTATTTTCACTTACTTTCCATTTTTTATCTATTTCGTGTTCAATTTCTTTTAAGGTGTAAAGAATCTTGGAATCGGAGGTATTTATTACTTCATTTAGGTCTTCTAATATCAACATTGTTTCTTGGTTGGAAGTTTCTTCAACTGCTTCTTTGAAATTTTCCTGCCTGACAAGATAAAGTACTGCTTTTAGATTATTTGCTGAACCAACTATTTCAGTGAAAATTGCTTTATTTTCTCCCTTTTTTAGCATCCAAGAATGATGTTTAGTAATGTGGCTAAGTAATTCTTTTGAATAGGCATTTTTAGGAGGTGATGCAATTAAGACACTTTTGAGCCCTTCTTTTGTAACTATTCTTAATCTATCAACAATATTCTCATGAAAGTGGTATAATTGCTTATTGTCTTGGTATTTTCTCTTTCGGTTTCGCTTTATTATAACGTCTTGTCTTACGATTTCACTGAACACTCTCCAAAATATTGCCCGATCATCATGTATCCCGACAATTAATGCAACGGGATGACCTCTTTTTACATGTTTCCTTTTTCTTTTTGGTATTTTATATCACTATACATTATTATTCATAATCCGTTATTATACTAGATTAGATAATAAGAGATTGTATTTCCCTATTTAAAATATCAAATCCTCAAGAATTAATAAATAAAACGCTAAGAATATTAAAACTGCTCCGCTTAAAATTCTTAAATATGTTCGATACTTTAACCTAAATTCATTAACATCAGTTGATTCTAAACCTAATCGAAGAAAAACTAAAAGAATAATAATAGGAATAACCATTCCTATTAAATATACAAAAATAAATATGTAAAGTAAAGGATCGTTTTGGAGATTATAAAGTAAAGCTAAATAAATAGATCCTAAGCAGGGAATTTTAATAAACACAAATATAATTCCTACTAAAAAAGCATAAAATCCTGAGTTTTTCTCTATAAAATCTTTCAATAAGGATTTTACTTTTTCATGAGTTCCAAATATTATACTCTGCTCTTTTTTACATTCAATAATTTGCCATAATCCTAAAATAATCAATATGCCGGCAAAAATATATTTAAAATAATACACTGTACCAATTATTGTAATAAAATAAAGAAACAATATTGAAATAACAATGTAAGCTAAAAGTATACCAGATATTAGCCCTATTGAAATTTTTAGAAACTTTTTCCTTTCTTCAATTAATATAAGCGAAGTACCAAAACTACTTAGCATTAATAAAATACAAGGAGAAATGCCAATCAAAAGCCCTGAGAGAAATACTATTAGCAAACTAGCATTCATATAACTCTTAAAATGTTATATCTATTAAATAAGTTAAGAAAAGTCGATTCTTAATTAGAGAATCACTTTATTTTTTTTTGTATCGTAAAATTCTGAATAAATTTCTTCGATTGTTAAAGCACGACGCTGAGTTGTAAAAGCTTTACAACTAATATTAAGTAGATTCAATGAATCTAAAAGGATTAGACGACTTTATCTTTTTTTGTATCATAGAATTCCGAGTAGATTTCTTCA
>Ga0114923_10003332_pt1 | contig 10837 bp, 11 predicted proteins | sample SumtaG_FD_89578 | JGI IMG/M metagenome (GOLD analysis project Ga0114923, IMG submission 89578) | Deep subsurface microbial communities from Indian Ocean to uncover new lineages of life (NeLLi) - Sumatra_00157 metaG | ecosystem: Environmental > Aquatic > Marine > Oceanic > Sediment | place: near...
ACAAAAAGAGAATTCAGAATTTTGTATTTATGATCTTAAAAAATTAAAAAAAAAAAATTAAAGGATTGCCCTTATCAAAATTATGGAAGCGATGATAATTCCAGCAATATAAAAGATATTTACGGTCCAAATTAAATTAAGGCTCTCTTTATAAAATTCAACAGCTATAAAACGACTTAATATTGCTACTAAACCTATGAATACCATTGAAGCTAGTAAAGCAATATTCTCGTATAGTTTTATTTCGGTATCTTCTAAAATGAATATCTTTAGCCAGTAAATCGCGAGAATGAAAGCTATTGGAGTAAACATAAATGCTGCGATTGCCGATGGTATTAACAAATAAACAGCGAATTTATTTTGCCATAAACTTAAAAGTTCTTTTCCTGTCATTTGATCTTGAACCTGGGCTTTAGCATATTTTGATCTTATACTAAAGTATTTCTTTTTAATACCTCTACCAACGCCTTTTGCACCTTTTTTCCATCTTAAAAGTCTTCCTTGATCTATAACACTCTCAAATCTGTCTTTAATAACAGGAATAACATACAAATTGATTATAAGAGAGGCAATACCATAGATGAAAATAATATTATCAATCCAGACGTATGTATCTCCCCATATTCCTATCATGGATAATCCCCCTCCACCAATATAGCTTGAAAAGAGTCTGTAAATCGCATAAATTATAAAAGCGATTGAAATACCAATTTGAGCTCCGATAAGAAAGTAGGTGCCATTTTTACTTATTCTATCTTTAATTAAATTAAAGATAATTAAAAATCCAATCGCAATATTTAGAATTAATCCAAATCCAGAAAGAAAGTTAATTACCCAAAAGAATAATAAAAAACTAATGTTGAAAGATAAAACACCAAAATTTATAACCCAAATCATATAAATGGTGGTTAATGTTAATCCAATTAAATAAAATATATCAATTCTTTCGAATTTCATAACTATCATAGATAATTATTATTTTTATTCTTAACGCTATCTCCATAATGTCATTTATTTACCGATTTTTGAATATAAATGATATTGAATAATACTTAGGTTTTTTGATTTTTTAATATCATTTTTAAAAATTATTATCAAAATTTAAATTAAGAAATTACCATGATTAGATCATGTCGAAATTAGATGTAAAAAAAGTAATAATACATAAAACGGGAATCTCATTTTTTATCGATGAAGGTCTAATGAAGGGAAATGGCACTTTTGAACTTGAATTTAAAATCGATGAGATGAACGATGTGTTAAAATCCTTGTTTGTGTTAGATACAAGCGAAAATGGATATGTTTCATCTATTTCTTATGACGCTGCTTTAGATACTTCACAACTATTAAAAAGTATTATGTTAAATGTACCAGACCATGATTCATTCTCTTCTCTTATTACTCAAATTAAAGGTGCTGATGTGGTTATTACAATTGGAAGTAGCAATACAACTTCAGGTACAATTATGGGAATTGAGTTTATTGAAAAACTTAGCGAAAATATTAAAATCACTGAAAAAATCTTAATCATACTAAAAGCTGATGGAATTATAACTAAAATACCTTTTTCAGAAATAACTTCTTTTGAAATATTAAATGACGATTTAAAAAAAGACTTAAAATTCTTCCTTGATACGGTTATTGCTGGAAAGAAAAAGGACTCAAAAAAGATAACCATTAATTGTGAAGCAGGAGGAGAAGAGGGCGATCGAACGATTTTAGTAAGCTATATAAGAGAATCGCCAGTATGGAAGACTTCTTATAGATTAATTATGAGTAAGCAGCAAGCCCTCGATAAAAAATGCCTCCTTTCCGGATGGGCTCTTATCGAAAACACAACAAATGTAGATTGGGAGGATATAGAGATATCTTTAGTTGCGGGAATGCCAGTATCATTTATTTATGATTTCTATAGACCAATTTATATTCAAAGGCATATAATTCAACCTCCTAAAGTCCTTAGTGCCAGACCTACAGATATTGAAGAGGGATTGGAAATGGATAAATTTGAAGATTATAAAATGAAAGAAGCAGAAGCTATGCCTAAACTTTCAAAAAAGATGGCTAGAGCTAGAGGTGGAATGCCTCCTCCTGCTCCTGGCATGGGGGCGGTAGCATCAACAGTGGGTTTTGCCGCCGATATGGATGATGCCACTTTATTAGATAAGGTTAAATCGCAAACTGCCGCTCAAACAAAAGATTTAGGTGAACTTTTTGAGTATAATATTTCCAATCCAGTTTCAATTAAAAGAAAACATAGTGCTTTGGTCCCAATTTTAACAGAAGAAATCAATGCAAAAAAGATTTTACTTTATAACAAGTTAGAATTTGATAAAAATCCCAATGCATGCCTTGAAATAACTAATAATTCCGGATTAACTCTAGAAAGAGGCCCTGCTACCATTATTTATGATAATAATCTTGCTGGAGAAGCTATAATTCCTTTTTTAAATAAGGATGATACTCGCCTTTTAAATTATGCTGTGGAACAAGCGATTATAATTACTCATGAAGAAGAATCTCAGAGTCAAGATGTTCATAGAATTTCATTCGGAGGCTCCTATTGCTATGAATACTATTACACGAATCAAAAAACGATATACAAAGTTAAAAACAAAACTAATGAAGAAAAAGAACTCTACTTAGATCACCCAAAACAATCTGGCTATAAGATATTAGAAAGCCCTATTGAACCGGAAGAAACTCCTAATTATTGGAGATTTAAAATCACTCTTAAACCAAAAGATGCGATTAAATTTGAAATCAAGGAACGCATGGAGAATTACTCGAGTTATTATCTTTATAATTATTCCAAAGATGATCTATTAAAAAGAGTCGCTTTTTATACGCAACAAAAATTCATAAACCTAGAATTAGAGACTCAGCTAAAAGAAATTGGTGAATTAATAGGTAAAAAGAACGATGTAGATGTCAAAAGATCTAAACTTGAAAATGAGAAATACGAAATGACCGATGAACAAGCAAGATTAAGAGAAAATATTTCAGTTCTAGGGGATTCTTCTCAAGAGAATTCACTCAAAGAAAAGTACATCAAAAAGTTAAGCGTTCAAGAAGAAAGGTTCGAAACAATTACCAGAGAAATAAAACAATTTGACAAGGATATCATAAGATTGGATAAGGAAATCTCCTTAAAAATAGATAATCTAAAAGTTAACTAAACTTTTTAAATTTTTTTTTATACTTTTAAGAATATTAGAAGACAGAATACTTAAACTCAATAATCATAAACCTTTTATTAAGAATTAACTATTTTTTTAATAGTTGAATTAACCTTAATAAACAAGTATTCAAAATTCATGGCGCATAAAAAGTTCACAGGATTCAGAAGTATAGTATATCGAAGTGGGATGATATACAACTGGGTAACGAAAAGATTATTTGACCAAGAGAAAAAGTTTTTAACAATCGCAACGTTAATTGGAAATAATTCTAAGAAAGTTTTAGATTTACCCTGCGGAACCGGTTTTTTAATAAAATATCTACATCCAACAACCCAATATACCGGCTATGACCTTAACCACAGATTTTTAAAAAAAATTAAAAGAAATTGGCTTAGGGGGAGAGTACAATTAAAAAAGCTAGTTTTAAAGCAACAAAATATTTTTGATTTCGACAAATATCCGAAAGAAAAACAAGATGTAATAGTATTATGCGATATCCTTCATCACGTGTATCCAAAACATATTGAATTAGTTGAAAATGCTAAAAAACATGCTAAAAAAATAATCGTGTGTGAGCCTATTCACAGTATAAACAATTTCGAAGAAATGAATAGTCGTGATTTTTTAGGAAAAACAACAATATTTATCACAAAATTTTTTCCAGAAAGCGTCATAAAATTCCTTGATTTCTTCCTTGTTGATAATGATGGGATAAACAATTTTGATAATAGAGCGGGCTGGCAACATGATGAAGAAAGCCTTAAAGAATTATATAACAGTATGGGATTTAATAAGACCTATAATCTCATGGACGATTGTATTGGGATTTGGGAGAATTAATTAAATTACTATTTTTACAATAATATGTTAATAATAAATTATTATTATTTCGTGGTACCAAGTTAAGATAGTAAGTTTGATAAAATAATTTATACAACATTTATATCTCTAAATATTAAACGAAAAAGCGATAAAAATTTGCTCTCTATCAACAAATAATTAGGAATTGTTTAAAATTTGAAAGTAACTCTTAGTTTATGGGATGTGGGGGGTCAGGAAAGATTTGGTTTTTTTAAAACAGATTTTTTTAGAGGAACTGCGGCAGTGGGCTTAGTATTTGATCTCTCTCGGCCCGATACATATGAAAAGGTAGAAGTTTATGTCAACGACATGAGGGAACGGTCAGGAAACATCCCCATCTTTTTAGTAGGAAACAAATGTGATTTAAAAGAAACAATAGGAGAAACTATCAGCTACGATAAAATAATTCGCGAGGTAAATGAGCACAATTTAATTGGATACATAGAAACTTCAGCACTAAAAGATAAAAATGTCGTTCAACTATTTAAAAATCTGTCTCTTGGGGCGTTATTTGACTTAAAACCCCGGTTAGGAGAAATTGATATTAATAATAATAACCAATTCAGATTTAAAGTTCTTTTAATAGGTGATGCGGGGGTTGGTAAGTCCTCATTAATTAAAAAATTTGTTAACAAGGATATCGATCACGATTACAAATTAACAGTTGGTTTAGATTTAATGAAACAAGAGATTGATATCCCCGATAGCGAAATACCTAAGGAAGGATTCAAAATAATTAATCGAGCTATTTCTGATTATAAAAAAAAATTAAGGAAAATTCGTAGAAAGGAAAAGATCTAATATTTTAATTGAGTTTTAAAGAAAAATAAGCAGTATTAAGAAATTAGAGGAATTTTATTTTCAGTTATTAGTCTCTTATTACTATGAATATTTAAATTAAAAAAAAATAAATTATATAACTTCTATTATTGCTTATATTTCAAGGTGAAAGTTATGAGTATTGATAATCTAGAAGAAGAAAGAGATAGTCTATTGGACGAAATAGAACAACTTGAAGAAAAATGCGATACTTTAGAGTTATGCGAGGAAGATGATGGCTGCAAAAAGTGTGAAACATATAAAAAAATTGAAGATTTATCAGCTAAAGTCGAAGAAATCGAAAATAGAATCGAATCGCTTATGCCTGAAGTTGAGGATTAGTAATAAATTTTTAATAAATAATTATCAATTATTTCTTTTTTTTATTAGAATTAAAGATTTTTCTGATTATCAATAAGAAAAATTCAGATAAAATAATAGAAAAAAAAAAGAATAGATTAAAAAATTTATTGATAAAATTAATCTATGTGACAGACATCTTGAAAAGTTGTCTCAAGGCCATGCTCATGATGTATTGCTGAATTTGACGAGATCCTCCAAGTATTTCTTGAATTCTGGATATACCAATATAGTCATGCATTAAGGTATTGTCACAAAGTCCAGCACCTCCCATTAAATTCGCTGCTTCATAACATACATCTTTAGATAATAATGTACAATTATATTTCATTTGACTTGCTCCTGCTACTAAAGCTTGGGATATATTTTTAGGTAGTTCGCCTCCAAATTTTTCCATTTTCTCATCAATAGATTCGCAGAATTTTAGTAATCCTAGTGTCATAGCTGTGGTTTTAGCCCATAAATCAGTTAAGTTAAATCCTACACCTTGGAATGTTAATATCAATTGATCAAATTGTTTCCTCAAATTAGAGTATATAATTGCATGTGTTAAAGCTCCCCAGCATTGAGCAATGCCCATTGAAGCTATCCCGATTCTTTCTGGAACTAAGCCTTCAAAAAGGTGCTCTCTTCCCGTCCCTACTCCCCCTAATATACACTCCTTTGGAACTCTAAGGTTTGTCAATGTTTCTTTCCCTAACTGGAGTTTAGGAACCCATGGAATTCCTACTCGTTCACAGTGATATCCATCCCATGAAGTATTTATTAAAAATTGAGCCATCATGTTTCCATTATTTGCCTCTGCTGTAGCATAACTAACAACCCATTTACTCTTAGGTGCATTCGTATTATATATTTTTACACCATTTAAAATAAAGCTACCATCCTCTTGTTCTTCACACAATGTTAATTGATGTACCGCATCAGAACCCCTTTCTGGTTCGGTAATAAGGATTGCACCCGGACTCTTCCCGGTTACCATATCTCTTAAAGCTTCTAATCTTATGGGTACATTCTCATGATGTTCATATAATGGATTTATTGCTAAGACAGTAGCTCCACTTCCCATAGCAAATTGAGTGTCAAACATATCGATTGCCATGTATCTTATTAAATCCATAGCCAGTCCATGCTCTTTGTAGTCTATATCAATCATTTTAAACGGATGCTGTCTTGTAATATATCCTTGCTCTCCAAAAGCTGGCACCCAATCGTAGATATCCTCCTCGGGGCCATGAGTTACATTATTTTTTTCCTCAAATTTTAAGCAGAATCTTTCTACTTGTTTAAGAAATTTAAATTGCTCCTGAGAAAGAACAGATATTAAGTTATTATTTAATAAATTATATCTATTCTTAAGACAAAGTTTCTCTAAAATCTCATCACTTATAGCTTGAGCCATATTTGATTTTACCATCGGCATTTTCTTTCACTCACTCACTTATCTTGTTTTAAGTTTAATTAATTATGTAATTAAATTACAATTTTAGATATTTTTCAATACTTTAAAATATTTCAGATATATTCAAATACCTAAAATTCTCTGATTTGATTACAAAATTAGTGGTGAAAATCTGAAAATTTCATCTCTAAAATTAGAAAATTAGTTTTTGTAATCTAACTGAAAACTTTTTGGAAATAATAAGGGCGGTTTCAAAGGGACAAGATTCTTTAAACTGAATGACTGATATATATGAATTGATTCCAGTTAAAACAAGAATTCCAAATGATTCTAAGGTTATAAGTTCATTAATTTTATTGTTTCCGATCAAGAATCTTGCTTCTAACAATTTAACGATTTCAGATAATACATTAGGATTTAAGTATGAAACAATTACTCTACCTGTTTGTGTTAATAATGCTGAAGATATAACAAAAGAAGAAAAAGTATGTAATTCATTAATAACGTTTAATAAATCTTTCTGAATCTCTTCAGAAACTAGATGTTTACTTTTCTCCATAATATCTTCAATATTTTTCTCAAAACCTTGAAATTTTGAAATTTCACCATCAAAATTATGATCAAATACATTGATATCAAACTCCTGGAGGAATTGTTTTTTAATTTCTTTTAACTGATTTCGGAGTTCCACTAAATTGTCTGTTCGATCAGAGAAAATCGCAAACATTAGCTCATCCATTTTAAATTTTTCAATTTCAAAAATAAATCTAAAAGGTCCAACTTCTATCTCTGATAATTTCTCTGTTTTAAGGGTTTGCTTAACAAATGAAAAAATAGCTGAAAGAAATCCGCTTGTCAGTTTTATATTGAATATATCTTCATATGTTTTATAATAAATTAGCTCCCCTGTTGTTGCTTTCATTATAAAAATGTTTTTAATCATGAAACTCAGATAGGTTTAATCCAAATCTAAAATAATTTTTATCTATATCTATCCTAATAAAACTTCTTACATAAAAATCTGTTTAAAACAAAGAAGTAGAAAAAATTCAACACTTACATGTTTTTGAAAGGAGAATTAGGGAAATTTGCTATTGGTTTTAGTAAGAATCTTCTATAATATGAATAGATTAGTCTAAAATATTAAATGAACCTGAATGTACTCTAAATTAATTTTTTTATTAAAATTTAAATAAGGAGAACGAAATATTAGAATAGATATTAATGAAAAATAAAAGGAAATCTGAGAGCAAAAAAAAAAAATTTGAAGAGTTTTTACAAAATTCCTCTTGCGAAGTCACTCTAAAATCATATGACCTTAAAACACTTAATGATAAAATTATCAAATCTGATACATCATTTATCTCATCAGACTTAGGACTTGATTTGCTCTTTGATTTCAGTAAAATAATAAAAAATGAAGCATTATCTGAGCTTGCTATTTTTGATGAACATCTTGAAGAGGCCAATGATATCATTCTAACTATTTTATATCGTAAGTTTAATTTAACCGATTTTAAAAATGGGACAGTACAAGATGCAATAGTTGAGTATATAAAGAATTTAAATTTAGATCAGTTCATTATATCTTTCGAGGAAATTAGGGAAAAGATTTTGTCATTAAGGAAAGAAAAAGTTAATTTTTGGGAGTTACTTTTTTTAGAATATAAAAAAAGACAAAATTTTTTTGATAGAGAATTAATTGATAGGTTTGAAAGGCGTCAAAAGCAAGTTACTACAGCGAGGCGACATGGTAGCAAGCTTCTTAATAAATAATAGTTTCATCCTCACATTGTTTAAAACTCTTTGGGCTGCTCGTTCCTTATTTAATCATGACCTTAAGAAGGTGTTGATTAAAAGACTATAAAAAAATTAGAGGTATAATAGCTAACATATATAAAAATTGAAAATTTTGTACCTTAAAATTAACAACTAAGACCAGAATATATATAAATCAATGCAATCAACTTTTAGTCCTTCTTCAGAGCTCAAATTATTCTTTAGACTAAAAACCATCGAATTTAGACCACTCATCTTCCTCTTCCTCCTCTTCTTCTTCATAATCGTTAGAAGTACTGCTTTGGTATTGCTCTGTAGCATCTTCTTCATATTCAGTTTCAAGCCCATCATCAAAGCTAATCATCTGATCTAAATCAGTTACAAGGTCTTCTGGGCTTCTAACGGTTATTTCAGGTATAGGCTCTTTTATTTTCTCTTTTTTCACCACAAGCTTTAGGTAATCGCCATGGATTTTAATCGTAATTGGAGTTTCTTCCTGCAATAGTCTTACTACAACCTCTTCACTACGGGATGTATCATGAGGCATCCTCATAACTAAAGCTCGTGATCCTTCAAAAACTCCTGATATAATTTCTACGGTGTCTCCTTCTTCTAGAAATTCTGTTACTGAGCGTGGTACAAGAACGTGACTTATTTCAACTAATTTAATCTGGCCAACTATTCTCCCTTTAATATGAGGAATTCCCTGTATAGCTATTTGTACATCGCGTTTTTGACTTGCTTCAATGAAAATGTATCCTGGAAGCAATGGGCTTACCAACATAGCTTTAATGTCAGGAATTATGTCTAATATTTTAAATCGATAGAAGATCTGTTTTAATATATTACTTTCTTGGTTGATTGTTGTTCGTACAGCGAATAAGGTAGTTAATTCTTCCTTTTCTTCTTTGATTTCTGAATCAATGATAGTGCTTAATTCAGCATTCCCTTCATTGCTACTTTTCATATTTTCTTTTTCACCAGACATTTTTTTTCCTCTCTTCCTTATTTAATTTGGCTTTATTAGATCTATTAAAAAAAAGCTATATAAATAATAGAGTATTAAGTTAAAAATTTTTGGGTTTTAAAGGATTATAAATACTTACTAAGTTTGAAACGAAATAAACTTAATTATGGAAAAATATCTATCGTGTCTCCTTTTTTTAATTTCTCTTTTTCAATAAACTAACAAAGATTATTACAATAGATAAAATTGCTAAATAAAGCATAAAGTCTTAAAGTGGTATCTTATTTAGATCTAAAAGTTTTGGTATCCTATTGTTTCTATCAAGCCAGGATATCTCCGATTTTGTATATCGCCATGATATCTCACATTTTCCAAGTTTATCAATTACTTCGGTTTCAAATGCCCATGGATTGATCACCACTAAATCAGTTTTCCTTATCCATACTCTTTTTTTAATTTTTCCTCTAATTCGGCCAACTCTATGCTCTCCATCTTCGCAGAATACTTCCATGCGATCATTTCCATAAATGTCAACTACTCGTGCGAACATCTCTCCCATTCGACGATTGGGCATCTTGATCCTGGATGGCACAATTTCTTGAGGTACATATCCACGACCACGACTACCTCCTCTCTTCGCTTGTTTTTTTTTCTTCTTAGCCATAATTCATTTACTCTTGAATTAAATTATTATTAATAAATATTCTATTCTATTTTATCTTTAGGTTTATAATCCCCTTTAATAAACACAATTTTTATAGGATTATCGGAATCATTTCGGATGTTATGCATCTCCCTTTGTTCGCATAAAAAGACACTTCCTTGGGGGGCTGGCAATTCTCTATTATCTACAATCATAACTCCCTCTCCTTCCATAAAATAAAAGGTTTCATCTATTTCATTGTGTCCATGTGGAGTACTAGCCATGGATTCACCAGGTTTTAGTAATATTAGTCCCCAATCAATTGAAGGACCTCTCATTAAGTATTTTACTCCTGAATCACCACCCCTATATTCAAAATCACTTTCTTTAACTTGTTTAATAAAACCCACCGTAATTATATATCTTAACTTTAAACTTTATTATCTATTTTGATTAATAAATATTACAACATGTGAATTAATTCTTTTTATAAAAATTATTAACTTCACTTTTTTCTTATAACGCTTTCAGAAGAATCTCTTTTAAAGACTTATTATCGGTACGTCTAGGATTATTTGCTAATGAACTCCCTGTAGTATTTTTAATAATCTCATTAATATCATCCTTTTTTATTCCCACTTTACTAAGACTATTGGGAATTCCAATATAGGCAAAAATATCTTTACACTTAGTAATTGCCCATTTTGCCTGTTCCAATGTATTAGATGGTAAAATCTTTGGACATTCTCCAAAATCAGTAAAAATCTTTTGATTAAAAAATAAATTACCGATCCAAGCATATTTTTCAATAACACTGGTAATTG
>Ga0114923_10003334_pt1 | contig 10832 bp, 8 predicted proteins | sample SumtaG_FD_89578 | JGI IMG/M metagenome (GOLD analysis project Ga0114923, IMG submission 89578) | Deep subsurface microbial communities from Indian Ocean to uncover new lineages of life (NeLLi) - Sumatra_00157 metaG | ecosystem: Environmental > Aquatic > Marine > Oceanic > Sediment | place: near...
AAGAAGCGCACGATCATCTGAACGCCACTGGTAATCGGGCCAAAAAGCGCAACGGCGAGTCTGATGGCCGGCGCGACGGCGAGGGCGGCGCGGTCCGGGTTGGTGATGGCGTAGGTTTTCGGCATGACTTCGCCAAAAATGAGCACCAGAGCAGTCATTGTCAGTGTGGCGTAAACAACACCCGATTCACCGAACAGCGACAGCAGCAGACTGGTTGCAAGCACCGAGGCCAGAATATTGACGAGGTTATTGCCGAGCAGAATGGCGCCGATCAGCCTTTCCGGGTTTTGCAGGAGCGCATTGACCAGACGGGCTCGTTTGGAGCCGTCCCGGGCAAGCGTGTGCATGCGCGCACGCGATGCGGCTGTCAGGGCCGTTTCAGAGCCGGAAAAGAAAGCCGAAATAAAAATCAGCACGATAATCGTGCCAGCGGTAAGAGCGATTTCGAGGGTCATGTTTCCCTGCATTTGCGGGTGAGAAAATCTTCCAGTTTGCCGCGTTCGACGCCGCGCTCAATAAACGCATCGCCGACACCGCGGGCGAGAATAAAGACCGGGACTCCGCCCTGTACCTTCTTGTCCTGGCCGATCAGCTTCATCAATTCGGCGGTTTGTGGTGTTTGCCCGGGAATATCCGGGATGCGCACGGGCAGGCCCGCCGCGCGCAGATGGGTGATCGCACGCTCGCATTCCTGGCTTGGGCAAAGGCCAAGCTCAGTGGAGAATTCAAAGGCAAGCGCCATGCCGATGGATACGCCTTCGCCATGCAGCAGCCGGTCTGAATATTCCGCAAATGCCTCCAGGGCATGGCCAAAAGTGTGTCCGAGATTAAGCAGCGCCCTGCGGCCCATTTCAAGCTCATCCTCTTCGACGATTTGCGCCTTGGCCTTGCAACTCGTCACTACTGCCTGGATCAATGCATCGCCTTGGGAGAAAACCTGCGTGCGGTTGATGTCGAGCCAGCTGAAGAAATCCGCATCTCCCAGAAGCCCGTATTTGACCACTTCGGCATATCCGGAGCGGAACTGGCGCTCCGGCAGGGTTTCGAGAATACCGGTATCCGCCAGCACGAGGCTTGGCTGATGGAAGGCGCCAATGAGGTTCTTGCCGTGGGCCGTGTTAATGCCGGTCTTGCCGCCAACCGAGGAATCCACCTGGGCGAGCAGGGTTGTGGGAATCTGGATGAGGCGCACGCCGCGCCGCAGGATAGCGGCCGCAAAGCCGGCCAGATCACCGGTCACGCCGCCGCCGAATGCGATCACCAGATCGTCGCGTTCAACACCCAGATCAAGCAGCTCACCGCAAACCCGCTCCAGTTGCGTGAAATCTTTGCTTGCCTCCCCGGGCGGCACGATGACCGTGCCGGCCACATCAATATGGCCGCCCAGCCCCGCCATAAGGCTTTGAAGATGCAAGCCCGCAACGGTTTCATCGCTGACGATGGCGCATTTTCGTGCTGGAGCATGCTCCTGAATGAGCTCACCGGCGCGGGTCAGCAGCGCAGGGCCGATGACGATGTCATAGCTGCGAGCCCCTAGGCCAACCTTTACTTTGCTGGCGGCAGCGCCGGAGTTATCGTTTTGTGTCGGATTGGCGTCCATTATGGCTCGCGCACCTCTTGCTGGTTACTTTTTGACATTCTCGCCGCTGCCGCTCTCCAGCCGCTCAAAAAGAGCTTCCATGATCTCAGTGACGATCACCTCGTGCGGCACGTCCCGGCTTTGTACAGTAATATCGGCGCTGGCATAGACCGGGTAGCGTTCATCCATCAAGCGTTTCATCACCGCTTCGGGATCGCCGGTCTTGAGAAGCGGCCGGTGGTCGCGGCGTACAACCCGTTCCATGAGCACTTTCAAATCGCCTTTCAGCCATACCGAAATACTGTATTGCGCAATTGTACCCCGGGTCTCTTCATTCATATAGGCTCCGCCGCCCGTAGCCAGAACCTGCGGCCCGCTTCCCAGCAGCCGCGCAATAACCTTGCGTTCGCCATCGCGGAAGTGATCCTCGCCATGATCGGTAAAAATATCTGCAATGCTTTTTCCCGCGGCACACTCGATTTCCGTATCGGCATCGATAAATTCCAGCTTCAGGCGCGTTGCCAGCCGCCGCCCGATTGCCGTTTTCCCCGCACCCATCAATCCGATGAGAACGACGCTCCTGTCCGCAAGCTGCTCACGTACTCTTCCGGATTTGGCGCTATTGCTCATACGTTTATGTGATTTGGTTCCGGGCGGCATCTTGAAAATGGTCTCTCTTTTATCTTGCGCTACGATACTCCTTGCAAGCACCCCGCAACGTCTTTTACTTTGCCGACCAGAGGAACCTAAACGCAATAACGCGGCGAAACCGGCAGCAGCAAGTGTCTCGGCATATGGGGGCCTGAAGCTGTGCGGTCAAATCGCACGAACAGCCTGCAGAGGTATATGCCTAGTCTTATCAGATTTATTTTTGTTTTGGCCGTGCTCGGCGGGCTTGTCGGTGGCAGTCTGTATGTGCTCGCGGTGTATTTTGAGCCGGATACGAAAGAAATCACCAAACCTCTGCGAAATCTCAAACTCAAGAGAATATGAGCTCTCTTGTCTGCTCATATATGATGGTAAGGCGGAGCAAGCTTTTATGAGCGTCTCCAGCACGCATATCGACCAGTTTCTGGAAATGCTGAGCGCCGAGCGCGGGGCCGCGGCCAACACGCTTGCGGCTTACCAGCGTGATCTGGATGATTTCCTGGGCGTTGCGAAGGCGCGCGGGCGTGACGCGTTGAGCGCCGGACCGGACGATATAACCTCTTATCTGGAGGCAATGGCCAAACGAGGACTTGCGGCCTCATCGCGGGCGCGAAAACTCTCCGCGCTGCGCCAGTTTTTCAGGTTCCTTTATGCAGAGGGACTGCGCTCCGATGATCCGGCGGCCTCGATTGAAAGTCCGAAACCAGGACGGCCCCTACCCAAAATATTGAGCATTGATGATGTGGATGATCTCCTCAAAAAAGCCGAGAGCCGTGTCGCGCGGGCGCGCGGCGCCAGGCGCCTCAAGGCTTTACGGCTGCATTGCCTGATGGAAATTCTTTACGCGTCCGGATTGCGCGTAAGTGAACTTGTTTCCCTGCCGCGCATGGCAATGGCCAAGGGCGAACGGGTCATCATGGTGCGCGGGAAAGGGGGCCGGGAGCGTCTCGTCCCACTCACCAAAAAGGCCTGCTCCGCCTATTTCAATTATGCGCAAGCCCTTACAAATGCGGGGGGAGCAGAAGCGCAATCCAAATGGCTGTTCCCATCTCGCGCGTCCCAGGGGTACCTCACCCGCCAGCGTTTTACGCAAGAGCTGAAAGAGCTGGCGCGTGATGCCGGGCTGGATGCACGCCGGGTTTCCCCGCATGTGCTGCGCCATGCTTTTGCCAGCCATTTATTAGAGCGCGGGGCTGACCTGAAATCAGTCCAGCAATTGCTCGGTCATGCCGATATTTCAACCACGCAGATCTATACCCATGTATTGGAGGAGCGGCTCAGGGCACTTGTGCATCATCATCATCCTCTGGCCGGGGGTGGTAAAGGGTGATTAGGGTCCTGACCCTAAGGTCCAATGTGAATAACTCTCGACAAGGAGTTCCCTTTTGCGACAATGATCCGCCAATATTATAGTGTGAGTCACACTTATTTTGTGAGTCACATTTGGACGCTGACTGGGTTATAACTGATGCTCTTAAAAGAGGCTGAGAAGTAGACAAAATGCGTACTTATCTCGATTTCGAGAAACCTATAGCCGAGCTGGAGACAAAGGTTGCCGAGCTGCGCGCGCTCTCGGGTGATGGCGAAGCCGTTTCCATCGTCGATGAGATTACCAAGCTTGAGGCGAAAACCCACGATGCGCTTCAGGACACTTACGCCAAGCTAAGCCCCTGGCAAAAGACGCAAGTTGCCCGTCATCCGCAGCGGCCGCACTGTGTCGATTATATCGATGCGCTGCTGGAGGAATTCACTCCCCTCGCCGGTGACCGCTACTTTGCCGAAGATTATGCGATGCTTGGCGGACTGGGCCGGTTCCAGGGCCGGCCTGTCATGGTGATAGGCCAGGAAAAAGGCTCCGATACGGAAGGGCGGCTTAAACATAATTTTGGCATGGCGCGGCCCGAAGGGTATCGCAAGGCCGTGCGCCTGATGGAACTTGCCGACAGATTCAACGTGCCCGTGATCACTCTGGTGGACACAGCCGGGGCCTATCCCGGTATTGGCGCGGAGGAGCGCGGCCAGGCCGAAGCCATCGCGCGCTCAATCGAGTGCTGTTTGAATGTGCGGGTGCCCATCATCTCTGCTGTAATCGGAGAGGGCGGTTCTGGCGGGGCTATTGCAATTGCCACGGCTGACCGGGTGATCATGCTGCAGCATTCCATTTACACGGTCGCTTCGCCCGAAGCCTCGGCTTCGATCCTGTGGCATGATTCAACCCGCGCGATAGATGCGGCGACGAATATGAAAATAACCGCGCAGGATTTGAAAAAATTCGGCGTCATCGACGACATTGTGCCCGAACCGCTTGGTGGCGCGCATCGCAATCCCGCCCAGACGATCACCGACACAGGCGAGGCTCTGGCTGCGGCATTGTCCGAATTTGACGGCATGACCGGAGACGATATACGTGCCGCGCGGCGTAAGAAATATCTCGACATCGGCGAGAAGCTCTAGGGTCATGGACGCCTGAACTTTTCGAGCATGGGGGCGTACTGGTTTCGGCTCAAGGTCGAACCTTTTTATAAGGAGACGTCGGACATGAGCGATAGCAAGGCACTTGGTGTGGCGGAGCTGGCACTTTCAGCATCGGCCAACCGCAAATGGTGGCAGCGCCTGTTTTTATATCCCACGGTGGTTGGTGCGCTCATTGGCGCTATCCCCACCGGCATGGATTACTACAAGGCCTTTGTCTACGACATCGAGTTCAGCTCGGTGAAGCACGCCGAAGAACAGCGGCGGCTGTGGATCAAGAATTTTGCCTGTGCCCAGAACATTAAATATCAGCAGGTCAAAACGGCTGAAAATACGCTGGTCAAGGTCGGCGCCTGCATCAATGGCGACGTGCTGATTGAGGTGGTGGTGCCGGCAATGGACCGGATTGTAGAGTGGATATCTCTCGATCGGTTGAAAACGGCTTCAGCGGTCTCCTCGCTCTCATTCATCGGCACGGCCCGCGCGAGCGCATCAGCTGTCCTATCGGCGAGCACACCAAATCACAGCATGATCCGTCTGGCGCAGGCCAGTTCCACGAAGTGTCAGGCAATGCGGGGAAAAACCAAGATTATTCGCGTTGTGCAGGAGGGTAACGCCTGTTACCTCGAGGAAATCGACGTCATGAAGGGCAAGGTCGTCTCCCGCCGTCCGGTGCCTTGTTCCACGCCCTGCTGATAACAGATATGGAAAATCGCGCATAATTAGCGCTGAAAGAGCGTTAACCAAGCTTTGATTGCCTCAATTTTGGCTTCAATTTGCCTCGAAGTGGTCTCATCATAGCCGCTGTGTTCACCACTATGCGGGCTGGTTGAATTAATTGTGAAACCTCACAAAAGGTTTCACCTTATGGTAACTTCGTATTAACCTGTATTATTGGATGGTGATTGCTGTGCTTTAGGGGGCACGCTACATGGGATTTTCCCTCAGACTGCCAGTGCTGATTGCGTCTGCCGCCGCTGCCCTGCTTGCCGGGTGCAGCCAGATGGTTCCGCCGCATTTGATGCCTCTCCCGCCAGAGGCGAAGGCTCTGCTCGCGCAAAAAGGCATGCGCGAGGATGCCCCTATTTTCGTACGCATTTTCAAAGAAGAATCAGAGCTTGAAGTCTGGAAGGTCAAGGATGATGGCCGGTTCCACCACTTCAAGACCTATCCTATCTGCACATGGTCAGGAAAGCTTGGACCCAAATTCAAGCAGGGCGACAAGCAAACGCCTGAGGGTTTTTACAAGGTTTCCGCCAAGCAGATGAATCCGAACAGCTCCTATCATCTGTCATTCAATATCGGCTATCCCAATGCGTATGACAGGTCGCTCAATCGCACCGGCGATTTTATTATGGTGCATGGCGACTGCAAGTCAGCCGGTTGTTTTGCCATGACGGATGCGCTGATTGAGGAAATTTATGCATTGGCGCGTGAGGCTTTTTCCGGCGGGCAAGAGGCGTTCGACGTTCACGCCTATCCCTTCCGCATGACCCAGGCAAACATGAAACGCCACAGCCGTAACAAGTCATACGGTTTCTGGCGCAATAGCATGTATCAGGGCTACAAGGATTTTGAAGTTTCACAGCTGCCGCCCAAAATTGATGTTTGCTCACGCCGCTATCTGTCGAATGTAAGCTTCGTCAACGGGGCTCCGAGTGACCCGGCTGCCGCCTGTCCGCAATATAAGCGCCTGCCGGTCGAAGCCTTTCCGCGCGCGCCTATGCTGCAAGAAGCCAAGTCCAGCGCTCCAATACAAAGCATACCCTCGCGCCAGTCTTCTGCGGTGAAGTCATCTGCCCTCCAGTCACCAACGCCGGCGTCTCAGGCGGCAATTGGCGGAGGCGGCATGTTTGGCTTCGCACCAGCAACGCCCACTGTCGCTGGTTACCTCTTCCGGAATAATTCCGTACTCAGCAAGTAGGGTCCTGACCCCGGACCCATTCAGTTATTCCGGTATTTCCTTGGGATAAAGAACAGGTGGTCCTGGCGCTCGACTGCCAGATGGCAGGAGATACAAAACTTTACGCGCGGAGCTCCTTCGCCTTTTGTGGTTCCGAACAGAGAGCCATCCGGCATGATCATGGTGTATCGCCAGTTGCCGCTCACATAATTGAAGCCATCAGGCATCTTTTCCATCAAAAATAATGCGCCAGGTTGCACCGTGCCGTTTTTGGTCACGGTGATGCTGTCTTTGACAATTATCGAGCCCGCGGGCAGTCTGCCGGCGCTTTCGAACCGGCCATAGGCTCGTGCTGTCTTGTTTGCATAATTGTTGAGAAGCCGGTGGCCATGCGAGGCGCTACGATACGGCGCCCGGTTATAGCGCTTCCATTTCTGATAGCCGATTGCGCCTTGCCGCCCGGAGAGGCGATAGCGCCGGGCCATGTCCTGTTTGAGTTCTACATATATACGCTCGGCCTCTTCCTCGCTCACAGATGCGGGATTTTTAACCCGAAAATGGCGGCGTGGCCCTCTGGGGTCTTCGGCTGGTTTGACGGGAGCGGATCTGGCCGGCTCCTCGCTCGCATCGATAACATTCTCATTCACCTGCCCCGCTGCTGTGAACGCTAAAGGGGGCCCGAGGATTGAGGACAAAGCAAGAGTGGAGAGACATTTTGTGAGGGCTGTTGCACCAAAGGGTGAAATTCCGGAATTTTGTGAATGGAATTTACGCACCTGATCCACTTGCTGTTGCTGTGGCTCCTGTTGCCTGAAGGCCATTTTAGTGAATTGGTGCGTTCGGCGTAAAATCAATCCGCGTCACTTATTGGCGATTGACCTGTGAGGGCCGGTTGGGGCTTCCTGGCGCGTGCGGGTTATGTCCGGTGGGCACAACCCCGGGTGGATTGATCAGAGCTCCACGACAAGAGCCTCGGGCGTATCAACCGCATAGACCAGGATTTCGGTTTCCCGCCCTTTCACCAGTATCTGGTGATTGGGAAAGCTGGAAAAATCGATCTTGCTGAACCGCGCCGTATCGGCAGAGACGACGAGCGGCACACCAAATTCCTTCGTCTGGGATTCAAGGCGCGATGCCACATTGGCGTTGTCGCCAAGCGCTGAAACAATTGGCGACGACGGCGGGCCCATCGAACCTACAATTGCCTCGCCGGTATGGATGCCGATCCCTATTTTAAGCTCTTCACTTAATTCGTCCTTGAGCTTCCCGTTGAGTTTGGACAGGCGCTTCAGCATGGATTTCGCTCCGGCGATCGCCTCTGCCGCGCCCCGCTCAGTGCCTGATTCCAGGCCATAAATGGCCATCAGGCCATCGCCGTTGAACTGGGCATAATGACCATTGGTTTCGCTCAAGGCTTGCGCCAGTTCGGCGAAGAACTGGTTGAGAATGAACACCACGTCGAATGGAAGACGGTCCTCGCACAGCTTTGTGGAGGCGCGCAAATCAACGAACATTATCGCCACCACTAGCTCCTTGCCCTGCTGGTATCCTGGTTTGGGCATGGCTTCGGAGGGAGCGGCGTGACTCAAAACCAGTGCGTCGACCTGGATATTGGTCACCGGCCTGATTTGGCACGCCAGACGCACCGAGGGTGATTCCGTTACCCGGGCGAGAACCTTCTTCTCCGCGTCATCAGGCGGGGGGAGGTTTTCAGCTCCCTCTCCAACACGCACCCGGCAGGTGGAACACCTGCCGCGTCCGCCGCAAATGGACGCATGAGGAATGCCCGCGGCGCGGATTGATTCCAGCAATGTCGCACCGGGCAGTAAATCGACCGTGAGGTTGCCGGGAGAATAAAACAGGCGGGGCCTGGCGCGTTTGGCGAGGAACACGCCTCTGGCGGCGCGTGCGGCCAAAAGCGCCAGAATGAACACAATGACGCCGATTTCGGTGTTGTAGACGAAGTCAACCATCCACGGCTCCACGCGGGAGGTGAAGACCGCCTGCAACCCTCCAGGTTCCTCCGCCAGCCTCCGCACGCGCATACTTGCCGCCAGATACCCGGCCAGGGCCAGCGCTGGCAGGATCAGCGCCGCCGCAAAGGCCAGCGGCTGGAGGCGCGCGTACCATGGCTGGAGGCGCAGCCAGCTGTGTAGGCCGATGCAGCCATGTGTCCAGACAACAATTACCGCCAGTCCCATGACCATCCCGCGCATTGGCGCGTAGACGGCAAAGGTCGAGAGGGTGGAGATATAGGAACTTTCATAGACGCTGATCGCCGGCAAAATACCGTTGGCAGCGATGTGCGCGGCAAGAAAGAGAGGGATGGCGAGGCCGAAAACGAGCTGTACGGCTTCCCAGGCTTTAAGTTTGAAATTGCGCCGGCGCCAAAAGGCCCACAGCGCGAGCCCTGCATGGGTGAGCAATGCGCCTGAGAGCAATATAAGACCAGGCCAAGTCCGCCACGGGTTAAGCAGCACGACCGTCGCGTCCTGCATCGCCCGTATTGAGACGAGCCCGAAAATGTGATTGAGCAGATGTCCGGTGACGAAGACGAACAGGACGACACCACTATATAGCCGCAGTCGATTTTGCACTGTTTGTCCCTTATGAAATGCCCTGCATTCAATTGTTACATTGGATGAGGATACCGGAAACGGCAACTGCAGGCATTACTCCCCTCTCCCTTGACGGGGAGGGGCAGGGGGTGGGGTGACCACACTAAAAACCACTCCTGCGCAAACGATCCCGTATGGTCGAAACTTGCTCTAGAATGGCCAGACGATCAGCAGCATCGGCACCGATACCGTGATCACCAGAATCTCCAGTGGCAGCCCCATGCGCCAGTAATCGCCGAACTGGTAGCCGCCCGGCCCCATGATCAGCGTATTGTTCTTGTGCCCGATAGGGGTGAGGAAGGCGCACGATGCGCTGATCGCCACCGCCATCAGGAACGGGTCCGGGTTGACGTTAAGACGCTCGGCGATGGTGACGGCTACGGGCGCGGCGACGATGGCGGTTGCGGTGTTGTTCAGCACATCCGACAGGGTCATGGTGACCACCATCAGGACCGTGAGCACAACCCATGGCGCGGCTCCGGCGGTGGCGCTCACAATCCCATCAGCAATGAGCGCCGTGCCGCCGGTTTCCTGCAACGCATTGCCAATGGGGATCAGCGATCCAAGCAGAACGATGACCGGCCATTCGATGGAGGCATACAGCTCGCGCACGGGCACAATGCCCAGAAGCGCCATGAGAACGCAGGCGCCCGCGAGCGCGATGGGCAGGTAAACCAGCTCAAAACTTGCCAGTGCAATGGCCAGTGCAAAAATACCAACCGCCAGCCAGGCGGTCTCGCGCTTGATGACCTGCAGGCCGCGTTCGGCCAGGGGGAGTGCGCCGAGCCATTCGGCGATATCGTCCAGGCGGTCATTGGCGCCGAACAGCAGCAGAATATCGCCGGGTTTTATTTTCAGATGCCGGACGCGGTCATGGAATTTCTTGCCCCCCCGAGAGACGCCGAGCAAAGTGACGCCGTGGCGGTAGAGCAGGCGCACATCAAGCGCGGAGCGCCCGTTGATGCGTGAGCTTTCCTGAACCACCACCTCCAGCAATCCGGTATCGGCGCCGCCAATAAGTCCATCTAGCTTTTCGCCGCCGGCATATTCCAGACCAAGCGCGCCGGTGAGTTCTTCAATAGCCTGCGGCGCACCCTCGACGACCAGAATGTCTCCCTTGTTGATGCGGATGCGCCGGGCCTGGCCGGGCATGCGTTTGCCGCGCCGCACCAGCCCGACGATTGCCGCGTCGGCTTCATCTGCAATTTCGTCCAGCTCGCGCACCTGTTTGCCGATGGTTTTCGAGCCCGCTTTGACGCGCACTTCCGCGATATAGTCTGAGATATCGAACAGCTCCGCGCCGCTGTCATGCTCGCGCCGCTCGGCGGGCAGGAGCCGCCAGCCGATGAGTGCCACAAAGAGGACGCCCGTAACCGCTGCGACGATGCCAACGGGGGCGAAATCAAACATTTTGAAGGCTTGCCCAAGCTCCTGTTCGCGGAAGGAGGCGATGATGATGTTGGGCGGGGTGCCGATCAGCGTCACCAGGCCGCCAAGGATGGTGGCGAAAGAGAGCGGCATGAGGGTCAGCGCTGGCGAGCGTTCGGCCTTGGCGGCGGCCTGTACATCGACCGGCATCAACAGCGCCAGGGCGCCAACATTGTTCATGACT
>Ga0114923_10003335_pt1 | contig 10831 bp, 8 predicted proteins | sample SumtaG_FD_89578 | JGI IMG/M metagenome (GOLD analysis project Ga0114923, IMG submission 89578) | Deep subsurface microbial communities from Indian Ocean to uncover new lineages of life (NeLLi) - Sumatra_00157 metaG | ecosystem: Environmental > Aquatic > Marine > Oceanic > Sediment | place: near...
TGAACTCTTTGTTAAAGACATGCCTCGCTGGGCCTTTGCCAGCGAACTCTACTTTACCCGCCTCCGCCTTCAAAAGGTCAAAGAAGTCCTTGATAAAAGCAAAAATCAATCTGTGGTCGTCGATGCCGGCCTACTCATGAGTACCTATGTTTACTGCAAAAACCACTTAATCCAAGGCACTATGACTGCCGCTGAATGGCAATTCTACCTCACCCTCATTAATGACCTTAAAACCAAAATCAAAGACCCTGACTTGGTTGTTTATCTTAAAACCTCACCAACCACTCAACTTAAACGCATCAAAAACCGTGGACGAGACTTTGAAGCTGCCTACAAATTAAAATATCTAGCTCAACTCACCGACCGCCTTGAAGAACTCATTGAAGCCTTTCAAGCTGACCACCAACCCTATCTTGTCTTTAACAGCGAAAAACACAACATCACCAAACCTTCTGGCAAACGCGCCCTTATCTCCCAAATCAAAACGACCCTTAAGCAGCTTTAACTCCCAACTTATCCAGCACTAACTCCAAACTTGCCTGCCTGTCGTGAGAATAAGTGTCAATCGCCAAATCATATAGCCCTGGATTGTAAAAATCTAACCACTCTCCTTGTCTGGCTGCTTGCAGTTTCTCCGGCACCCACTCCTCCCACTCCTTTTTATAAAGCCCCGACCACTTACTTAAGTTTTCCTCTTCTCTCTTAAAAATATGCTCCTTAGCTGCCTCCACCGACACTCCATCTCGATTCACCAATCTATCTACCCGCAAATCATCATTCTGACAATAAACCACCACTTTTAAAACTCTCTTCAACTTTAAAGCCATAAACCCTGACAGCCAAGCATCCAAAATCTGCCCCGATTCTTCTTGCAGTCTCTTTCTAACCCCATAATCAACTTCTCTATCAAACTCATCCCCATAAACTATTGCACTATGATGTAATGGCACTCCTTTATCAAACAAGCCTTTCTTAACCGCATGCTCTCGCATAAAATCTCCTCCGCTAAAATACCTCCACCCCAACCTCTTCTCTAAACCCCGTCCTAATGTTGACGATCCTGCCCCTGGTAAACCTGATATGGTAATATTGCTATACCTTAAGCTCTTTGGATCCATCATAATTACTGGCTATTTTTACACATTTGCTACAATATTTCCATGACTAAAAAGTCTTCTTCAAAAAAAAGCCACCGCTATAAAAAAAATCTCAGCTCCAAAATCAAACTCCTAACCAAGTTTGCTAAAAAAAATCCTCGTCAAGTCTTCATCATCGCTATCGCTGGTCTTATCATCCTCGTCTTCGCTATCACCATTCTCAAAGACCTCCCCTCGCCTGGCAAACTTCGTTCTGGCGCCTTCCCTGTCTCTACTCAAATCTTTGACAGAAATGGCCAACTCCTCTACGAAATCTATGCTGACCAAAACCGCACTCCCATCAATCTTGAAGATCTACCTGATTATGTCAAATATTCCACTATTGCCATCGAAGACAAAAACTTCTATAAACATCACGGTTTTGCCTGGGAAGGCATCACCCGTGCCTTTCTTAACATTGTTTTCAAAAAAAACCTCCAAGGTGGCTCCACCATCACCCAACAACTAGTTAAAACCGCCCTGCTTACTCCTGAACGCACTCTTAAAAGAAAAATCCGTGAAGCCCTTCTCGCCTTTGCCACCGAAGTTCGCTATAAAAAAAACACCATCTTAGAAATGTATCTCAATCACGTCCCTTACGGCGGCACTGCCTATGGTATCGAACAAGCTGCCCAACTCTACTTTGACAAATCTGCCAAAGATCTTGACTTAGCCGAAGCCGCCCTATTAGCCGGCCTCCCTCAAGCTCCTACCCGCTACTCTCCTCTCGGTCCCAATCCTGATGCTGCTACCAACCGTCAACACCAAGTCCTTAATCGCATGCTCGAAGACGAATATATTTCCTCCGAAAATCACCAAGCTGCTCTTGACCAAAAACTCATCTTTGCCCCCCCAACCCAAAACATCAAAGCCCCTCACTTCTCTCTATATATTAAAGAACTTTTAGTTAACAAATATGGCCAACAACTCGTAGAAAAAGGCGGCCTCCGCGTTACCACCTCTCTTGATCTTGATATTCAAAAACATGCTGAGGATGTCATCGCTACCGAAACCGCTAAACTCGAAAGAGCTCACGTCTCCAATGCTGCTGCTTTGGTCACTAAACCCCGCACCGGTGAAATCCTCGCCATGGTTGGCTCCAAAGACTACTTTAATCTTGACATCGATGGCAACGTCAACATCACCACCCGTCTTCGCCAACCTGGCTCCTCCATCAAACCCATTAACTATGCTGTTGGTCTCATCAAAGGCTACACCCCCGCCACCATGTTCCTTGATGTCCCTGTCTGTTTTAATGCTCCGGGTCAACCTACCTCCTACTGCCCCAGAAACTACGACGGCCAATTCCATGGTCCAGCTCAAATGCGTTTTACCCTTGGTAACTCCTTTAACATCCCTGCCGTTAAAATGCTGGCCGCTAACACCGTTGAAGCCATGATCGCCACCGCCTCAGCCATGGGCATCACCACATTTGAAGACTCCTCTCGCTATGGCCTATCTCTCACTCTTGGTGGCGGAGAAGTCCGCATGATTGACATGGCTGTTGCTTTTGGTGTTTTTGCCAACCAAGGCCTCAAAATCGACCTCACTCCCATCCTTAAAGTCGAAGACTATCGCGGCAATGTCCTTGAAGCCATTAATCTGGAAACCGAGCTTCCAGTTGGCGACAAAGCCATCCCTCCAGAAGTCGCCTACCTCATCTCTCATATTCTCTTAGACAACAATGCTCGTCTCCAGGCTTTTGGTGGCAGTTCTGAATTAGTTATCCCCAATCATGCAGTCTCTGTTAAAACTGGCACCACCGATGATCTTCGAGATAACTGGACCTTGGGCTTTACCCCCTCTTATCTGGTGGCTACCTGGGTTGGCAACAACGACAATACTCCCATGAATCCTTGGATTGTCTCTGGTGTCTCTGGCGCCGCTCCTATCTGGCATGACATCATGGCTCACCTTCTTAAAGATCAACCTGACGAATGGCCTAAAAAACCAGAAAACATTGTTGGTCTTCAAGTCTGCAGCCTCACCGGTTTCCGTCCCAATCCCGAACACCCCTGCGAAACTCGCTTCGAATATTTTATTAAAGGTTCCGAACCAAGCATGGAACCACCCTTAAAACGTGGCATCTGGATCGACAAAGACACCAAATTTCCCCCTGCTCCCGGCAAAACCGACAACCTTGAACTTCAAGAACACATTGTCCTTTCTGACCCAGTTCAAAAAGACTACTGCCTTGACTGCGAAAAACCAGTTGACGAAGAAGGTAAACCCCAGGAGCCCGCCTACATCATTAACCTCTTTCCTCCTGAAGAATAAAACTAATCAGGAGGATTAATATTTATTTTCATTCTTTTAACCCTCTTAAACTCAGCCTTGCTTCGATAACCAAAGTCAGCCCACTGATTTCTTTTATCCTCCTCTCTTAATCTACTAACTTCTCTAACATAAACTCTCTGCTTACCTACCAAATCTTTCATTACACTTCTACACTCCCTTAGCCTAGAAAACACACTATGAGCAAAATAACCATGAGTCACATTCATAAATCTTGAATAATCCCATTTAAAAATTGCTACCATCAACGGTGCTTCTGCCAACCTAGAATCATTTTCTGTAGAAAAACTTGAAATTTTTCTCTCTATTGTTTTTAAGGGTACTTTTCTTACTGCCAATTTGTCTCTTCCTCTTGGAAATGTATCTATTACCTTTGCCTTCGTTCTGCCTGACGATCTATTAATTGAAGTCACACCAATTACATGTTGCCCTTCCTCAGTTACTGCAATCGCTCCCACAAATTTCCATGATTTAACTAAACTTGTCCTATTTCCCTTAATAGTTACCTTATTTTTAGCAACTCTTTGTAAAAATTTTTTAGGCCTCTCATCTTTCTCAATAGATTCCATATGAGTTTGAACATAACCCTTTCTTTCTAATTCTTCACATATTAATACTGCCAGCACTCTTATATCAGCAATCGTTTCTTTCCCAGTTAACTCTAATAATTCCGAATCATTAACGCCTTTCCCTGTTAAAGCTGAAAAAATTGCTGATGTGCAATTAGCTTTTCTAAACTCTTTGAAATGTTCAACAACACCACTTTCCTTCATGTTGTTAATTATAGCACTATAGGACTTTTCAAACAATTCACCTTCCTTCCCCTTTTCCTAAAGCTATAGGGTATAATACCTCTTATGAACATCAACCCCTTCACTTGGGTGGCTTTACTGCTCCAACTTATTGGTCGTCTTACCTATAAATCCCTCTTTTTTCTCCTCAAGCTTCTCTTTCAAGTCTCCATCCTTCTCTCTAAGTCTTTCCAAGCCATCGGTGTCCTTCTTATCAACACTGGTAAAATCTTTATCTCTACCTCCCAATCCACTTATCGCCGCCTCAGTCGTCGCCAGCTTCAACTTAAATTTCCTCAACCTCAACTCCCTCGATTAAAACTTAAACTGCCCCCTCTCAAAATACCCCAGCTTAAACTCCAACTCCCTCGACTCAAACCCTTAGCCAAACCCCACCCTACCCGCCTTCAATACTTTCTTCTATCTCTCCTCACCATCTTCATCCTCCTTTTCTACTGGTTCATCCTCAAAGATCTGCCTAAACCCACCGATCTTATCAACCGCCAACCCACTCTCTCCACTAAAATCTATGATCGTCATGGCATTCTTCTTTTCACTTTTTACAAAGACCAAAACCGCACCCTTACTGATCTCGATGATATTCCCGACCACTTTAAGCTCGCTACCCTAGCCATTGAAGACAGTCAATTCTTTGAACATAATGGTGTTTCCTGGAAAGGCATCCTTCGATCCCTTAAGCAAATCATTCTTAACCAAAAACTCCAAGGAGGCTCCACCATCACCCAACAGCTCATTAAAAACGCCCTTCTCACCCCTGAACGCACCCTCCAAAGGAAGATCAAAGAACTCATCCTCGCTGTTGAAGTTGAACTCCTCTTTTCCAAACAGGAAATCCTAGAAATGTACTTTAACGAAGTCTCTTATGGCGGCACTGCCTATGGTTCTGAACAAGCTGCTCAAACCTACTTTGCTAAATCCATCAAAGACGTCAACTTAGCCGAAGCCGCTCTCTTAGCTGGTCTCCCCGCCTCTCCCACTACCTATTCTCCCTTTGGCTCCAATCCCTATCTAGCCATCTACCGCCAACATCAGGTTTTAAACCGTATGGTTAAAGAACAATCTATCGCTCCTTTAGAAGCTCAGCTGGCTAAACAGCAAAAAATCAAACTCGCTCCTCAATACACCAACATCAAAGCCCCCCACTTTGTCATGTACATCAAAGACCTCCTTGTCCAACAATACGGCGAATCCATGGTTGAACAAGGCGGCCTAACCGTCATCACCTCCCTTGATTTTAATATTCAAAAAATCGCTCAAGACATTGTCACTCAAGAAATCAATCAACTCTTTCCTTTAAACATCACCAACGGCGCTGCCTTAATTACCCACCCTCATACCGGTGAAATCCTTGCCATGGTTGGCTCCCGTGACTACTTTGACACTGATCGTGATGGCCAAGTCAACGTCACTACCCGTCCTCGTCAACCTGGCTCTGCCATCAAACCCGTCAACTACTCAGTTGCCTTAGAAAATGGGTACACCGCTGCCTCAATCATTCAAGATAGTCCCGTCACCTATGACATTCCTGGCTCCAAACCCTACTCCCCTATTAACTACGATAGAAACTTCCATGGCCCCGTCACCCTTCGTCAAGCCTTAGCCAACTCCTACAATGTCCCTGCTGTCAAAGTTCTGGCCAGCTATGGCGTTGACAAAATGATTGACCAAGGTAAAAAAATGGGCATCACCACCTGGACTCAACCTGAAAGATATGGTCTCTCCCTCACCTTAGGTGCTGCTGATGTCACCATGACTGATATGGCTGTAGTTTTTGGCACCTTAGCTAATCAAGGTCTTAAAATCAACCTCCATCCTATCCTAAAAGTCACCAATGCTAACAATAAAACCCTCATGGACTTTTCCTGCCAAGATATCCCTAAAATCCAACTACCAGAACCAGCCGAAGCTGCCACCCAACATGTCTCTTGTAAACCTAATCCTGTTATCAATCCCCACACGGCCTACATTCTCACCGATATTCTCTCTGACTCTCTTGCCCGCATCCCAGCCTTTGGCACCAGTTCTTTTCTCAATATCCCCAATCATCAAGTCGCTGTTAAAACCGGCACCACCAATGATAAGCGTGACAACTGGACCATTGGCTATACTCAAAATTACCTAGTTGCTGCTTGGGTCGGCAACAACGACAACTCTCCTATGGCCAATGTTGCCTCTGGCATCACCGGTGCCTCTCCTATCTGGAACAAAATCATGACCGAGCTCTTAACCGATCAACCACCTCACCAATTCACCCCACCCCAAAATCTTATCAAAGCCAATGTCTGCACCATTACCGGCCAACTCAATTGCCAAGGTTGTCCCAGTAAAACCGAATACTTTGTTCCTGGTACCGAACCTAAACTCCACTGCAAACCTGAATTTATAAAAGAATTAATGGAAGGAAAGAAAGAAGAAGATGAAAAACGCGACCAAATCCTCACCGGTGCCTCCACCCAATAACACCTCCGCCCTCCGGCCGTCGCATTCCAGTGTTATCTATTTCCCCGCCCACTCCCACACCACTCGAGAAATCTTTGGCAATACTTCTTCTGCCTCACCATCATTCACTTCAGCCGTCAATACACAAATCCCATAAGGCTCATCTCCGTAAACAACCCCACAGTCATTAACAATTCCCTCCTCACTCCCAAACTTATGCGCCACCTTCACCCCAGTCGGCACTCCAGCTGGAATCCGATCCTCTAAAACCGTCTCTGTTAAGTTCTCAAACAACTCTTCCCGACTCTCCTCAGTTATCAACTCCCCCTCATAAATCAACTTAAACAACTCCCCTATTTCTCCTGGCGTAGTTTCATTTTCCTTCACCGACGTCTGACTCAATCCCCATGATCTAATCAATCTATCTACCTTGCCTTCTCCTCCCAACCAACCTGTCATTATCTTCTCTCCCATATTATCACTTTGATTCGCCACTAATCTCGCCACTTCTCTGTATGTATATTCCTTTCCTTCCGGCTGATTCTGCATACTCCCACTCCCATACTCCAATCTATCCTTCTCTTTTAAAACATAAGCCTCCTCTGGATCCAAACTCCCCTTATCCACTGCTTGATAATATGCCACCAGCACCGGCAGTTTAATCACCGACGCTCCTGCAAACACTACCCCTTCATTAATCCCCCAACCACTCTCATCCCTCAACCTCTCCACCCACACTCCATAATCACCTACCAGCCCCTTAATCATCTTCTTGATCACCTCCTCCGCATCCTCCTTTTCTTTAATCTCCACCTTAAATCCCACAATCTCTGACACATCTTGCTCATCTCCCACTGGTTTTAAAATCGTAATTATCTCTGGATTATTAAACTTCTGCCACCAGGATTTTAACTCTGTCGGCATGTAAAAAATCAGCCCTAAAACTATCGTCACTAGTAGACCAATGGCTGTCTGTTTCCGACTGCCTTCCTCGCCAATTATCTTTCTTGATCGCCGTTTTCTCGGCCTAACCTCTCCACCTTCTATAAAATCCTTCTCCTGTAAATCTCTTTTCTTATCATCTGCCATATCTTTTATTTTAACACGTCAAAACTCACTTAGAGACACGCTTTTTTAAAGCTTTTTGCGCCCTTTTCAATAACAATGCAGCCTTATCATTAACCACCGACTTAGCTAACCAACCCAATCCATCATACTCTTCTACTGACTTAAAAACTATAGGGTCTCTTTTATCAACTTTGCCTTTAACAATCTGCTTGTGACTTTTTAACTTTCCATCCATTCCCATGCTTACTAAATGACTTGACTGACCATCTTTAGATATAACTTCAATCAATAGCTCATCAAAATCCCATCTCACATCTTCTACCCTATCACTTAATATAAAAGCCTCTTTTCTTTTTAAGCATAAATCCATTTTCTCTCCTGTTGATAATTTAAAGGTTAATCTCTTTTCCAAATCATTACCACCCTCATCCTTACCCTCATCAGAAGTTATACCCTCATCAAAAACTATATCTCCAATCTCCTTAGCAACTTTTCCATTCTTTTTCTCCAATCTTTCAGCTTCTATTTTCCGAGCGCCTCTTTTAAACGCCTCAATAGGGCCTAATTCTCTCACCTGTCCATCCATAACCCATCTACTTCCTCAACCACTTGTTAATCTCTGGCTCAAACAACAAACCTGCCTTAGGCCCAAAATCTTTAGCCACTGACGCTCCATTAGCCATTCCCAACTTCAAAGCTTGCTTCAACCCCATCCCTTTAATTAAACCCCCTACCAAACCACAACCAAACGCATCCCCTGCTCCTGTCTCTTCCACTGTCTTTACCTTAATTGCCTTTAAAAATATCTTTTCCTTGCCAGCTATCAAACTCGCTCCCTTTCTCCCCTCAGTTACCGCCACCATCTTCGCTCCCAGCTTACCCACATCTTTCAAAATCTTCTCTCTATTCTTAAACATATTTTTAGTCAGCCGAGCTGCTTCTTGCCGATTAACCACCAACACCTCTACATGAGGTAAAAATGCCTTCAGCTTCTCCCCTGCTGCAATCTCTTTAGAGCCTGGATTTAAAGCCAACTTAATCCCTTTTTCTTCAGCCAGCCGCACTATCTTAGTCAACATATTTAAATCTCCCCCTAAACTCGACACATAAAACCACCTCGGTCTCAACTTCTTCCACCCCACCTTCCGCCAACTCAGCTGATTACTCGCTCCCCGGTACACCAAAGCTGACCTCCCTCCCTCCTTAGATACAAGAATTGTCGAATAGCTCGTATGCTCCTCGACTTGCTGAATATATAGCGGACTAACTCCCTCTCTTAATAGTTCTTTTCTCACATACAAACCCCAGTCATCCTTGCCTACACAACAAACACAACCTGTCTCTAACCCTAATCTCTCAAGCCCCACTGCTGTATTAGTCGCCCCACCACCAGTCGTCATTACCATCTTCTCCACCCCTATCTTTCCCCCATACACCTCACACAAAGCCACTCCAGTTGGGCTCTTACCTGATTTAATAATCTTAAAGTCCTTCGATGTTAAATACACATCTACAAACGCACTTCCAAAAGTCACCACATCAAACTTCATATACCTCCATTCTAGCTCCTACTGGCCCTCTCCGCTACCTTACTCAACCTTTCATACTCCTCCTTCACCTTCCCCGCCTTCCACAAAGCGCTACCAATTGCCAACACATCAGCTCCCGCCTTCACACACCTAGCTATAGTCGCCTCATTCACTCCTCCATCAACACAAATCTCCTTTTCAAACCCCTTCTTCCTCAACTTCTTCACTTTTTCCAAGCCTTCCTGACTTAACTTTTGAGCCTCCTTGCCTGCCCTCACCGTCATCACCAACAACTGATCCACCGTCTTAGCCACCGACCAATCCAACCCCTCTAAATCTGTCTCTAAATCCACTGCCAAGCCTGGCTTTAAACCCAACCTCTTGGCTTCCTCCACAAACTCCTTTTGATTACCCATGTTTTCCACATGACCCACCACCATCTCCACTCCCCCCTCAACACATACCTCTAACCAGTCAATTGGCTCAACTGTCATCAAATGCACATCTCTCCGTATGGTAGTTACCTGCTTCACCATCTGCTCCACTCCTAAAGTTGGTTGAGTGGTAAACTCCTCATCCGCAATATCCAACTGCACCCGATTAACCACCGTCCCATACAACTCCAACCTCTCCTGCAATCCCACCACATCCAGTACAAACACTGTTGGCACTATCTTAATCTTCATGCTGCTACTGCCAACTCCATCATTCTCACCACATAACCCCATTCATTATCATACCAGCTCAAAATCTTCACCAAATCTCCATCAATCACTCGAGTCATATCCAAATCCACCAACGATGACTCATCACAACCAATAATATCCGTTGACACTAACGGCTTATTAGTCACTCCCATCACTCCCTTAAACTTCCCCTTAGCCGCCTTACTCAGGGCCGCATTCACCGCCTTTGCCGTAGTCTTTTTCTTCACCAAAAAAGTAAAATCCACCAAGGATCCGGTAATAATCGGTACCCTGATCGCAATCCCATCAAACAAGCCTTTAAGCTCCGGAATCACTTCTCCTGTAGCTGCTGCTGCTCCAGTGGTGGTGGGAATAATATTGCCCAGCACCGATCTACCCCGCCTCAAATCCTTATGTGAATTATCCACAATCCTCTGGCTAGACGTCACCGCATGAATAGTGGTCATCGCCGCCTTCTCCACTCCAAACTCATCCACCATCACTTTAGCTACCGGCCCCACACAATTAGTTGTACAAGATGCATTAGAAAAAACCTTCTTCCCCTTGGCTTCATCTTCATTCATCTTCATCATGTAAATCCCGCCTGCCTGGCCTTTAGGCGGCGCTGACAATAACACTCGCTTCGCTCCTGCCTCTAAATGATCATCTGCCTCTTCAGGTTTTCTAAACTTACCCGTACACTCCAACACCAAATCTATCTTTAATTTTTTCCAAGGCAGCTTCTTTGGTTCCAACTCAGCTAATACCGGAATTCTGACTCCATCTACCACTAAATTATCACCTGACACTCCCACCTTACCCTTATACTTCCCATAAGCCGTATCATATTCAAACAAATGTGCCCA
>Ga0114923_10003337_pt1 | contig 10829 bp, 11 predicted proteins | sample SumtaG_FD_89578 | JGI IMG/M metagenome (GOLD analysis project Ga0114923, IMG submission 89578) | Deep subsurface microbial communities from Indian Ocean to uncover new lineages of life (NeLLi) - Sumatra_00157 metaG | ecosystem: Environmental > Aquatic > Marine > Oceanic > Sediment | place: near...
AAGGTCAAAATCATTTTTGCCAAGACATTGTATCGCTTCCTGACCACCACAGCCTGTTTGAACCTCGAATCCTTCATTGCTTAGTAAAGTCTTCAGGCTATCGCGCATGCGGGGCTCGTCATCTACTATCAGGATTTTGGGTACATTAGACATGAATACCTCTTTCAGAAGGCTGCATTATCATAAATACACAAAAACCTCAACCTCCTTGTTTTTCCTTTTTGGAGCCTGACTGAATCATTAAACTTGTCAAGCTGTTACCCAGTCATTCCCAATACAGATATCGGCGGATGGGTATCGGGCTACTGATATTGCCCGCCACACATGATCCCATCAAGCTTTTTCTTGACCGATTGTGCCGGCTGGTCTATCGAAGGCTAATTATTGACCAGATTGCGAATTTAGCGCAAAGTACATTAGGTTCCCGACTTCATACACTGGGGTCATGATATCTTTTCTTTCGTTCCGAGTCTCCCGGGCGGCGCCCTCCCGCCAGTCACTCCAGAAAAGATATCATGATCCCAAACCAATGTCGGGTACAAAACGTTCTCATTAGTAATTCTGCGATCCGCAATCTCAAATCGAAAATCCAAAAGGGGGTGTCTTTATGGAGAAAAAAGTGGGCCTGGCAGTGCTCCAGGTAAGCCGGTGTGATATTACCGAGATGGACACGGATGCAATAGTTAATGCTGCCAACGCACAGCTCATCCTGGGCGCCGGGGTAGCCGGAGCTATCAGGACGAAGGGAGGGCCTAAGATCCAGGAGGAGTGCGATGCCATCGGCAACACCTTTGTAGGAGGGGCAGTGATCACAACCGGTGGCAACCTCAAAGCAGGGCATGTGATCCATGCGGTGGGTCCGCGTATGGGAGAGGGAAACGAGGACGAGAAGTTGAAGAACGCGACCCTAAACAGCCTGAAGGTGGCCGACGAGAACAAACTTACCAGCATCACGTTTCCGGCCATCAGCACGGGCATCTTCGGGTTTCCAAAGGAGCGCTGCGCCGAGATAATGCTTCGCACGGTGATTGATTTTTTAAAAGGAGATACGGGGCTTAAAAGGGTGGTCTTTTGCCTGCATGGGGTATCGAGTTACGAGATTTTCTCAGAGACCCTGGCCCGCCTTTCCACATAAAAAAGTCTGGCTATCGGCTCTTCCAGCTCACTCGATGCCCCCAAGTCTCTTGATATTTCATGAGGATCAGCTTGCGGGCGAAGTTGGGGCTCGAAAGGTAGCCAAGGTTCACGCTCAGGAACCGGTCCTTGAGTTCCTTAAAGACATCGTCTTTTTTTGTTTCAGAAACAAAGTTTCTCTGCTTTTCGTACCGGTAGACGGCCTTATCGCCTATGGTCCTTTTTATCTCGTCAAAAGGGAAATCTTCGGATTCTTTGTCTTCAAAGTATTCCGGCTTCACATCAACCTCTATGCGGGCGACAAGAGAGACCAGCCACCGGTCTCCGGTCACACTTCTTGAGCAATCATAAAGTTCGAGGGTCAGTCCGTTTTCAAGCTCTATTTTGTCAATCAGTTTTTCTTCCATGGTCTGGTCAATAGTCATTCCCAAAACCTTCTTCTAAAAGCCTATATCATAACTCAAAAAGACTCAATTGTGCATCCTGTTTCTTGGGAGCCGGCCTTGATAAAAAGGGCTTTTTGTATTCTTTTAGATCTTCTTCAACGGCCGCGAGAAAAGGGGAGGGATGCTGAAAGGTCCTCCGTCCGAACAATAGCCTCTTCTTGGCGTGGGTCAGATAGATTTTTTCCTGCGCCCGGGTCAAGGCCACATAAAATAACCTTCTTTCTTCAGTGAGATCCCCCTGTTCACCTTTTTCCCTTTGGTAAGGAATCACCCCGTCTTCACAACCTGCGATGAAGACCACGGGAAACTCCAGACCTTTGGCTGCATGCATGGTAAGCAGCGAAACCTTTTCTGCACCAGGGTCATAGCGGTCCTGCCAATCTTCGAGAGCGAGGTGAGCCAAGAAGTCCATGCCACGGTCCTCAAAGGATCCGGCAAGATCCAAAAAGAGTGTCAGGTCTTCTTCAAACGCCTTATTACCATCCATGGCATCCATGATGCTGAATCGATTCAGGACATGGTGGATTTGTTTATGCAAGCTCATGTTGTTTATGATATCTTTAAGTTGATTCAAATCCTTTAAAAATATACTGAGCTTGCTTCTCGGGCCCGGTTTGAGTTCGGGGATCTCGTCTGAGCGGTTGACAGCGGTCATAAGAGAACACCCGCTCATTTTGGACCATTGCTTTAATGTGCGAAGAGTACTGCGTCCGATCCCACGTGAAGGGAAATTCAGGATCCTTTCCACATCAAGATCGCTTGCAATCGACCATCCCGCCTTCAGGTAGGAAATAAGCTCCGTTATTCCAGTGCGATCTTGGAGCTTTTCATATCCGACCATCTGAAACGGGATACCGGATCGTGCAAATGCCTCCTCCATGGCCTTCCCTTGTTCCTTGATGCGGTAAAGCACGGCAAAATCTGAAAAACCCCGTTCCCTTTTGGCTTGAAGCCGGTCAATCCGACCGCTGTCCATGGAAAAGTGGCTGATTCCGCCAACCTCCTGCTCGATGGTCTTGACTATGTACTCCGCCTCTGCCCGTTCAGTGGGAAGCTCGGTGATGGTCAGTGCCTTGGCGCCGTGGATCCCCGACCAGATACTCTTCTTATTATCCGCACCGATAAGCTGTCCTGAGGCCCTTAAAATTGTTTCTGTGGAGCGATAGTTCTGTTTAAGCAGAATCGTTTTTGCACCCGGATAATCCTCGCAAAACCTGTGGAAATATCGGACGTCTGCCCCCCTGAATCCGTATATGGCCTGATCCGGGTCGCCGATGACACAGATGTCGTGGCCTTCCGGGGCAAGGTGGCTGATGAGACGGTACTGGGCATGATTGATGTCCTGATATTCGTCCACGGATATGAAAGAAAATCTTTTTTGGTACTTTCTCTGGATATCATGATGAGTTTCAAGAAGTCTGACTGTGTTAAAAACAAGGTCATCAAAGTCAAGAAGATGGTTTTCATTAAGGATCTCCTGATATGCCTTATATATGGAAGGAAACTTGTCCTGGAGTGGTTCCGGGACATTTCCGGCCAAATCCCCCTCCGGGGAGATCAAGAGCTGTTTGACCCTTGAGATAAGGCCTGCGATTTCACCTGTGTCAAGCCTTGAAACAAAAAGCTCGCCGTGCGCCCTCTCCATGGCCGCCTTTACCAACCGGGTACGGTCGGTTTCATTCAATACGGATACAGCCTGTTTTAGTCCCAACGCCTTTGCTTCAAAACGGATGATATCAAGACACAGGGCGTGAAAAGTCTTGATGGTGACCCTATTCATGATCTCAGGGTCTTCAAGAATCTTGCTCAAACGCTCTGCCATTTCACGGGCGGCCTTGTTTGTAAAGGTAACAGCAAGTATCTGTTCAGGCCCGGCAATCCCTCTTTGAAGCAAACGTGCGATGCGATGTGTAAGGGTGAAGGTTTTGCCGGTTCCGGGACCGGCAACAATCAAGAGAGGCCCTCCGGTGTGTTCGATTGCCTCCTGCTGGGCCTTGTTCAGCGTATCCGGCAGACCGGCCCGCTCAACAACACCGCTTTCCCTTGAAAGGGGAGGGGAGGGAGGTGAGAACTGCGGAATGCGGAATGCGGAATGCGGAATGAAATCCTTTTCGGTTGAATGAGAACGGCATGGACGAGAGTGCAATGAAGATTGTCTAGTCTGCCCACTCTTTGTACTTTTTTTGGGCAAAACTCTGAAGAGCGTCTTTTGGCCGAGGAGCCGGGTGCGTTCCTCATCATCAAAGAGCGAGATAGTGCCGAACTCGCCGTCATATCCAGGAGCGATACGGACCCGGTTGTTTCGCATCCTGTTGATTGCCTCGGCAAGCAGGGGCGGCCCGTGCCGTTCAAGGGCCTCTATGGGGGTCTTTCTAAGGATATCAAATTCCGGGCCGAGGTTTTCGAGAAGTGTCCGGTAGGCCCCGGCCACCTTCTTACTCTTGGGCCCCACCTGAAGAACCTGTGACAAGACATCGGTCAGGGGAAGGAGGCTTGTATATGGATGAGCCTTTTTTCGCTTTGCATTGGTTTTGCGGTCGGCCAGCTCTTCCACCCGGTACATGACCCCGATGGTGACCGGCCTGCCGCAGACCGGGCAGAGTCCGTTGTAACGCCTTGTCTCCTCGGGTGAAAGCCTGATACCGCATTTCCGGTGGCCGTCAAAATGGTACTTTCCCTCCTCGGCAAAGTATTCAAGTGTGCCGAGAAAACGTTTTGGATCACTGCTTTTCAGTGCATCCCTGATAGCAAAATAGGAAAGCTCTGTATCAAAAAGGTTTGCCTCCCTTCCCAGATTGGCCGGGGAATGGGCATCGGAATTGGAGACCAGGGTAAGGCCGTCTAATGACGAAACCCTCCAGTTCATGGCAGGGTCGGAGGAAAGACCGGTCTCCACGGCAAAGATGTGGGTTGTCAGGTCCTCAAAGCATTCCTCAATGGAGTCAAAACCGGACTTGGAACCGAGTACCGAGAACCACGGGGTCCAGATATGGGCGGGGATCAGAAATGCATCTTCTAAACTTCAAGTGCAATTTCGAGGAGTGACCTGCAGTCCAGACCGAGGATCGGCCTCCCGTCAGAATTGATATTGCCGATCCGGGCCAGTCTATGGTTGAATTTTTCCACCGGCTCAAGTCCGGGCATAAAGACGACATTGTGGACCTTGCGGGTCTTCCCATCCTTTTTATATATGCTGCTGATTTCTACACTGAGGATGAAGCGTACAGGCCCTTTGCAGCCGGGTGGGACCAGATGGGCTGTTTGAGCTGCAATCTCCGGCTTTAACTTATAGAGTCCGTCTTCTGCCGGCTCCAGCTTTTCGCGTAACTCTGAAAACCACTGAGGGTGGGTAAAATCCCCTGTACCGACAACGTTAATCCCTTTTAGCTGGGCCCAGGGGTTCAGGTGTTCCAGATTAAGATTTTTGGCTGTTGCCCGTGAAAGATAGGAATGGATGTGAAGGTCGGCAATAAATTTCATATAGCCCGAAGGGTAAAAGAAGTTGATAGTCTATTGAGAAAAAGCGTGTGACAAAATGTTCGGGATGATGATCTCGCAGAAAGTCATCAAATGGACGGCACAGTAAGAAGCTCCAAATGCAAGGCGCGCGAGTCTTGAGGAATGAGGCGTACTTATCGTACGTCGCAATGACGAAAGATGAAGCGCAACGCCGCAGATGGACTTTTTACGAAGCCGTCAGCAAATACGAGGTAACTGCTCCCCTTCCAGCATATCAATGATCCGTGTGCCTCCGATGTTGGTCTTCATAAAGACTCGCCCCTGGTTCTCTGAGATCACCTTTCCGATGATAGCCGCTTCACGCCCATAAGGGTGGGACTTCATACAGTTCAAGACCTTGTCCGCGTCTTCAGGTGATACAAAGGCTATCAGCTTTCCCTCGTTGGCCACATAGAGTGGGTCGATTCCAAGGAGTTCACAGGCCCCGACTACGCTTTCACGCACAGGGATCTTTTCTTCAAAGAGTTCAATTCCTACATTCGACTGAAGGGCGATCTCGTTCAGGGTGGTAGCAAGTCCGCCGCGTGTAGGATCCCGCATAGCATGGATACGGTCGCCGACCGACATCATTTCTGCCACCAATCCGTTCAAAGGAGCGGAATCGCTCTGGATGGAGGTTTCAAAGGAAAGGCCTCCCCGCTTGGAAAGGACGGTTATTCCGTGGTCCCCAATAGTTCCGCTGATCAGCACGAGATCTTCAACCTGAGCGTTTTGCCCTGAGATATTGGTATTATTCTTTATGGTACCGACCCCTGAGGTGTTAATAAAGATCTTGTCGGCCCCGCCGCGATTCACCACCTTGGTGTCGCCGGCAATAATCTGTACTCCCGCTGTTTCGGCCGCACCCTTCATCGACTCCACAATCCGCTTTAGATCGGCTATAGGGAATCCTTCCTCGATAATGAAACCTGCACTGAGATAGAGCGGTATTGCGCCCCGCATGGACAGGTCGTTCACCGTGCCGTTGACCGCCAGGCAACCGATATCGCCGCCCGGGAAAAAGATGGGATCTACCGTGTAAGAGTCTGTAGAAAAGGCGAGTTTTCGATCTCCTATCTCAAATACCGTGCTGTCATCCAGCCCATCAAGGAGTGAGTTCTTGAACTGAGGTAGAAACACGCGCCTGACCAGTTCGTGGGAGGCCCGGCCTCCGCTGCCGTGATCCAACGAAATGGTATCTTCTTTTTTCATAATCTGCCTATCCAGGGTCCGCCTATAATGAGAAACTTTCCTGCTCGACATTGGTTTTGGCACATGATGTCTTTTCCTCTATTCCGAGTCTCCCAGGCTGGTGTTTTTAGGCGCCCTCCCGCCGGTCATTCCGGAAAAGACATCATTGTGCCCTATCTGTGATGTCTGGTAATTAATATACTTTTTAGTATCCCGAGGTCGGCCGGACAAAATGCCCGTGATAGTCTGCGTATGTCTGCGGCTAATTTATCTAAAATCAAAATTTTATTTTCGGCACCTCTTGTTTCTCCTTTGGCACTTCAAAGAAGTCGGCTTTTTCAAATCTGAACATACCCGCTATCAAGTTGGTCGGAAAGCTCCGAATCTTTGTATTGTAAACTCTTACCGCTTCGTTGAAACGGCGCCGTTCCACTGCGATCCTGTTTTCAGTCCCTGCAAGTTCGTCTTGAAGCCGGATAAAATTAGTGTTCGCCTTCAGATCGGGATACCGTTCCACCACCACTAAAAGTCGGGCCAGGGCAGAAGATAGCTGGTTATTGGCCGCAATCTTTTCACTGATATTGCCGGCTCCGGCTACCCTCGAACGCGCCTTGGTCACTTTCAGGAAGACCTCCTTTTCGTGCTTGGCATATCCCTTCACGGTTTCCACGTAATTTGGGATCAGGTCGTAGCGGCGCTGGAGCTGATTTTCAACTTGTGCCCAGGCCCCCTTTATTCCCTCGTCCATACGGACAAGGCTGTTGTACGTTCCTTTCAGATATAGCAAAGGAATCAAGACAGCTAACAGAATAATCCCTACTATGATGAGCGTGGTTTTTTGTCCTTGTGTCATTTGACCTCCTAAAAACTAGTTGCACGTTACGGGTTGCGCGTTAAGCAGCGCATAGCGCATGGTGCATAGCGGGTAGCGTTTTTTCTTTTACGCTCTGCGCTTTGCCCTCTGCTCCTTGCGCTTTCGTTCCGCAATCCTACAGCGTGTCCACGATTTTCCAGAGTTTTTGTACCTGCCTTAGATATGATTTGAAAAGGTCGGCCATTTCAGAGTCAGATAGCTTAAGCCTTTTTTCTTTGATGTCAAGGAGCTTTTCAAAGAGGGTGGCATCCATGTCAAAGGCCAGGCAAACCTCTTTGATGACATCGCGTTTGTGGCGTGGAAGCTCATTTCCTTTTAGATGAAGGAGCGCGTTGAATATGGCGACAAATGCACCGAGAGACTGGGTTGTGAGCTGTTGCAGGTATTTTCCCTTACCACGTGTTTCCAAGAAGGCTTCCCTCAAGACGAGTAACTTGCCCTTTACCTCCCTTTCGCATTGGAGTCTCAAGAACTCTTGGTCAAAGGAGAGATCCTTCAGGATATCCTTGCCGTAAACGAGTTCGTGATTGTTCCGGAAATTCAGATATTCAATCGGAAAGACATCCAATGATGTCTTGACATACGTCTCGGTTAGAAACAAGGGGGTTGCCACATTGCGCTTTTTCCACTTTCCTATGACTTCAAAGGCCTTGTCTATGGAATCGATCCCATCTTCAGAAAGCACAATCATAAAGTTGATGTCTGATTTGCCGGGAATGTAGTCATTGCTTGCCGCGCTACCGTAAAGTATTACGGAAACCAAATCCTCGCCAAACAGACCCTTGTAATCATCAACGATCCCGGGAAATATCTCCTTCGGGTCTTTTGGAATCTTGGACATAAAGTGTCCTCCGTTATTCGTTATTTGTGAATCGCGGCTCGTTACGTTTGACGTATAAGGGTCACCGAAACGGACGCCTTTAAGTTTGTTGCGTTTTACTAATGAGAAAGTTTTGTACCCGACATTGGTTTGGGCTCATGACGTCTTTTCTTTCGTTCCGAGTCTCCCGGGCTGGTGTTTTTTGCAACTTATCTGCCGGGGGAGCTTTACCCCCTCCGCATTCTCCCGCAAGCGGGAGCTGCGGTTTCCCCCACAGATAAGTCACAAAAACACGGCGCCCTACCGCCAGTCACTCCAGAAAAGACATCATGAGCCCATATCTATGATGTCGGGTGGTTAATGTACTTTTTAATAACTCTACGAACCCAATAAACCCAACAGACTCAGCCGACCTAGAACCCACCGCCCGCGCCGCCGCCACCGCTAAAGCCGCCGCCAAAGCCGCCAAAACCTCCGCCAAAGCTGCCGAAACTGCCGCCAAAGCCGCCCCGGCCATATCCGATTCCTCTACCCATGAACATAAGGAGCAGGAGGGGGAAGAGACCGCCTCTCCTCCTGCCCATGGAAAAGAGGATCAACAGAAAGAAAAGCATGAACAGCAGGGACGATAAGCCGGTGCCCTTTTTGACGGGCCGTCTAACAGGAACCTCTCCGCTCAGACTGACTCCCGCGTCTTTGGCAATGATGCCGGCTATGGCGAGGGTGCCGTTCAAGAGCCCTTCTCCAAATTGATTTTGCTTCAAATAGGGGACAATATACTGGTCGCGTATTTCACCGGCCAGGCCGTCAGGGATGAGGCCTTCCATGCCGTAACCGGTCTCGATCCTAATCTTGCGTTCTTTGATGGTGACAAAGATCAGGACTCCTTTATCTTCGCCCTTTTTCCCGATCCCCCATGCCGCGTATAAACGGTTGGCGTACTCGTTGTAATCCTCACCACCGATCTCCGGCATGGTGACCATTACCACGGGCACACCTGTTTTTCTCAAAAGTTCACCGGTTACTTGTGTCAACTTTTCTTGATAATGGGGTGGAATGACATTGGCAAAATCATTGACAAGCCCCCGTGGCTTTGGAAATGCATCTGCGGCATGACTTACGACCGGGCATGCGAATGTCAAGAAAAGGAGAGCTGCCAGGGCAAGCCCGATCTTCATATTCGAATATTGTCTATTAGTGATCATATAATATTTACTAACAAGAAACTTTTGTACCCGACATTGGTTTGTGGTCATGATGTCTTTTCTTTCGTTCCGAGTCTCCCGGGCTACAGCGCCCCCCCTATCTATATGATGTCGGGTAAGTTAATGTACTTTTTAGCAGGATGAATCCACCGGCACCAAATTGTCCGGAGACATCCATATAACACATTAAATCTTTCAAAGAAACCTTTCTTGCCTACCCCATACGTCAAGCCTTTGGCCACTTTTGCCTTAAGATATCAAAAGGTAAAGCTTTTACAAAGTGCCTGCACCCCAGAACTCCCTCCGTTTTTCTCCGTCTCACCGGCAAATTCTTCAACTTTAATCATCCCAAAACGGAATTTTTTGCCTGGCTTCCATTCCTTTTTATCCCATCTCCTTGAAATCATAGAATAAAACCCCTCTCTACCCACTGGCATGATAGTTGCTTAAAATTCAAGTGAAAGTTAAAGTTCAACAGGCCCAATCCGATAGAAGTAGAAACACAGGCACATCTATGATCTCTGTGTCTCTGTGGTGAAACCATCACAAAACTCAATAGGTTAGCATGTTCCCAGCCATGTAACCCAAGGGGGCGAAGCACGTCCAGAGGTTGGAGGCATAGAGCAAAGCGCATGGCGCAAAGCGTTTTTTATTTCCTATGCTCTATGCGCCTTTCGCCATGCTGAACGAAGGGCTCTGCCTGCCCTGTAGGGAGGAACGACCGTACTGGGGTAAATCCTGTCTAAAAGTCATGCGAGAAAACGACCTTTTAACCATTCAAGAAGTCAGTAACCGCCTCAAGGTCCCAAAACACACCTTGCGTTTTTGGGAAAAGGAGCTGGACGGTATTATAGTTCCTCATAGGACAAACGGCGGACAGAGGCGGTACGGCCTTAAGGCCATCTCTGTAATCGAAGAGATAAGAAAGCTAAGAAAAAGAGGGATGAGCTTGGCTGAGATTAAGAGGAAGTTCAGCCATAGCAATAATTCAAATTCAAACGAGTTAGATCTTCTGGCAGACAAAATTGCAGAGGTCGTCAAGGCAGAGGTTTACAGGTTTCTTGAAGGGGAAGTGGAATGATTTTTATTTTTGCCGCAGACATACGCAGACTTACGCCGAACAAAATGTCTGTGTCCGTCTGCGTGGGTCTGCGGCTAATTTGTCTTTCAGGTATTCTTTAATAAGCTATAAGGAAACTTAAGCCATGACTAATATTGCGGTGGTTGGATCAGGATACTGGGGAAAAAATCTTGTGCGCAATTTTAACGAACTTGGCGCGCTTCACACGATTTGCGATAATAACATTGCGACCCTTCGATCCTTTCAGGAAAAATATCCAAAGAAGAAATTTCAAACATCCTATGAATTGGTGTTGGAGAACCCCACAATTGACGCCGTGGTGATCGCCACGCCGGCAGAGACCCACTTTGAGTTGGCTAAAAAGGGATTGTTAGCAGGCAAACATGTGTTTGTGGAAAAGCCGCTGGCCCTGGTAGTCAGTGAAGCAGAAACCCTTTGCGAAATTGCGTTCCGCAGAAACCTCAAACTGATGGTCGGGCATATCCTCCTTTATCATCCTGCCATTGTAAAGCTCAAAGAGATCATAAGCTCCGGTGAATTAGGAAAGATCAACTATATCTATTCAAACCGTCTGAATCTG
>Ga0114923_10003338_pt1 | contig 10828 bp, 8 predicted proteins | sample SumtaG_FD_89578 | JGI IMG/M metagenome (GOLD analysis project Ga0114923, IMG submission 89578) | Deep subsurface microbial communities from Indian Ocean to uncover new lineages of life (NeLLi) - Sumatra_00157 metaG | ecosystem: Environmental > Aquatic > Marine > Oceanic > Sediment | place: near...
CTTCTCGCTATCGTTAAGTTAGTTGCATCAAAGTAAACATTTTCATTTGAATTCTCTAATCTCTTATAAGCTACCCGCCAAACCTCTTCTTCTTTCTCTCGAATTAATTCAGACGGATAACCATCATAAACCTCCAAACGAATCTCGTCTGGAGAGATTATCTCTATACCATTTAATGTATCTGCAAAGGAACTCTTTCCACTTCCAGGTAATCCTACAGGGATAATAAGCATATCAATCCCTCAACCTTTCAAAGTCTCTAACAGCAGAGCTTGGGAATGGAGTAATAATTCTCTTAATATCCTGAAATACTGCCTCCGCATCTAAGCCAGCAGCATCTCTTGTTAATCTCAAACCTTCTTCTAAAAGAGGACCACCTAAAAACATCATATGAAGTGGAGTAAAATACCAAGCTCTTAAATCAAAATCTACTGCTCTACTGGCTACATACATTCCTCCAAACAAAACTCCAATTCTAGTAGCAGCCGCAGCATCTTGTGAGATATATCTATTAAGAATATTTAATTTCCCAATTGGCCACTGACCAAATTGTCCTGCTGACCTTCCTAAAAATGTTCTATAAGAAGGTGTAGCATAGAAGAGTCCATAGTCTAAGTTAGCATCAAAAGAGGTAGCAGTTGCTAATCTATCAACAGCCTTTCTAATACTCTGATTATCACCTTTTTTTATCAAATCAGTAAATTCTATCGCAATAGACTCATCATAAGTATTTAATTTCAAAGCTTTAGACAATCCAGCTTCGTCAATATTACCTCTTACAAATCTATCAATTTGTCTGAGAGTATTCTCTCTAGCTTCTTGGAAAACAGCAGCCTTCATCCGATCAAACATAACTCTTTGACCTGTTAACTCAAAGGCAAGTCCTGTGGCTCTCCCTAAAGGTTTTGAAACAATTCCAGTAGGCTTCCCTATATCAGCACCAATCTCAGAAAGAATTGGACTCAAAGAACTCTGAAGTTCTCCCCTTCTAGCTGCTCTAAAAGCTCCAACCTTATCTAAATTAATAGTATGTTGAATTAACTTCCTAGTTCTATTAACCCCAAATCTAACATAGTAGTCAAGAAAAGGAGTTAAGAAGTCCCTAGCTCCAAGGACAGGACGAAAACCAATATAACGAATAGTAGTAAGTTGAGTCAGAGCAATAGAAAGATCATCAACTGTATCTCCAGTAACTCCAAGTAGCTTATTAAAAGTCTTCTTAACTGCACCCTCTGCTGCTGTCATCTCAGCAGAAGCAAAAGTTCCATGTATCTCATCTAAGTGAGTCTCAAATACATTACTAAATTCTGATCCCATCTTTTGATTCTGGTCCCTTAGAGCCTTCAAAGCACCTCTAACCTCTTTAACTCCTTCGGAACCTTCACCAAATAAGTTACCAAGCTTAGACTTTTTAATTTTTGATCTAGTAAATGCAATTGCTGCATCATAAGCGTCGTCAATAATAGCATCATCAACTATTGAATAGAGAATATCCTGTGCTTCTTTTCTGCCATAAATTACACTAACATCCTGCTCTACCATTCTTCTCATTCTAGGCATAGTAAAACGATATAAGACTTCTGATTCATCTCCAAAAGCTTGTTGAGATTCATCTAAATGCTTTGCAATTCTATCTTTAATAACTTTAGTCTTTGCAGATAACTTTACAGGAGTTCTAGGACTTGTTCTTTCCCTAGCTAATCTAAGAATCGCTCTTGTGTTTACTTTTTTATCTGCTGTAAAGCCTCGTACAAGTGTTAGGTCTTCTGCTAATTCAGTAGGAAAGTTAGCATCAAGTGTAGCTAAATTAAATCTCTTTCCTAACTTCTGTTTCTCTGACATTTCTAACAACATATGTCTACCTATAATTTCTATTTCTTTTGCATTTCTTTTACTCAATCTCCTTGCTATAGCTTGTTCAATTCCAGTCATCTTCCGACCAACGATGAATCTATTAGCAATATCTTCAGGAGTAGCAAACTCTAATGCAGCAGGAATTGATCTCTTCTCTTCCAAACTAAGCTTCTTATAAGCCTTATTTAACTTAGCAATTCCACTCATTCTATCATTGAGAGAATTAATGTAACTCCTATGTGCTCTTCTATTTGGATTCAGATATTTAGCTATTGTCTCAGCTCCAGTTAATCTATCTAATTCAGAGAAAATTCTAGGGAGAGTATTGAAAAATCTGAACCTTCCGAGAGCCCTTTCTACTCCAAGAAAAGGTAGTCCAGCAGCACTAATAGCTCTACCTACAAAAGTATTATTTAAATTAGGAACAACACCTGCTGGAATTTCAATTCCTCTTCCTGTAGGTAATCTAATATTTTCTGGAATACCAGAACGAGAGCCAGCAGGAGTTACATCAAGATATGAATTAAGATCTGCTACATCATCAAAGGCTTGAACAAGTCTCTTAGTTCCAACATCTCTTAACTCAACACTACCTCTTGAGAGAGGAAACTCAAGATAATATCCTTCAGCTAGAGCTTTCTGAGAAACGTCATTTGCAGCGGAATGTCTAAGAGCTTTAACTTCAGAGTTAATTTCTCTAACTAAATCAAATCCTTCAGGTTCAAATTTAGGAATAGTCTCTCTTCCTCTTCCAGTATAAAATTCAATTTCAGAGGAAGGTTTGATATTATCTAAATCAATTAACTTCTCATGACCTTCTATCTTAGCTTGATTTCCAATAATCCTCTTAATTCTAGTCTTCTTCCCCACATAGGAAATAACCTGTCCTCGGAAGAATCCATGTGTAGCGAAATCTCTTAATTGTTCTCTAGTAAGAGCATCTTTAGCAGTAATTAAAAGAGAATTATTTGGTCCTTTTTTAACATTAGCAGCTTTCTTAGCAACAGAACCTATGTCTCTCATTACAATTGCTGTGTTCTCTTTGAGAGAAAATGCAACAGCTTCTGGTAATAACTCTCCATTAACTATTCTTTCTGCTGTAACTGAAACCTGGTCTATGTCCATGTTTCTAAGTAATCCACCCGTTTGACGATTAATCACATCATCAACGAGAGCTTCACCAGGATTAAAACCTCTGATTTTATTAGCTAAAAAAGGAATAACAGAAATAGAAGTACCAATTGCTGCTCCAATAGTGGCTCCAGCTATTCCAAAATTAACAGCATTATTAAACCTTTCTTCTGGAGTATCTCCAAAGAATATACCAGTAGCCCCAGCTCCTAATCCAGATTCAATTGCAAGATTTAATCCATTTCTAGCAATCTTAAGAGCCTGTGATCTAGAAACTTCTGTTACAGCAAGATTAGCTGCATCTCCTAAATCTTCAACTTTGTTAACAGCTCTTCCTGCTCTTCTTAATCTTCTAGCTATTGAAAATCCAGTAACAAAACCAACTACTTCACCTACAACTTCTTGAGTTTTAACCTCTAACTCTTCATCACTTATCTCACCTATAGCTGGAATAGGAGCACCAAAAACAAAAGTAGAATTAGTAAAATCTAATTCAGCATCTATAATAACCTCAAAAGGAATTTCTACTAATTCTATCAATCCTTTGCCTAAAGCTTTTATACTCTCTTTAACTCCTGCATCTTTAGCCGCATCAAAAGTATTAGCTACTGAAGCTAATGCTCCTCCAAACATACCAAGAGGATCTTTTAATACTGCTGCTGTAGTTTCCATTACACCTGTTATTGCTTTAATTCCTCCTCTTATTCTTGGAGACTCTGGAAAATTACTTAATAGACCTTCTTTTAATTCTGTAGATAATTCAAGTGCTGCTGCTCCAAAACCAAGAGGAGCAAGAATAGATGATTGTAAGACAGCATTAGTAAAAACAGAGCTAAAGGATCTGGCAGGAGTTACTTGTTCTACTAAAGACGTAAATGGATCAGTCTCTTGAGAGAGAGGAGTGAATGGATCAAGCTCCTGCTGTATCTTTGTAAACGGATCAGTTCCTTGCTGTGCAGATGCTATTATAAATGGACCAGTCATTTAACAGCCTGTAAGATTCTTTCTTGTGATTCTTTAGAAAGTCCAGTAAACAAAGGAGACTTCTTTAATTGTTCAACATCGCCTTTTCCTGCTTTAACTTGATCTACTAAATTTTGCTCTTCTGCATTTAGAGTTACCTTTGGAGTTTCTTCTTCTTCTTCTTCCTCCTCCGCAACAGCACCTTCTCCAAGGAAAGTGTCAATTCTATCCTGGAAAACTTCTCTCTGATTAGCTTGTACTTCGCCTATTTTAGAAGCTACCAAGTCACGAAACTCCTGAGACTTTAATTCCTCTCCATTTAAAGTAGCTTTAAATCCTGTACCAAACAAACCAAGAAATCCTTTATCAAATTCTATTTCAATATCACCTAAGCCTAATTCCTGAAGTCTAGTTCTAATGTCAGTAGAAGCAAGATTAATAGCGTCTTTGTTAAATCCTTTTGTTCTTGCATCAGCAGCTCTGTCGGAAATTAACTCACCAATACTACTTACTAACTGTCCTCTATCACCAACTCTTAATTCTGTTAATCTATCTGCTGCAAGTTCTAATTCTTCTCTATTTATATCTCCTAAGAATAAACCAGCAAATCTTTTATCTTGACTTATATCAATTCCACCATCTAATAAAAGAGCAGCTCTTGGAGAAATTCCTTGTATGTCTCTATATCTAGTTGTATAAAGACTTAATTGATTTTGTAGAAACTTCAACTTAGCATCTGGACCTAGATTCTTTGCTCTACTTGCAATAGCCTCTCTACTAGCCATGAAATCAAGTTCACTTTGTCTCTTAATCATAGCTTGGATTCCCTTGCTAGAAGAGATTCCGCCACTAAGAACATCTGTTGGAATAGTCCCAGCTTTCCAATCTCTGAAAAATTTCTCAGGATTGTTCCTGTATTCAGAATCATTGAAAGCTTTAACATCTTCTCCAATTGAACTAGCAATAAGAGTAGCCGTAGCAACTTGAGCCGGATCAGTAGCTCCAATTAAATTAGCTGCAACTGCATTTGCTTGATCTTCTGGAAGAGAATTAATCAAAACTCCCATTCTATTAATAGCATTTAACTTTACTGCATTTCCTTCATTCTGAATTTCAAATCCTTCTAATTGTGCTTTACCAGTATCAACTCCAACCTCTGCTTGTTCTCTAGCCAAAGTTCCAAGAGTAGAAATTTGTCCCTCAGATAATGAAGCTTGAGGCTCTTCACCCAAAAGTGACATAGCAAGTTCAGGATTATCCTTTGAGAGTTCAATTAAAGAATCTCTTAGCTTAGGATTAGTTACAATTAAATTTCTTAATTCTTCCTGAAATCTTGCGTCTGGATTAATCAAATTTCCTACTGCTCCACCCAGTCTACCTCCTACAGCAAGAAGTTCATCTCCAAAGGAGGGAAGTTTAGGAATTGTCATTATTTCTTCCCTCCAAATGGATTTCTAAATGCCCCTGCAATTCCACCAGCAGCTTCAGCAGCACCAGTCAAGCCTGAGAAGAAATTACCCAGAGGTGATCCAGTTGAAACAGTTTGTGCTTGAGGAATTCCTAAACCAGAAAGCTGTCCAGTCAAACCAAGTAATTGCATTAACACTGAAGTCTGTTGACTACTACTTGTGTTAAACAAATTACCGAGAGCACCAAGGTCTTGTTCACGAAAAGCTCTATCAATTTCAGCTAAAGCTAATCCCTCTCTAGGAGCTTCATCCGCTAAGAATCTACCTTCAGCAAAAGCAGCAGAAGAACCAAAAGGATCAGTTCCACCAAATCTTTCTCTTAAATTAGCTACACCCTCAGTTCTTCTTTCTTCAAAAATCTTACTAAGGTTCTGACCAATATCAGAATCTTTATCAAGTCCAACTTCTCCTACTCCAGATAAAATTCTCCTGCTTGCTTCCCCTGAAACACCTGAACCAAAAATCTTATTTAACAATTCTCCAAATTGTGAAGTTCCAAAACTTGGATCAGATGCTTGTCCAGGTTGATTAGCAAATAAAGCATTACGAAGAAAGCCAATGAAATCTTCACTTAAACCAACTGCTGATCCACCACCAACTGTTTTAGTTTCGTTCTGCATTATTTAAAACTTCCTCTTGTAAAATTCCATACAAAAGACTATCAATCATTCTTCCTTTGTATGAAAAAACTTTTCTCCTTGTTCCCTCTTTCTTAAACCCTACATTGGAGATAAAGTCTCTAAGATAAGGTAAAGAGAAATCAGGAATTTCAATAGAAAGTCGTCTGAATTTATAGACCTTAAATACTTCTTTCATTAAGGCTCTTACTAAAGGTTCTCTTCCTCTAACTCTTCTATCAAAAAAACTAAAGTGTGTCCAACCATCTATCCCAGGTTTAATATTGTTAATAGATAATAGACCAACAAAATCATCCACTTTCCAAAAAAGTCCATTGGAAACTAATTCTCCTCTATCATTTTTAGTAAGGAGAATATTTGTAAATTTGGAAAAGTCTCCTCTGATTTCATCAGTAAAGAGAATGTCAAATTGTTTACATTTCTCCCATACTGTCCTAATAGCTTCTAAATCCCAGAAAACTGGAGAGATAGTTCTTGTTACTTTCTTACCTTTTTCTATACAAACTACTTCAAGCTCTATCTCCTTCAGAGGCGATTGCTTTAAGGAGGAGTTCTCTGTAAGTAACTTTTCCATTTGAAACCTCAATACGAAAGCGGATAGTTTTTGCTCTAATATGTTTGCGAATTCTTAACTCTACTCTCTTAGAGGAGAAGTTATATTCCTTAGTCTTAACCAAAGTCCAAGTATCTCCCTGATCTTTGCTTACATAAACATTAAGTGTAGCTGGTCCTTCCACTGATAGCCAAAGTGTAAGTCTTGCTGTGTGAATAAAATTATCTGGAAATTGATAGTCTTTGGTTTCGATTCTGGTTAAATTATCATTAACAATAGTTTCATCTATTTGATACATCTGTCCAGCTTCATCACCAAAATAAAGTGTATTCTTTGTTATCTTAGTTCCTATTGCATCATCCCAACTACCCGTTGCATCATCCCAAGTTCCAACAGCTTCATCCCAAGCAAAGGCTGTTCCACCTGGTTCAATTGAAGCTATAGCAGAGAAAGATAAGCTCTTATCAAATTCCCATGCTTTAGTTATTAGATTATAAACCCAAATTCTAACTTCATTAGTTGTTGCTAACTTAACTCCAACTAAGTATTCTTTATTGTGATCGTCATAAGATGCAAAGACATTATCTGAAGAAGATAATCCACGGAAAATTTCATTCTCAACTGCTTGTCCTACATTCTCTATTCCAGAATTTATATCTAATTTGTAGATTCCTTTAGTTCTAGTATCAGCAAACATTAATCCGTTTGGAATGATTACAATAGAATCTGGTGAATCAGAACCTAAGCCTGGAATAAAAGGTGTAGGCTTAAAAGGTCTAGATGCTACAGGTTGTAAAGAAGCTCTCCATATTGATCTTTGACGAATAATTAACATTACATTTGTAAATCCAAACACTCCTGTTCCTTCATCCGATCTATCACCAGGAGAAGTTCCAAGAGGTGTACCACCAGCAGATATATCAACTAATTCATCCCACTCATCAGGATCACCATTACCACTCCAACCTAAGAAAGTAGGATCAGCAGCAGGAGCAGTTCTGTTAAATCCAATTAATCTATTTCCAAAAGCTGTTAAATATTTATAATTATCTGCATTTCCTAAATTACCAAAAGATCCTCCACTATTATCTATTTCTTGAATAGGCTGAATTCCATTATTAGTAAAAAATAGTCTATCTAAGAAAGAAACAAACCTAAATCTATCCTCATCACTACCACTTAGAGTTCCAATTAAATTACTAAAAACTGGATCATTCCATCTAAGAATAACAGACTTATCTGCTCTATAAATATAAGAAATCCCACTATTACTCACATGTTGAAATAACCCAAGAATTTTTTCAGTCGATACAATTGGACCTAGAGTAGCTAACTTAGGCGCTCTCTCTATTGAGTCATATCTTATTCTAACATTTTCTGCCGACAAAAGAGCTTCTTCAGGAATGTCTGTAGTATCAAGAACAGTTATCATTCCCTTATTTAATCTCAAAGAACCGAGAGTTTGAAACTCGTCTATTGAACTAGGAATTGCTGCTAAGTTATCTATCTTAGCTCTCATACTCAACAATCCTCATACCAAATTGCGTCTTTATATGTAAAGGTATAGACTTGATCTATTAATAAGATTGCTGATGCTTGTCCAGCAGTATTTCTTTTTATATTTGCATTATGTGCTACAGATGAAGCTCCATCTCCAAGTACCTTAATTGTCTGAGCTTCCTGTCCATCTAAGAAATTAGTAATAGCAGAGGTAGAAAAGAATTCAAGATGAGTCTGTTGCTCTATAGAAGGAGTAGCACCAGAGATAAGTTCCCAGAATCTTCTAGTTAAAACAAGTTCAGTTCTTGGGGCTGCCTGTATAACCTCATCTTCTTCTATCCTATCTACCATCTTACACCTGTTGGAGAATCATAGGTTGCTTTATATCCTTCATAGAGTGCATTAGAAGGAGAATTACCAGCAGACACTTCAAAAGCAATTTCAATGAAATAAGAACTATCTGGTGCAATAGTTAGGTTACTTCCACCTAAAACATCTATAACTCCATCACCTGATGCAAGAGTTATAGAGAATGGACCTCTGATTAGAGCTTTTATACCTCCTATAAGTCTTTCATATACATTGAAACTATTAGCAATGTTAAAAGCTCCAGAGAAGAAATGACAATTAACTGTGGTTAAGACAGTTCCATCTGGAAAGAAAAGTCCTTGTTGCCAAATAACAGAAGAATCAACGAGAGAAATTGGACTTAATTTACCATCAATAACTCCCCAATCCTGTATATTACCAATTGAGGTAGGAACTTTTCTAGCAGAAACTCCAAAAACTTCCCAGGGAACAAACTTAGTTCTTCCAGTTGAAACAAGTGCATCCTCTACAGGAACAGTTTTGAGTGTAGTTACTTCAGTAGCATCTCCATCAAAATCATCAGTTATTTCATTCATTCTATCTGCAACATCTACACTTAATCTACGTATCTCACTTGCACCTTCTTTAAGTGCTGCTCCTCCTACTGGTCTATTGTCATCCCAGTCATTTGATCTAGCCATTAGTTACAACCTTTAGAGGGAATTATCTTTGTATATTCAACTGTAGAAGGACTAACTTTTGAAAATGGTGAACAATCTGCATGAAAACCTATAACTATAGATTGTATAACTGAAACACCTAAAGAAAAATGGAAACCTGTAATTTGATCTCTAATTATATCAATATTAGCTGTTCTTCTAAAACTAATAACTGTAGATTTAACTACTGAAACGTTAGCTAGAAAACGAGAAGTTACAATTTGATCTTTAGAAACGGCCACATTTGCATGAAAACCATAATCAACTAATCTATCTGCCTGAACTGAAACAAAATCCTCAACCTGCATAAAGCCACAGAAATAATGACCTGCTCCCGTACCAGTACAACTAATTCCAGTACGTCTGTGTACTCCATCTTCATAGAGTGTTTGTTCTGGTCCAGATAATGTCAAGAAATCCGAAACGCGACTACCTCCACCAATATCCTGAGCATATACCTCTACTGAGGTGCCTGCTTTGGTAATCACTAATTCAAATAAAACGGTTATATCTCGGCTATGAAGAACTGAAGTGCTAGAACGAGTAAGGGTTCCGGTATCATCAAATAGATGTATGATTATATGAGTATTATTAACTTCAGCGGTAATACGTCCAAAACTAGCAACAATAGCTACTTCACTAGCACAAATATGTAGCTGTCCAGTTTGTGCGGCAGTAAGAGGCCCAGCTCTGTTAAAAGAGCCAGTGGCTTTAATTAGATCATCTAGAATATTCTGATCTGATCTAGCTGGGTTAGCTACTCCAGTACCAACATCTATAATTCCATTACTACTAATTTCATAAGGAGCTGCCCCAGCTTCAATATATTCCCAAATAGTACCAGGATCAGCTATTGGAGAAGGAACATGAGCAGAGAGCTGAACACCATCTGTGTCAGTAAAATCATCTTTAAAGTGGATAGTCATTTAGGCATTTCTGAAAGAAAATATGTTGCCACAATTTGGACAAGAGGCTCTTCTTTCTTCTCCATCAAAAGGAGTACCTAGAATTATATCATCTAAACAAAAACCACAAGGAAGTCTAAAAGTATTTGGAAATGTAATATCAGCCATACCAGCAAGAACAAGTTCTTTGGCTGCATTATGTTTCTCTTCATCAAGAATTCTACCTTTGCAAATAAATCTCATGGACCTGAACCAGTTAATCTAGTTGTAAAAGTAGAAGTTAGTGCAGCAGCAGCTATTGCTAAAGTTTGTTCTATCCAAACTGAAATTCCATGTCCAGCACCTAATACTTGAGAACCAGGCAAATTCTGATCTACCGCATCATCTACAAATGTGATCCCTGCTGGAGCAATAAATCTATTTACAGAAGAGAGATTATCCTCCGTTCCTGTGTGAATAACCAAACCAACTCCTTGTTTGATTAAAGCAGAGGGATCAGCAGCTAATCTAACAACTCCAGTAGAAAGAGTATCAGTATTAGCGTTACGCCAAAAGAGTTTTTGATAACGAATCTTCTGAACAACTGGATCAGAGAAAGCATTATTTAATACAGCTGCAAAACCTCTTGCTATAGAAGGAGCAACTAGGAAGATACAAATTCCTCCTCCTCCAGTCACAGCTGTAATTGTAAGTTGTCCTGTGTAAGTAGGAATAGCTCCGTTAATAGTTATACTAGCAATAAAGGCATAGCTATTAACAGTTTGTACTGGGGTTGTTCCATTCAAAG
>Ga0114923_10003340_pt1 | contig 10823 bp, 8 predicted proteins | sample SumtaG_FD_89578 | JGI IMG/M metagenome (GOLD analysis project Ga0114923, IMG submission 89578) | Deep subsurface microbial communities from Indian Ocean to uncover new lineages of life (NeLLi) - Sumatra_00157 metaG | ecosystem: Environmental > Aquatic > Marine > Oceanic > Sediment | place: near...
GTTTCACGCATCATCGGCGAGTTGTCTTACCTTCACTAAATTTTCCTGCAGCTTGTTTCTCTTCTCCTCAAGCCTTTCTCTTTTTTCCCGCACCTTTTTAACTACCTCTTGCGGGGCCTTTGCCAAAAAATCTTCATTGCTCAACTTTCTTCCAACCACATCCAGCTCCTTGCTGATTTTGGCAATCTCCTTGTCAAGACGAACTTGTTCGGCCTTAAAGTCTACGATGCCCTTCAAAGAAACAAATATCGTACTGCTGCCGAAGATTGACGTAGCACACGAGGCCGGTCGCTCGCCGGGCAATGTTATCTCGAGAGCCTCCAGCTTGGCCAGATTGATAATGATATCCCGGTGCTCGTCAAGGGCCTCGCGCACCTCGCTCTCCGCGGACTGCACCATGGCCTCCAATTGCAGAGACGGCAAAATGTTCATCTCCCCCCTGATGTTGCGTATGCTGCCTGTAATACCCATAAGGAGGTCCATGGTCGCTTCTGCTTCAACGTCATAACGACCCTTGTCGCCGGCGGGAAACTCCGCATTCATAATGGAGCCCTGGGTCCCGGGAAGCTTATCCCAGATCTCCTCGGTAACAAACGGAATAAAGGGGTGGAGCAGCCGCAGGGTTTTGTTGAGGGCCGACCAGAGGATAAACCGGGTTGTCTCGTACCGCGAAGAACCGGCCTTTGTTTCCCCTTCAGACAAAGCGCCGTTTCCGTAGAGCACGGGCTTGATCATCTCTAAGTACCAATCACAGAGCTCATGCCACACAAACTGATACAGGGTGTTTGCCGCTTCATTGAATTTGTACTCGTCAAGTCTCGTTTTCACTCTCTCCGCAACCGAGTCGAGCCGGCTCATGATCCACCTGTCTGCCAGTGAAAGGCCTTTGATATCCCGACCGGTCTCATCAGGACGAAAATCCGACAGGTGCATGAGGGAAAAGCGGGCCGCGTTCCAGAGCTTGTTGATGAAGTGACGGTAGCCTTCTATGCGGTCTTCGGAAAGCTTAATATCCCGTCCCTGGGCTGCGAACGCGGCCAGGGTAAACCTGAAGGCGTCCGTGCCGAACTCATCAATCACATACAGGGGATCGATTACGTTCCCCTTTGATTTGCTCATCTTTTTCCCTTCAGCGTCCCGGACCAGGGCGTGGATATAGACATCCCTGAACGGGACCTCATTCATGAAGTGGAGCCCCATCATCATCATTCGGGCAACCCAGAAAAAGAGGATGTCAAAACCGGTCACCAGCACCGATGTCGGATAAAAGGTCTTCAGGGCCTGAGTCTCGTCAGGCCAGCCCATAGTGGAAAACGGCCACAGTGCAGAGCTGAACCAGGTATCAAGGACGTCTGTTTCCTGTACAAGGGTTTTGCCTTTACAGGAAGGGCATGCCTTTGGAGGCTCCATTGCCACGATCATCTCGCCGCACTCCTCGCATGTCCAGGCCGGTATGCGATGCCCCCACCAGATCTGTCTGGAGATGCACCAGTCCTTGATATTGTTCATCCACTCAAAATATGTCTTGGTCCAGGTATCCGGTATGATTCGAGTGGCACCTGTTTTGACGGCATTGATCGCCTTTTCCGCCAAAGGCTTGACCTTGACAAACCACTGCTTGGAAAGATACGGCTCCACGGTTGTTTTACACCGATAGCAATGTCCCACGCTGTGCTGGTAGGGCTCCACCCTCTCTAAGAGGCCTTCCGTCCTCAGGGCCTCAAGGACCGCCTCTCGACATTCAAAACGATCCTGCCCCTGGAAGCGGCCCGCTTGTTCATTCATCCGGCCGTCGCTCCCTATTACCTTGATGGAGGCGAGGTTGTGGTGCAGTCCTATTTCAAAGTCATGGGGATCGTGGGCGGGAGTGATCTTCAGGGCGCCTGTCCCAAATCTCATATCCACATACTCGTCAAGTATGACGGGAATGACCCGGTCCATCAGGGGCAATATAACTGTTTTCCCGTCTAAGTCGCCGTACCGCTTGTCGTTGGGATTTACTGCTACGGCAGTATCCCCGAGCATGGTCTCGGGACGTGTGGTCGCTACAACAATCCCGTGCTCCCCTTTTTCAAATGGATACCTGATGTAATACAGGTGTCCGTTGTGGTCCTCATGGTCCACTTCCAAGTCAGACAGGGCGGTGTGACAACGAGGACACCAGTTAATAATATAGTCTCCCCTATAGATTAAGCCTTGTTCATAGAGCTTGACAAAGACGGTCCTCACGGCTTTAGAAAGGCCCTCGTCCATGGTGAAGCGCTCCCGGTCCCAATCGCACGAAGCCCCCAGGTGCTTCAACTGTTTGATGATCAGGCCGCCGTATTCCTCGCGCCACTGCCAAACCCGTTTAACAAATTCTTCGCGCCCCAGGCTGTGCCGGTCTTTCCCTTCTTCGGCAAGACCTTTTTCCACCACATTCTGCGTGGCAATCCCGGCATGGTCGGTACCCGGCATCCACAGCACGTTATAGCCCTGCATGCGCCGATAACGACACAGGATATCCTGCAAGGTGTTATTATGGGCGTGGCCCATGTGAAGCACGCCGGTCACATTGGGCGGAGGAATGACAATAGAAAATGGTTCTTTGTCGCTAACGTCTGCGGCCGCAAAAAGACCTTCCTTTTCCCAGTACGCGTACCAACGTCTTTCCGCTTCCTTGGGATCATAACCCTTGTTGAGTAAGTGTGAACTCATTTAGCTTGCCCTTAAAATTGAACAGGGGATTAAAATCTTAACCCCCTGTTTAACAAATCCGTGCTGATATTGCTTGGTTCTTAATCAGTTTGTTTGAGTCTTTCTATTTCCCTGGCAATAGCCGCCTCGGCAGCTTCAAGGAGTACGCGCTCAACTTTTTCATCTACTCTTTGTTTTACGATGTTTGTGATGATCTCCTCCAGCTTTTCTTCGGGGAATCGTTCAAGTACTGCCTGTTCCGGGGCACCTTCGGAAGAGGGCGCCTCACCGGGATCTTCGGGCACGGCCAAGTCCTCATCCGCAGGCCCCTCTTCAGAGATCTCAATACCGAGGGTGTCTACCAGGTTATCCCCTTCGTCGAGTTCGGGTATGGCGGTAATATCGTTTTCCGACAACTCCGGCAATTCGCTCTCATCAGCATCCGGGCCCGGCTCCTCAGCCAAACCGCCCGGTTCAACAGCTTCTTCTTCTAACGCGAAATCAACCTCGGAACCTGCTTCGTCCGCCGGTTCAACAGGTTGTTCCGCCTCGGCTTCGAGTATATCCTCTATTCCCACTTCATCAAGGGCTGTGTCGGCACTTTGAGATTCCGGGGGGCTTTCTTCCTCAATCCGGGCCGCCGGCTCAAGCAGATCTTCGCCGTCTTCTTCTGTCTTGGATTCAATCTCTGCGGCCTGTTCCGGCTGGCCGCTCTCATCATCCGGAGAGACCTCATCCACAAGCTCGATAATCTCTTCCGGCTCCTCTGTCTCTACACCGGAGACATCACCGGCAGATGTTGAATCATTTGCGGTTTTCTCGTCGGCGCTCATAATGAAACTCCTTCTTGAGGGTTTGAGGGTTTTGAAAAGAAGTTTCTCAAATCCCTCTCATCTTTTTTATCAAAATTATCACGGTCTTTTCCTATATGTCAAGGGCTTTGTAAGACCTTTGCATAATCCCTTTTCACTCTTTTGTATGAACTTTTTGACCCATCCATGGACTTGCTTCACTAAATAGTGCATTAGCAGCCAAGGAGGGATCTCAAAAAAAGATACCCCTTGACTACCGACGGATAAAGCGGGACGTTCGCTTCGCCCGGATGGGTGCCCAAAAAAGTTCATAATTACCGCTCAAAGAGGTTATGCAAAGGTCTTTTTGTAAAGCGGTGCCGTTCATTTTTTTAAAGAGGGGTCAGGTGAAATTAATCGGGTTTCCAAATCTCTGTTAGTAACCCACCCATGGTTTCGGCATAAATATCTTTTCATGCAACTGAAGGGCATACCGATCCGTCATGCCTGCAATAAAATCGCACACGGTTTGCTCCTTGGAGGTTCCCGGTAAAGCCTCCCCGATCTGCTGCTGAAAAACTGTTTCGTCTTCTACTAACCGGTAGTAAAGTTCGCTGATAATCTTTTTGGCCCGCCCAAAATCATCGTGCACTGTGGGAATATCATAGACGCGTTCATAGAGAAAATCACGCAGGATTACCAGGGCCTCATGAGTGTCGTGACGCATCCGGGGCTCCATAGATGATCCGTCAAGCGTGGAGAAGATGAGGTCTTTTACCATGGCATCAATGCGCCTGGCATGAGAATCCCCCAGGACCTCAAGGCAAATTCGGGGGATATCCGCACCGACTATGATTCCACCACGAATGGCATCATCAAGATCATGGTTCACATAGGCAATGATGTCGCAGACCCTCACCACCCTCGCCTCAAGCGTGGCCGGCAATGATGAAGGATCATCAGGAAAGATTTCCTCCTTGCCTTTTGAATGCTTTAAGATACCGTCTCTCACCTCGGCGGTAAGATTCAGACCGCGGCCGTTCTTCTCAAGGAGATCCACCACCCTCAGACTCTGCTCATGATGAGAAAAGCCGTTGGGGAAAATCTCGTTTAACACAGCTTCGCCTGCATGGCCGAAGGGTGTATGGCCAAGGTCATGGCCCAGGGCAATCGCCTCGGCAAGCGCCTCGTTGAGCTGCAGGGCCCTGGCTACGGTCCGGGCGATCTGAGCAACCTCAAGGGTATGGGTGAGGCGGGTGCGGTAATGGTCACCCGTGGGCGAGAGAAAGACCTGTGTCTTATGCTTAAGGCGCCGGAAGGACTTTGAGTGTACAATCCTGTCCCGGTCCCGCTGGAAAGCGGTCCTGATTTCACACGGGTCCTCCTGGATAAGCCGACCCCTGGTCTCGCTGCTAAGTGCAGCAAAGGGAGAAAGCGTTTTCTTCTCCTCTTGTTCAAGCCGCTCCCTGATCGTCATGAGCGCACCATATAGCAAAAAAAAGGAATCTACAAAACTATTTCTTTTATTTAAGTAATGGCTTAAAGTTTGGTAATCAGCATTATTAGAGAGGATTCACCGCAGAGGCGCGGAGAACGCAGAGAGGAAAATTTTTCCCTTGCCGTTGAGAGGCCGGCAAGGGAAAAGCTCCTCAATCCTTTTGGGGCAACTGGGTTAACGTTGGATATCAATAGGTTAAGCAGCAAGATTATTGGAGCAGCCATAGAGGTGCACAAAACTATTGGCCCCGGCTTGCTTGAATCTGCTTATCAGGAATGCTTGGGTCATGAACTGGGCCTCCGAGGCTTATCGTTTGAAAGTGAGCAACCTTTGCCGGTAAATTATAAAGGGAAGAAACTAGATTGTAGTTACAGATTGGATATGATTGTTGAAAACTCTATCATACTTGAATTGAAATCATGCGAGAAGATTGAGCCGATTCATAAGGCGCAACTTTTGACATATCTTAAATTGTCGGGCCTTGCTCTGGGATTGCTTCTGAATTTTAATGTACCCATTATGCGTGATGGCATAGTTCGTATTGTGAACAACTTAGAAGAGTAGGCCGTCTCAGCGCAAAGCAAAAACATATTGACCTCAGCGCCCTCGGCGTCTTTGCGGTGAAATGTTTCTTTAAGTTAATAACATTAGGCTTGGTAATACCAGATGAGACGTTTTTTTCTTGATACTGAAAAGATCCTGTCCGAAAGGCCGACCCTGACAGGACCGGATGTAAAACACATTCAAAAGGTCCTGCGATTAAAGTCTGGAGACGAGATCTTTCTGTTCGACGGCAAGGGATCGGAATATCGGGCCCGAATTACGGCCGGCACGCCCAAGGCAATAACCCTTTCCGTCCTGGAACGGATTCCTTCGATCTCGGAACCTTCTGTACAAATCACCATCGCACAAGCGCTTCTCAAGGCCCGAAAAATGGATCATATCGTGCGCCAGATGACGGAATTAGGCATATATGCCTTGATTCCCCTTATGGCCGAACGGAGCGTGCCGAGACCTCACCCAAAACAATGGACGGAAAAGGAACAACGCTGGAAATCTATTGCCCGTGAATCCCTGAAACAGTGCGGCCGATCTCAAATACCTCATCTTGGGCCATTGTCCTCTTTAAAAGAAATAGTCGGCAAGTCCCAAGCATACGATCTAAGTATCATCTTCCATCAGGATAACCCCGGGCTAAAACCACAGTCCTGTCCGGGGGATGCAAGGGATGTACGCAATGTGTTGGCCCTTATAGGCCCGGAAGGGGGCTTCACCCATGAAGAGGTAAGGCTGGCAACAGAGTATGGTTTTGTCCGTGCTTCACTCGGCCCAAGGATCTTGAAGGCGGACACAGCGGCTGTTGCAGCATGTGCCGTTCTCCAGTACGCATTCGGGGATTTGGGAGGCGCCCCAAAAAAACCTTGACAAGAGTCATGAGGTCTAATACCTCATCTTTACCTTGCCGAGGTAGCTCAGTCGGTAGAGCAGCGGACTGAAAATCCGCGTGTCCCCAGTTCGATTCTGGGCTTCGGCACCACAAAAAAATATTAAACAGTACGGCGGCAGACAGCGGATACATGCCAAGAATAATCTTGTTCACTCTGTTTTTGCTTTTGTTACCAAACAACCTTGTCTGTGGTTATACTGATTTTTACGTTGAGAAGTGGCCATGCGTCATAATGGAGGCAGGGAATTTTCAATATGTGATGGATGAACCAGGAGCACACATAAGAATGGCAGAAATAGCTAACTTCTTGAAAATATTAGAAAACTAAGCCCCATAGCCTCTTTTCGCACCCCTTAATCTTCCTCTGGTTTAACCTGCAAAGTTGCGCGTTTTCACTAATTCCTAAAAAATATTAAAGTTTTTCCCGAATATGACGACATAAAAATGTATACAGGGGAATTCTCAGGCCAGCGGCGAAAAAATTTCTCTCTACAACTAAAAGAGTTTGAGTTGAGATTACGACCCCGGCCTTGGATCATTCCCCTTTCTTCTTTTGTGGTTCTTCCCCTCTCCTTTACTAATGAGAATCTTTTCTACTCGACATTGGTATCTCACCATGAGACCTTTGCATAACTCCTTTGAGCGGCCATTATGAACTTTTTGGGGCACCCATCCGGGCGAAGCGAACGGCCCGTTTTATCCGTCGGCAGTCAAGGGGGATCTTTTTTTGAGATCCCCCTTGGCTGCCAATGCACTATTTAGTGAAGCAAGTCCGCCTCAGGCGGATCAAAAAGTTCATACAAAGGAGTGAAAAGGGGGTATGTAAAGGTCTTACCATTTTATAATTGTTCTTGCCGAAGGAAAGTTCCACAAACTTGGCTCACTTGAACTGAGCTAATCAAACAGAATGCGTGCAATATCGTTGTAAAACACAAAGATCATGAGGAGAATTAAAATAAAGATGCCGATCTGCTGGGCCACTTCCCGCATCTTGTGATTGAGCGGCCTTCGGCTTACGGCCTCGATCAAGAAGAACATAAGGTGCCCCCCGTCTAAGACCGGAATCGGGAGCAGGTTTATTATACCGAGATTGACACTCAACAGGGCTATAAAAAAGATGAGGTTGGTGATGCCGGCCTTGGCCTGTTGTCCTGCCAGTTGGGCAATCATGATCGGGCCCCCAAGGGTCTTGGCCGAAATAGTACCGGTAATGATCTTCCCAACAGCCAACACCGTCAGTTTGGCAATCCTCCAGGTCTGCAACATCCCTTGAGCCGCGGACTGAAAAAAGTTGAGTCGCTTTATGGTAAAGGCCCCTGACGCAGTTATTCCTATAGCATACTTATCAACTCGTTCTCCAAACAGGTTCTTGGAAGAAACAAGTCTCGGGGCCATCTTTACCAGCACAGTGCTGTTTTCTCGCAATATTTCAACATGGAGTGAACGACCACCACTTTGTTTGATCATGGCCGCCATCTCGTCCCATTGAGTCACCGGTTTGCCGTCAATAGATACAATAAAATCCCCCTGGCAAATACCAGCCTCATAAGCAGGCATCCCCTGTTGAATTTCCCCTACTTCCGGTTTTATAATCGGCATGCCCGAAATCTGAAAAAATACAAAAAGATTACCACTGATAAGAGCAGATTAAATACCGGACCTGCCAGGACGATCAGACTTCGTTTGAAAAGGCCTTTATGTGAGAAGGACAAGGGGATGAGGGAATCGTCTATTTCTTTATCCGGCTCTTCCCCTACCATTTTCACATATCCGCCAAGGGGAATCGCTGAAATCATATACTCGGTCATCCCGATCTTCTTGCCCACTATCTTAGGACCAAACCCAAGGGAGAACTTTTCCACCCCAACGCCCATCAGTTTTGCCAAAAGGAAGTGGCCGAACTCATGCACGAAGATCAAGATACCAAGTACAATGACAAACGAAATAATATTGGCACTCATATACTCTCCTCGGCCGTGCGGCGCGCCCAGGCTGCCGCCGACAGGATATCCGAAAGCTCCGGGGTGGAAACGGGTTTATGTTTACTCATCACCTGTTGAACTATCTCATTGATACGCCCCAACCCGATACGGTGGTTCAAAAAGGCGTCTACGGCCGTTTCATTCGCGGCACTTAACACGGCAGGCATGGTCATTCCTATCTTGCAGGCCTCAAGGGCCAAAGTGAGACAGGGAAACCTTCCCGGGTCCGGCTCCCGAAAGGTAAGAGAACCCATGTCAATAAGATCGGGCGGAGGCAGCCCGAGGGAAAGTCGCTCGGGATAAGACAAGGCATAAGCGATAGGCGCTCTCATGTCAGGCAAGCCGAGTTGGGCTATCACGGAACCGTCCTTATAAACTACCATTGAATGGACCACGCTTTCAGGATGTATCATTACCTGAATACGATCTTGAGGCACATCAAAAAGCCATTTTGTCTCAATCACCTCAAGCCCCTTGTTCATCAGCGTAGCCGAGTCTATTGTAATCTTCGGCCCCATCTCCCATGTAGGATGACAAAGGGCCTCCTCAGGGGTGATCCTGTCAAGATCATCCGGAGATTTCTCCAGAAACGGCCCGCCGGAGGCCGTAAGGATTATCCGGTCGAGGTCTTGCCTGCGGTGTCCGGCAAGGCATTGGAAAATAGCGCTGTGCTCGCTGTCTACGGGGAAAATCGACACCCCTTTTTTTTCGGCGGCACACATCACAAGTTCCCCTGCCATTACAAGACTCTCCTTATTGGCAAGGGCAACATGGTTGCCGGCCTCGATCGCAGCCATAGTAGGAATGAGGCCGGCCGAACCGACTATGGCTGAAACCACAAGATCAGCCGAAGTTAATGCTGCAGCGGCTCTATACCCATCCAGACCGTGCAAGACTTCTACACGTGTCCCCGTAATCATTTTTTTGAGCCGGCGTGCCAGGTCCTCATCCAGAACCACGGCCACCTCCGGGGTAAAACGCATGACCTGTTCGGCCAAGAGACGTACGTTTCTACCTGCCGCCAGGGCCGCAATTGAAAATCGCTCCGGAAACCGGTCGACCACACGCAAGACATTCCTGCCGATTGAACCCGTAGATCCAAGAATTGAAAGACGTTTCATTTGATTGTTTTACGATTGTCGATTGTTGATTGTCGATTGTCGATTGAAAAAATTCAAGGCTCTTATTTCAGTCTTCAATCGACGGTTGTTTGTTCTTTGATTTTCCTCTCTGTGCCGTCTTTCTTGTTGTGATGAAAATTGACGATAATTCGTGTGCTTCATTGAAAAGAGGTAAAACCTTTTTTCCTTCCATTAGTTTTTCATCCATAACAAATTCCAACCAAAATTCAGATTCATCTGCTTCTTCTATTACGATACTGATCTTTGATATAAAAGCCGCCTTTGTTTGAGCCAAAAGAGTCGCTCGGTAATTTGCTGCAACCGATGTCGCACACCTGATTAACTGTTTTTTTTATATGATTTCCCAATACAGTTCCTGGTAATGCAAGCGCAAGTTTTACGCATCGACGAGCAAATTCTTTTGTTCGTTTCTTCAGTTCTTCCGAATCCATAAAATTATCCCTTGATTTATGAATCAATCATAAATCATCAATCGTCAATCATCAATCCAACAGGGTCTTGAAATAATAGAGGGCCGGTGCTGCAAAAAGCAAGGCGTCGATCCTGTCCAAAAGTCCGCCGTGTCCCGGCACGATCCTTCCGGAGTCCTTCAGGCCGACCGAGCGTTTCAACATTGATTCAACCAGATCACCCACCTGCCCCAAGGCCCCCATGACTATCACCAAAACAATCCAGTAACCCCAGCCGAACTCAGGAAAACAGTATTTCTTGAACAAAACGCCAACCAAGAGATTGGCCGCCAGGCCGCCTGCCGCCCCCTCTACGGTCTTACCGGGACTTATGCCCGGCGAAAGCTTGTGCAGGCCGAATCTCCTTCCAACATAATAGGCTGCCGTGTCCCCGGCGAATATGACTGCCATGAGAAAAAATATCCATGTCACACCCTGATTCCAATCCCGGATCAGTATCAAGTGACCCAGCAAGAAGGGGATGTACATAAGACCCGCTACCTGCTTGTAAAGCATATGCGACACATGGTCCTGTGAGCCGAACCGCGCCAGGCAAATAACCGCGTAACCAAAAAAGGCCAGGACCAGTACGGCAATGGTCGCCACAACGTCCGTGCAAAAAGAGGCCACCAGAGCCAAACCAAGGGCCAAACCGGCCGCTTTTACGGCCATCGCCTCCCCGGAGAGAACCAGGGCGTAGTATTCCAACAGGCCCACTGCCGCCCCCAATCCTACAAACACGGCAAAGCCGATTTGCCCCCCTTTTGCTATCAACAAGACCAACAGGGGTACGGCCACTAATGCCGTGAGCCACCGTTTTAAATGAGAAGAGATCATA
>Ga0114923_10003341_pt1 | contig 10823 bp, 17 predicted proteins | sample SumtaG_FD_89578 | JGI IMG/M metagenome (GOLD analysis project Ga0114923, IMG submission 89578) | Deep subsurface microbial communities from Indian Ocean to uncover new lineages of life (NeLLi) - Sumatra_00157 metaG | ecosystem: Environmental > Aquatic > Marine > Oceanic > Sediment | place: near...
CAAAGTGCACCTATCATGGGATAAGAATGCTTTATTACATTCCCCCAAATTATTTCTTTCCAACCATATCCTAACAAGTCTCTAAATGTTTTTTCTGTATATCCCCAAAAATGGGTAGAATATTTATCTTTTTGATTACAGTATAAAAGACGCATACAAAATTGAGGAGTTATATCTAAATATTGTTTTATTGTTTCTTTAATATCTGGAAAATCTATTATCAATTGTCCACTAGATTTTAACACTCTTTTTATTTCTGACATAATAAATCGAGCTTCTGACAAAGTAAAATGTTCAATTGTTGATATCGCTACAATTTCTTCTACAGAATTATCTTTAAAATCCCAAGATTTAGTTATATCCATTTTCTTATCAACTATAACTTCTCTTCTAGGAGTATTAAAAGAATATTTGAAATATTTATCTATAGTTGTTTTGTTCTTTTCTAATTCTTCTTTAGAAACTTTAGTAACTAATTTACCTTTAATATCTATATTGAGATAGTTTTCTAAATAAATATCACCTGCACACAAATGAATTCTCATATTTTTAGTCCAAATTCTTTATTTAATATATCCATTAATTGTTTTATGCGAACTTGATGATTATGATTTGCTCGAACATATTCCATTCCTTTTCGTGCAATAGTTTCGGCCCAATCTTTATTCAGCACTATTTTTCCCGATTTTTCAACTACATCTGAAAAATCTTCTTCATAAGTTATATATATATCGTCTGGAAATAATTGTCTCAATCCATATTTATCTAATTTATTATTATTAGTCCATAATAAACCTCCTGAACTCATTATCTCAAACATCTTAGCAGGTGTATGATTTACAGTTGATGAACCACTTAAAAATGCTCTAAAATTTTGCAGTGTTTTTACATATCTTTCGTCTCTATGACGATTATGAAAATCAACCATGAAATTTAGACCTAAATTGCTATACATTAATATTGTTTTCACTCTTTTTCTATAGATGTAACAAACTGAATCTCCTCCCATGTAGCATATTCTTGGGTCTCTTTCAATGATATTTTCGTTTGGTTTAAATATAGAAGTATCTACAGAAAATGGAAGCCAAATAGATTTAACCTTCCCTTTTCTAAGTGTTTGTGAAAGATGACGTTGTATAATTAAATCTATATTTACTTTAGCATACCAGTCATCATCTGTTTCCCAATGATAATCTTCTTCTATAACTACTTTTGGACAGTTATATTCATTAAAATCTTTAGGCATCCAAGTTGGAGAATGTGAATGAGGTAAATTTCCTGGTTTTATCGGTGGTATATAGGCAGTAAACATTCTACTCTTGGTATTTAATATAACTATATCAAAGTCAAATTCTTTTTTTATATCTTTCATAGTTATGGTTTCTTTCCAAGGCATTACAACAAATTCAGGATATACTTCGTGTAAGCGATGTCCGTAACATTTGACTTGAGCTCCAGAATAAATTTTTAACGATTCCGCAAAACCCATATGTAACCAATGGTCATAATTATGTCTTGGGTCGTAACAGTAAAACCAAAGTATTTTCATATTTTAATCTCTTTTAATGCTTTTGTACATACTTGAAAATTTTCATCTATTCGAGTTTGTTTATATTTTTCTTGTGGAACAAATTTATATGGTATTGTAATTTCTTTTTTAGTTATTTTCTTTATTGCCTTAGCGAGATTATCAAAATCTTCATTCATACGAGAAGCATTTGGATTATATTCACTTATCGCTTTTACAAAATTTTTCCAATATTCTTCGTCTTGTTTCTTCCATTTATCACGAACTTCTTTTATTTTATTAAACGGCCAAATCATTTTTAATTCTCCTATTTATACCAAACTTTTTCTATTGAAATATCTTTTGTTTTAATCAATGTTGGTCCAGATTCTTTACCTAATTCTGCAGCAATTAATCTTTTAGTTACTATATCTGGATGATTTTTAGTCTTGTTCAACATATCGTATCTTTCTGATTTAAAAGGAGCAAAATCATGGTACTGATGTATCATGTTAAGAGGCATCATAGGAACAGGATAATCTAGATTGTTTCCTAAAGTTTTGTTGAACCATGCTTTGACTCTAATCCACATATCGTTGTCTTCTGCTCCATATCCAAAATAATTCTCGTTCATTCCGCCGAGAGTGTTGAAGAAGAAGTCTTTATAACAAAACCAGGCTCCTCCAACTGCTTCTAGATGAACAGAGCTTGTTAATCGTTCTACGGGAGTATCTTTTCCTGGTTGTAGTTTTAAATATAAATAAGCACAAAAAAACTTAAATTGAGGCTGTGCATTTCTATATATAAACACTTCCCCCAAGTGTTCTTTTCTCATCTTACTATCTGCATCAATAACTAATAAATTATTAGTATTAACTTTTCTAGCCGTCACATTTATAATCCAACTTTTGTTAAATTCTCTATCATCTCGTAATATAATATGACGATTGACTCTTTCGTGACCTGTAAAAGTTGCTTTTGCATCTTTGATAACTTCTTCAACTAAAATTAATTCGAAAGGTTGAAATAGTTGCTCTTTTAAGCTATCTAATAGCACGTTTAAAGAATATTCTCTAACTGGTCCACCATATGTATACGGTATTATTACGCTTAATTGAGTTTGCAAGGCTTTACTTTTCCTTTTCGTATTGTTTCACAAAGCTTAGGAAATGAAGAAGAATTTTTTCTTTCTAATATTTTTCCACAAATTTTACATACTTTAACATCACTGCCAAAATGTCCAGGAGCCCACATATATGGCATCCATTCTTTTTTTCCTTTATGATTACATCTATTTTGTAGAATTTCTATTTCTTTTTTATGTCTGTTTCTCATTTCGTCTATGTTTTCCATTTAAACCATCCCATTATATTTATTATTATTAAAATGCCCTGTAATGATACTATTACATATAGCTTTGAAATAGAATATAAACAAATAAGTGCAATATTACCTAATATCCAAACAGGCCAACACCATCTATTTTTATATGTGTTTAATATTAGTCCTATAATAATTAAAGTAGCAGCCACTAATTGTAATGTAATCATAAGTTATCTATTACTGTTTTTATACGAGGCCATATTTGATATTTATTCAACAACAGATATCTAGCTTCTTTCATATCTTCTATGTGTTTTTCTCTAAAATCACTATCTATAATATCTATTATGTATTCTGGAGTATGGTTGGAATCAAATAAATCTATATATCTAAAAGAATTTTCTGGTAAATATTCATGTATATTAGTTCCTCCATAATATATTGGCATTGTCCAAAGCAACATAGCATCAAAAAATCTTTCCGACCAATAGTTTTCACATATGCTCATTTCTGGACTTCTGCCCATATCAAATTCTAAAGAATATCTATAAGGTTCTAAAGCTCTTCTTTTTCCAAACCAATATAATTCACTATAATCTATATAAGCTTCAGATACTCCAACGAGACCTTTATAACTGTTATGTAAACTGCTTTCTCCTTCTCCAATTATTATTCTTCCATATAAATCTATCTTAATAGGATATTTATTACAAAAACGTATCATAAATTTTATTCTTTTTTTATGATAATCAAATTTTCTAGTATTACTTAGTATACAACTTAGATTCTTTGTCTTTTTTGGGGGTTGTAAACTAGATAATTCATTATAATCTGCTTTCAACCACCATTCTCCAAAACCAAAAGTTTCAGCTAAATCTAATTTAGCTACATAACCTCCTCTGTTTTCAAAATCACTATATCCTGTACAATTTGTGGGATGCCCTCCGATATATATTGCTTTTTTGGGATTTACTTTAAATTTGGTTTCATCGATTATTATATGAAAATCTGCTATATCTGGGTTCGTAACTCCCTTTAAATCTTTCCACACTCCATTGTGATTAGGAGTCATTTTAGAAAAAGTTCTTAATAATTTTTCATGTAATATTTCGCTTTGAAAAAAACAAATTTTAATCATATTTTTTCTTTATCATTTATTTATTAATTCCCAACTTTTTCCCCAATATAAATCTCTCTTTTGTCTTCTTTGATAAGTTAGTCTATCTTCACTTTTAACTTTATCTCTTGGTATTTTGTGTGTTTCATCCATCTCATTTTTGTAGAAGTTTGCAGAATGATGAATAAGTTTTGCTTCTCTACAAAGCACAAACTTGTTTACTGATTTAGCATATTCTAATACTTCTTCATCCTGATAAAAAAACTGGTAATCAGGACAGCATACTTGACGTTCTGGAAAACGTTCTATAAACTTTTTGCCTATCGCACATTGTCCATTTTCTTTCCAAGGAACTTCTGTCATTAGAGGATAAACTTGAGAAATCCCTACCATTCCATCTTTATCTGGAAAATGTTTAAGAAAAGTTTCATTTAATTTTTCTAAACAATCTGGTAATAGTTCTGTATCATCCACAATCCAACACATTGCATCTGTCATATATTTAAATAGATTTTTGGTAAAGTAATTCCAGCATCCCATTACATACAAATGTTTTTCAATAGGTATAGCTAGAATCCTAGGTTCATCTATGTAAGTATCAGTGACCCATCTATATGTTTCTTCATCATTATTGTCTGCCATAACGAAGATAAGAAAGTCTTGATGTGTTTGTTTTAATATAGAATCTATACATCTTTTTAGTTTATTAATTCTTTTATATGTAGGTATTACTATTGCAAATTCCATTATTTCTCCTTTATTGGGAAATAGTCTATTGTTCTAACTTCTTTGGGTATTACTTCTATAGCCGATTCTAACACCATCTCGTGCCAGTCTTTCGTGTCAAATGCCGGTTCATCTCCGGAATTTGTATATGTTGTAAACTCTACGAAAAAATTATCTAGTTTAACTACTCTTCTATATGTAGTGTACCACCTATGTTTACTATGATTATCTTCTTTCTTAGTTTCACCACACTCTAACAATGTTTCTGCTAATTCATTATCACTAATTCCATATTCATTTTTCTTATTATAATCTACTAGTTTTTCTTTTAATTTTTTGTTCATCATTTTTACTCCATTCTCCATGTAATTTTTTCCAATAAGTTTTCATATCAGCATTCCATTTTTTCTTATTGTGAAGGCATTCTGACATAAAATCCACAAGGTTTAAACTAAATTTTAAAACATTTACTTTTTGATTTACTTTTAGTGCATCAAGGTCACTAATTTTATTCGTCATTGGTAAATAAAGATTAAATATTCTGTCAATTTCAGTAGATATAAATACTCTTTCATGCCACTCACGCATTTGTTTTTTGCGTAATTTTTTAGTATTATCTATTCCTTTTAAGAGTACTAGTCTTCCATTTATAAATTTCTGTTCACTCTCACAATATTCACATGTATATGTTTGTTTTGACATAAATTCTTTTACTTCTTTATCTTCTTTTTCAACTCTTTCTAATTCTTCTGGAGACATATCATCAAAAGACCCACATCCTACTTGATAATGAGCTACACATGCTCCGCATTGGGGACAATCAATATAATGATGATAACTCATTTTATATTCCTTCCATTTTATTAACCATTATCCTTGCCAATTATATTTTTTCTTTTTATTTGGAATATCCCAGTCTTCGTTATACATCATAACAATCCAATCGTATAGATGATTAGGCACTGGAAATATTTTCTTTCTGAATTCAAAAGTTTTTAATGTATCATAATATTTTGTTTCGTGTTTAAGTCTATTTCCTTCTCTAGCTTCATCATAAATGTAATAAGCTTTACCGTTTTTTATTTTTTTATCATACCACCAACCTTCTATTTTTTCTCCATCTCTAATAAATACAGAATCATAATAAGGACAGAAATCAGGAAGTAAGATAGTATTTTTCATAGCTTCTGGAGGTATGAAAAAACCTGCTTTTCTAGCATCTTCGTAAACAGGATAAATTCTATCTCTGTATTTCATATCTAATCCTATATCAGCATCATCATCCCATTCTATAAAATTATCATCTCTATAAGCCCCTAACATTGTACCATGCGATAACCACCATTTAACTTTATGTTTATTTAATATATCACGCAATTCCATTAAATTTTTAAATAGAACATTTCTATCTATAGGTCTTTCTAAACCTCCTATCTGTCCGTGTTCCCAAATCGGATGTTTCATAGTAAATTTTATTTCTTCATTTATATCTTTCTGCAAAAATTACTCCTTGTAATTCTAATAATTTAATATTTTCTTGACTACATATATGTCTAGTTTTTTTAACAAGTTGAGTAAAAAAACTATTACTTTTATTAACATGTAAATATAAATCTTCTTTGTCTAAAAGAACAGTATCTGTTTTTGCTGCTTTAGCTAAAAATGGTAAATGATTAATACCCATTGTCGTTTCTATTTTTGGTATTATTTTAATTTTGTAAGGAACTGCTTTTCTTAAACTTAGCATTTCTTCTATTTTTTCTGCATTAGAAATTGCGAAGTACTTAATCCTTCTATATTTTTTCATAACTGCTATAGCATCTTCCATCATTAAGACCGGTTTAGGAGGTTTAGTTCTTCCTTTTGGGAAATCTAAGAAAATATGTCTTTTATTATCTCTTATTAATTTTTCTAATTCTTCTCTAGTTTCAACCCAAGCCATGTTAATTCTAACGATAAGTTTTCTTGAGAGAGGAATTTTTCCAGTTAAATTATTTGATACTATTATCATTTTGTTCTTTAATTTTCTTTATCATGCTGCTTGTCGAATAATCTCGACTGTATGATAATTTAATTAGTACTCCTCCTAGTTCATAAATTGTTTCTGTTCCTGGAATATATTCCCAATCATCTCCTTTAACTAGAAAATCAATTTTTCCTTCATATGCTTTCAAATAACGAGAGGGGTCATATCCATCTTGCAATATAACTTCATCAACACAAGACAAACTATCTATAATATAAGCTCTATCTTCTTGTGTCTGAATCGGTCTATCTTTTCCTTTTAATTCTTTGATTGCTTCATCACCTACTACTCCTACTATCAGATAATCTCCTAGTTTTCTTGCTCCTTCTAAAAGTTTTATGTGCCCTGGATGGAGCAAATCGAAGGCACCATAGGTATATATTTGCTTCATTTTTTTATCCTGGTTTATGTTTTCCATCTGGTTGTGTTCTATCTATGATGTAACTACTTTTTTTGTCATTTATATGTTTAGGAACTTTCCAATCTTCTCCATAAGTTAATTCAAGAAATTTTTCTGGGTTATTAGGAACGAGAAAAGCTGTACCTAAAAATTCTATAGACTCTGGATTATCAAAATATTTCTTATTATATCTTATATATTTGTCATATACCCAATCATCATCTATTTCATCAAACCACCATATATCAATTCTTTCTCCATTTCTAACGAAGAAATGGTCATGCAATGGACATTCATTTTTGTTTGGAACATAAAAACCTTTAGATTCTAAAGTTTTTACTACATTAATAATTTTTTTATGGTCTTGAGCATAACAAGCTACATCTACATCAGAGTCATAAACAATAAATCCTTTCTCTCTAATAGCTCCTAATAGAGTACCAAAAATCAATATGAAAGGAATACCTGCACCATCCATTACTTCCTTAAATACAAGCATATTGGAAGTCATTGCTCCGATATTCATATTTCCACCTTTTTCTCGTACTCCTCTTTCCCACGGTAGATGATAGGGACTTTTTAGTGGTACTATCATTCTTGATTCCTTTTTTCATTTCTAAATTCTAATAAATGTATATTATTTAATAATTCTATTAAACTATCTCGTAATTGTTCTGGACAAGTTATTTCAAAAACACCACCGTCTTCATGCCAATGTCCTATAATGAGTTCTTTTGTATTTCCTGTTTGATATCTTCCCCCTTTAGATGAATTGTTATCAAAACTTAAAGGTGCCATTATTCTTTGAAAATTTTGATTAGCATGTTCAATTATTTTCATAAAACTCCTCTATTTTTTTACATATACTAAGTATTTGAGGTTCTTCTAAATCTAAAGAACAAGGTAACCATAAACCTCTGCTTGTATATTTTTCTGTGACTGGATGTTTTAAATCCAAATTATAACATTTTTGACTATATATTGGAGAATATATATTTCTAGTTCCTATGTTTCTATTTTTTAAATATTTAGCTAATTCTTCTCTTTTGTCTGTATAAATATCAACAAACCAAGGAGTAGTAAATCTAATGTTTGTAGGTATAAATTCTACTACATCTTTAAGTTGACTATAATATAAATGATACATCCACTTTTTCTTAGTAACTCTGCTTCTTATCTCTTTCATCTGTTCCAGACCTACGATGGCTTGTAAATCAGTAAACTTAGAATTTATTCCAAAATAATCATGAATATCATTCCCACCACTACTTCTTCCATGGTCTTTTAGATAGCGTAATTTTTGTGCTAATTCATCGTTGTTAGTTGTTAGACATCCTCCTTGCCCTGTAGTAATTATCTTTGGCATAGAAAATGAAAAACTGCAAATATGTTCAGCATTTCCTATCATTATATTTTTACTATCTTGAGAACCAAAAGCTTGTGCATCATCTTCTATGAATATTATATTTTGTTTCTTACATTCTTTAATTAAGATATCTAATTCGTTAACCACTCTTCTTCTTCCATTTAAAGAAACATATATGATTCCGTCTATATAATTATCATTATAAATTATGCTGTAAGCTTGTTCTATGTTCATACAGAGAGTTTTAGGGTCAACATCAATGAATATTGGTTCAGCCCCGATAAATCTTACTGCATTTGCTGTAGCTATCATTGATAGTGAAGGAACGAGTATTTTATCACCTGCTTTTATTCCATTAACTAACAAAGCTAAACTTAGTGATATAGTTCCATTATTAACAATTATGCAATGTTTAACTCCCAAAAAATCTGCTATTTGTTGTTCAAATTTCTTAGTTTCCATAAATTCTGTTATCCATCCATCTTTCTCGATATAGTCAGATAATTTCGTAATAAGGTCTTTTTTAGTAAATAAAGGTTTATATTGAGGAGTAAAATTATTGTTCATATGGTTTTAACCTTTCTACAAATTCATTATATTTATCTTTTCTACACCAAGCAATTCCCATATCGTCTCTATCTTTACAGAGAAACTTATATCCCTGCGGTTCTAAAATTTCGTAAGCTAATTTTTCCCATTGTTTATTGGCATAGAAACTAATTAATTCTAACTTTGTTAAAATTCTATTTTCTGCTTCTTTAATATCTATATAAGGGTTTGAATTTTGTTTAGGAACTGATGTAAAAATATGTTTTTTATCTAAACCGTAAGTAATGAAATAAAAAGGACTGCTTGCATTATGAGCTATAACAGGTTGTAATAATAAATCATTTAGATGATATTTTATATTTCCCGCTTCCATCATTTCTTCGAAAAATGATTTCGGTAACATACTAAAATTATCTATATTATGAAAATTTGTAAAACCTAATTTAGATAAAAAGAAAAACAACCTACCTACTCCAGCTCCAAAATCTTCTATTAATATATCTTTTCTATCTTGATATAAAATATTTATTAAGAATAATATGACATAGTTAGGAAGATAAAATATTAAGCGATATTCTGGCCTATATTGTTCAGGAGCCGTCTCAGGATATGTTCTAGATAATGGAGCTTCTCTATAATTATAAGGGTCAAACCAGATAGTGGCTTCTCCTTTTGCCGGGTCAGGTCCCCGTCTAAAAATATATTTTTTGCTTACTTCTCGTATAATTTTATTATATTTTTCTAGATTTTTGTATAAAGATAAATCTTTAAGTATATTAATTATCATACGTTACTTTATATCCCCAATCTTCTAATTCTTGTTCTAATTCTATATTAATATATCTATGAAATTTTTTTGGTATATAATTTTTCCAACCTTTATATGGACCACTATCATATATATGATGCATGTGTATTCTGGTAACACTGTCATAATGGTCAAAATCACAATTTGCATCATTTCTCCAGCGTTTAACTCTATTAGCAATAGCTTTATTGACAGAAATAGAAGTTTCTCTTTTAATTTCTGCTCGTCGTTCTGGAGGTGTCCCTGGTATTCTCATAAATTCTTCTATTTTATTAATAAGAATATTAATATCATCTATATAGTCTTCATATTTGAGCCATAAAACATTTTGACTATTTCCGTAAAATTTTCTGTATCTATAAAGAACTGTAAAGTTACTTTGAACTCTTTCTATCTTTTCATCTATTTGTTTTTTTGTAGGGGGTACATAAATCAAATTTCTATCTTCATCATATTTTCCAAAATGAACTCTTAAATGAGATGTTAAAATATCTCTAGGGTCTCTATAGTTAATGATTACAGGTCTATCTGTTTCTATAAATGAATGACCAGTATGATGAACTACTGTCAGTCTATGTAACACTTGCCATACGAAAGTTCCTCCACTTCTTGGTGTCCAATAAAAATGGGGGTTGTCCTTCATTTACTTTTCCTTACATAAATAAGGTTATTAGTTACTGCTTCTTTAAAATCATAAAAAGAAGCTAAATAATGTTTCCATTTAAATCTTTTATCTTTAATTTTTCTATAATTACCGAAATCTTCAATACAAATTATTTTTGGTTTAAAAACTGTAAAATCACATTTTTCTAATGCTTTATCTTCATTAGTTTCTATATCTATATTACAAAAATCTGGTTCAGAAAATTGAGGATATTTTTTTATTAATGTATTTATTGTCATACATTTAACTATAAAATTTTTCTTCTCTTTTAATGATGATTTTTTCATATCTTCTATATAACTTCCTATAGTAAACGTATCATACATTTCAACTTCTC
>Ga0114923_10003342_pt1 | contig 10819 bp, 17 predicted proteins | sample SumtaG_FD_89578 | JGI IMG/M metagenome (GOLD analysis project Ga0114923, IMG submission 89578) | Deep subsurface microbial communities from Indian Ocean to uncover new lineages of life (NeLLi) - Sumatra_00157 metaG | ecosystem: Environmental > Aquatic > Marine > Oceanic > Sediment | place: near...
ACAAGATGAATATGCAAAATCGAACATATCATCTTCATATGTTATGTTCCGCATGTCCATATTTTTAGCAAATAGCCTGTCTGGGTGATCAACTTCCTTGGCTTTCATAATAAAGTCTTTAGGGGTTCCGCCAGTATTTGCGCCTTTCCAGTTAGTAGAAGTATTATATAAATCTGTAGCATGAAATTCCTTTACGCGATTTATAAGAGGATACATAAGCGCTTCTGTTCCTGTACCTAATGAAAGACATTTAGTTTCCTGATTTAGCAAACCCCTGGTTTGCAAAGTTAAGTATATCTTAATAAATTCCCACTGTTTTCTATGGAACCAGCCTAAAGCTTTATATTTGTTAACGGCTACATCTTGAAAATCAGAGTCAAACCAATCGGCTCCGTCGCATACTTTATTCTCACTTAACATATTATAGTTACTATTACCTCTCTATCTCTAATGCCATCTAGTTCTACTAAAAATATTCGTTGCCACCGGCCTAAATCTAATTTTCTTTTTACAAATGGTATTGTCTCTGATGAGTTAAAAAATAAAGATCGTATATGAGCAACTCCATTAATACGTTCTTCAATTGGCACATCTCTTAATAGAACCATGTCGTGCCGGTAATCTCCATTTTTTGGAGCTAGTTTTTCTAAGAAAACTTCTATATCTGATAATGATAATAATTCATTTTCTAAAATCTTTATCCCTGCAGTGGTATGTGTAGAAAATATATTTACTAATTTAAATTCATTGGAAATTGGAAGCAAAGCTTCTATATCCTCTGTTATATCAGTAAACTGTTTTTCCGTTGTTATATTTAATACTGTTCTATTCATTTTTTCATTTGGATATTGTCGCCCCATTTAACTTGCTCAACACCTGTTGCTATGTCAAATATTTTTTGACCAACTTCCAATGGGGATAATAATGTAGATGCATCTTCTTGTCCAACTAGTCTTCTTCTCATTTTTGTATTTGTTCTTCCAGGTGAAACACATACTATTTTATATCCCTCATCGGCTAAGCATGCTGTCATGGAGATAAGGGCTGCTTTACTTGCGCAATAGCCCGTCCACTCTTTTCTAGGATTTGTGCCGGCACTTGAGCCAATATTAATAATTATCGCTGATGGGTTTGCTGAAATAACAGAATAAATACAGTTATAAGCACCAGTAGTATTTATTAAAAAATGCCGCTTAAATTCAAGCACTTTACCGTCTTTAAATTTTACTGGTCTAATATATCCAGCCGCATTTATTAAAATGTTGAATGATCCATAATTGGCAATGTATTTATCTATGTCAAAGGGATGTCCATCTACACTTAACTCACTTTTACTAGGAGCATGTACAATGTATCCCTCTTTTTCAAACAGAAACCTTGCTGCTGTCGCTATATCACCAGCTCCGCCGGTTATTAAAACTTTTTTTTGTTCCACAGTGTCTCCAATATGGTTTTATCTTCTTTATAAGTTAATTTATGTAAATTTAAACCACCGAAATGTAAATGGGGTTTAATTTCTAGCTTATGGTGCAGTAGTCTTGTCTCATCAGTTAAGTCCAAAGGTCCATCTTTAAGAGCCTTTCTTAAAACTTTTACATTAAATGCTTGGGGTGTTTGTATTCTAAAACATTTAGCTCTATGCAGGTATACATCTGGTTTTACTAAAACCGTATCGCTGGACGGGAAAACAAATGTACAAGATGAATGATTACAACTAATTAGTTCCTTTATTTGTTCGGATGTTACTGCAGGTCTTGCAGCTTCTAAAATAATTACACGTCTCTGTTTTACATATTTTAAAGCGTTAAAAACAGATTCTTGTCTAAATGCCCCACCTTTTACATCTTTTCCCACAACATGTATATTTTTCCCATTAATGTCAGCTTCCATACAAGCACCATAAACCCATTCCCATGCTTGTTTTCCGTGTATGGGGAGGTTTTGTTTTAGACTTCCAAAACGTGTTGCCATTCCAGCAGCTAATATTATGCAAGAAGTATTCATTAATTTATTTGGTTAGAAGAATGCAAATTTTCTTTAATTGGTCAGTAGAATCGTTTTTCATGCCTAAAATTTCAGCTAATTTTTCCACTGTTTTCATAGCATAAAAACATATATGGCCACCATTTCTAGGTCTATAGGGTATTAAATAATTTAAACTTTCTGCAATATTACAAGTTTCACTACTGCTCCAAATGTGGGAGTCTTTACTTCCCGTGGAAGCTAATATTTGCCCGCCCGGTTTTAGCAGACTTTTCATTACTTTAAATTCTTCTAATGGATCTGTAAAATGCTCAATTACTTCAATGCTTGTTACTAAATCAAAACTGTTTTTAAATTTTGGAAAATCTTTTTCTGTTAACTCTTTTGATGAGTTTGTACTACTATAAGTAGCATAAGTATCATACTTTAAATTCAATTTTTTCAATAATAAGCTTTTACCATTTCCCCAAATTAGTACTTTTTTAATTGGTGTGGATCTAACATTAGGTAATTTTAACATTAATCTTTCTAAGAATTTAATTCTTGTAGATTCCATGTTTTGGGCTTTAAATTCATCTCTTGCCGGACCATCAAATTGTAAATAATCTGGGTACTTATAAAATTGATCCCATTGTTCTTTTGTTAAATTGTCTAATCCTGTAGAAAACATAAAAGAACACTTTTGACATTCATAATATTCATGCTCGTAAGAAGAAAAGTCGGGTCGGTCAATCTCCCTTTTAAATAAAAAAAGACTTTCAGTATTACATATTTTACAATTCATTTAGTATTCCAGTTACTATTCGTTCACAACTTTTCTCGTCTTGGGGGCCTAATAATTTATCTGCCCAGAATTTACGTCCATCGCTGTAGTGATCTGCACTTAAAACAGATTCAATACAAGTTTTTAGTTCTTGTGTTTGTACAATTGGTCCTATGTTTAAAACACCTTTTGCAGGATTTGCCTCTAAACTAAATTTCTCCTTATTGAGAGGATCCCCAATAAGTATAATTGGTTTATTCAGTAAACAAGCTTCAATTGCCATGCCAGATATATCGCTTATAATAACATCTGCCGCTATTGCTATTTTTAGTCTGTTCCAAGAATAATCAGCTGTTATTTTTATAGCATGTCCAGTATCATCAAAATCTGCGGTATTATCCATTTGATGGGGAAGAACGAACAAGGAAAAATCCGCTGGTATATTATTTACACATTCTAAAAATGTAAAATCTCTAAACCAAGATGGAATTCCATGCTTAGGTTTGGTTTTTTTATATGTAGGATAGCAGGCAATTATTGGTTTCTTGGGATCTAAATTATATTTTTGTACTATTTCTTTCCTAGTATTTTCTTTATCCCTTAACAATGCTAACCACACATCGGTTTTTGGCCAACCAGTATTCTTAATTGTATTAAACGGTTTCCCTATCATAGCATCGGCCCAATAGTCTGATTGCGCAATGAAGTAATCTATTTTAAAATTAATGTCCCATTTTTTTGTGCTAACTCCATGATTTATAAAGAATCTCTTTGCTTTACCTTTAGGGGTATCATAAGCTACATTTTGCATTGCAATGGATGCATTTACATCTTCATGTTTTGACCGAGTTTTCGCAACTAGAATTTCTACACCTTCATGCTTTTTAAATTCTTGCTCTAATGGCCATAAAACAAATCCGTATTGATCTAAGTCGTATATAAATTCTATTCTCATAATATAAAAAGCGGGAAGCGAACTCCCCGCTATATTTTAATTAACTTCTCCTTAATTAAAAGGAGATGCTTCGGTTTCTTTTACTGGAGCAAAACTTGATAATTTATTTGTGTCATTACCTTTGTCTGTTTTCGCCGGTTTGGCATATACAGTACAAGTTGCACCAAGCGCAGCTGTTACAATATCTTCTATTTCTACATTCTCTGCATTTATTAAATCGCTGCCAATTCCATTTAAGAAATCAAAAACAAAATTTAATGTTTTGTCCATGACAACTAGATTATGCCAAAGTTTTCTATTCTTGTAGTCACCTTCGGTTACTACAAAAGTAAGTTTTACCATATCATTACCATTAGCACTTACTGAAGCTTCAGCTGCCTCTACATTTATTGTGTAACGATCTGCTGGTAAAGAAGTGAAATCGTTTCCGGAATTACTTTCCGGTCGATTTTTTAAATTATAACCCATATAATTATTTGGTTTGAATTAATTCTTCTATTAAGTTGTTGGCTTCGTCTTCTCTTAAGTCTAGGACACTGACTACTCCGTATCCATTCTTTAAAGCTTTATTAATTTTTGTGGTGTCCACTCCGTGTAATTTATTAAGCTGTTCTTCTGTTACTCCAGCGGTTTGGATTTCTTTCCCTTTAAAACTAACAGAGAGGCTACGTCCCACATGATCATTAAATTGGATCACTTGTTTACTGACATCTGCTTTACGCTCTAATGTATCTAAGCCTATATATTTAACAAAAGAATCATAAGTAAATGGAAAAGTTTCTCTGGGTAATTTATTTGTTCTATCTTTGTCTGCTATAGCTAAAAAATTACCTTCCTCATCCTTACTTAATTTTAAAACAACATCAAACTCAAAATCTATATCTTTTGGTCCATCAAATTGTATGCCAATTGGTTTCATAAAATCGCCAGCAACTTGACTATATAATACTTTTGATCTAGCAGTAACAATAATATTCATATCTAAAGCTCTTATTTTTTGTATAATGAGCTTCATATTAGGTTTTATTGTTTTATAATCTGATGCTTCCAGAGTGTAATTAGGATCCCCCGTTTGTTTCCTTTTTTTAATCATTTCCAGTGTTTGCATTTCTTCATAGATATTGCCGATTGGGTCTACTACTAGCGTTTTTATATCCCCCGGATCTTTTAATAAATTGTCTAACAATTTGTTAACTGCATCCGGATTGCTTGTTTGATCTCTTTGAAAGTCAAACATATCACCATAAAAATCGGTACCTTTTTCAGTGTCAATACACGCTACACCTGGAAAATGTAAACTTGTCACAGTTTTACCTGTCCCTGTTGGACCGTAAATTAACATTTTTAGCCTTTTTGCTACTGGCATTGCTTTTTCAAACATATAAAAAATTGGTTATTGCAAATAGTTCTTCAATAAATTATAGTTGGCTAGTGTAGCATGTGTGTCTCGTAAACAGTAGTTGGCTATGTCATTTATCTTACCAGCTAAGAAAGCTTCTTCAACTTTTTCAGCTTTTATATCTCCCTCTTTCGGAGATGGAATCCCATTAAAGTCGCTTAGCAGTCTCAGAGAGACTGCGTTTCGTGGACTCCAATCCGTGACCCATTGATATACGTCAAAATGTGGCCACCGTTGGTATCTTTTTGTATTAAGAAAATTAGTATTAGTTGGGTAAATCCTGTGCTTCATGGATCTTTTTGCGATAAAAGGTACATCAAAATTTAAACCATTGTAAGATATAAAAGTATTATTTCTTGGTAACGGCTTCAAGATATTCCAGAATCTATTTAGTATTTCTTGCTCTATTCCAATTATCTTCTCTTCTATTATTCGTCCTGTGTTATGTATTACTAATAAACATATACAAACAATTTCCCCAAAATAAGGGCTCGTCCCCATTAACATTCTTCGATGCTTAATGCCATCGTCTGGTGTAGCACTGGGATTAGCTTTGAAGTAACGATTCATTTTTATTGCTAACTCTTCACCTTGAATAAGCGATAAAGGGGCTTGCTGTGGAATCGTTTCTACATCAAATACAACTTCTTTTACTTTATTATAATCTATCATAATATAACAATTTTAGGTTTGATTTTCAAGTATAATTTTGTCTTTTGTTGGGGCTATTATGAATTTTTCCATGTAATTGGGGAACTCTTCATTTATTTGACTTGTAAGTAATTCCCTAGAATTAGTGGTCCCTGATAAATGACCTAAAATGATATTCCTTACCTTGTCCAAATCTACTTCTGTATTTAAATATTCTATTGTTGTTTGATTACTTAAATGCCCAAATGTGCTCTTTATTCTTTCTTTTAGATAATCATCGTATTCGCTTGTTTTCTCTAGTTCCTCTTCATCATAATCAGCTTCGAGAAAATATATATCGCAATTTCGTAATGCTTTTTTTATAGTAGTAGTTATAAATCCTGTATCAGTTAAATATCCTAACTTATATCCCGTTTTTAATTCTTCTACTACGTATCCTACGCTTGCTTTACTATCATGGCGTGTGCTAAAAACGAATATTTTTAGTTCATCATTTACTATATAACTTTGTCCGCCATTGATAAAATAAAGATCTGAAGACGGTATTCCACTAAACAAGTGTTGTTTTGCATGGTAACTATCTTTTGGGATATAAATTTTACATTGTGTTTTTCTAGCCGTAATCCCAACTCCATTGATATGGTCTCCGTGTTCATGGGTAACAAAAATTGCATCGGGAATTAAAGTTTCTTTCGATAAGATGCATAGTTGTTTATAACTTATACCAGCATCTATTAGTATTTTTGTTTCTCCACTTTTTATTAAACATGCGTTGCCGGATGAGCTACTTGCCAGTGGGTGTATTATCATTTATCGCCTGTGGTTCGCACAGAAAATTACAGTAAACTCCACATTTTAATCCACCATCTTGGAATTTATCTGCTGTGCCAGTTTGAAGTTCAGCCCAAGTTTTAAACAAATGTGCCTTATCGAGGGGACATTTAATACTTAAAACTTTGTATAGAACCTTTTTTAAATTTTTATGTTTATTTAATAATTTTCCATAAAGTACTTTATTTTCTAAATATTTTTTCACGTTAGTGAGTACTTTTGGAGTAAATTCTGTAACTTTACTTAATATCTTCTTTAGTTCTAAATCGGAAATATTTAATCTGAATTCAACTGATTTTAGATTACTTAAATGTTTATTTATTCTATCTCGCAGTTGATTTATTTTACGCATATTCATATTTTTTCGGCCTGTGCCAACCCTGTCTGCCATTCTTAAGTCTAACAGGGTATGAATATGTCTAGTACCAACTCTTGCTATTAACCTCTTTAGCGCGGCATCTGAAATTCTAGGAGAAGCTTCAAAAAGATGATTACTTATAAGTTTAGATACCGTACTTACGGTATCCTTAGTAAATCCCCATCTATAAAGTATCTTTTCTGATAAGAATGCTCCTGTATGCTCATGGCCATAAAAATGCAATCCCGTATCTGTATATATTTGAGTTTGCGGCTTACCGATATCGTGCAATAAAGCCGCTAATCGAAGTGTTAGAGAATTATCTTTATTAATTGGTATTGAATCCAATGCATACATTATATGTGTATACAGATCTAAATTTTTCGCTTTGTTGCTTTGTTCTATACCAATACAGTGATATAATTCTGGAAGAGCTATACTTAAAATATCAATTAATTTCAATTGTCCAAAAACTAAACTTGGGTTATCACATCTGGTAAAGATTTTAATAATTTCTTCATGTAATTGCTTTGTAGATATACTCATAAGTTTTAAATAATTATATCTAATATGAATTTTAGCTAAGTAATCCAGGAACCAGGGCGCTTCAGCCGTGCTGAGCATTCCACAAAGTATGGGAGCCCTCAGTAATCTTATTTTTGATTCCAATATACGCGTATTAGCATCCCCTACAAATCTTATTATTTTTGAATCGGCATCTTTTCTTCCGTTGTGGAAGTCAAGCCACATATTCGTAAGAGGATTGTAGTATAAAGAATTTATTGTAAAATCTCTATGATTTGAATCTTCTTTAACATCGTTAGTAAATAAATAAGTATGATAAGTATTTACTAATTTTATCTTCTTGAGGGGGAATAAATTAAAAATAGCATCGTTATATTTAATTGTCAAAGATGTATTTCTAGTATCGGTACTTACTATTCTATTTTTAACTTTTTCTCGTAAGTCACTTAAAGTAGCATTTACAGCCACATCATAGCTATATATAGGTCGGCCTAAATAAATATCTCGTGCTGTCCCCCCACAAATCCAGGCTTCTAATTTATACGAATTAAGTAATTTTATAATTGTTTTTGTTAACATTGTTTACGCATGTGCTTAGTTGTTTTATCTATGGTAGAATTGGTCCATTTTTCAACTGTTTTAAAACTATGGGCTACGCTTCTATATCTGTGGTTATCGCATAAACACGTCATATGTGTTTTAGCCCAATTAATTTCTTCCCAATTTACACTGGTACGGTTTAAGTTACCCCATTTTACTGTTTTTTTATTGGCATTGATTGCGCAATAACCTTTTTTAGAAGTTTTTCCATGATATTCAAAATATTTACAATTGGAACAACTTATTGAAAGGCGATAATTCGGTCTAGGAGATTTTTTGGATTTTCTGGTTTTAGTTTCGGTGGGTGTTTTTTCGAAATCGTAATCGAAATCCATAATTTTTGTTGGTTTAATTTGGTACTTACTTTAATATAACAATAAAAACGATTAAAGTCAAGTAAAAAAGGCAAAGGGTAAATTTAATCCGCAATGTCTGGACATACCTGAGCGCGACTCAGAAGTTATTGGCTCACTTTGGATTTTAACCTCATTCGATAAACTATATCCTATGACGGAAACCAAAGCTTTATTTTTGTACGAGGAAACGCTTCACCAGACTGGAACCCGTACCATGCATCTTTATTTTACCGCTTTGCCTTAAAATTATATTTCTAAAACACCGAGTTTATTTAAAAACTATTTCTCTTTAGACAATCATCAGTAAAATAAACACATCCACCAACATCTCTTGCTAAATGAAATTTTTTTGATATGTTATATTTTTCTCTCAAAATTTCTGTAACAATACTTAATTCTGAAGGTCTATTTTCAGGACTCAAGCCTTGAGCAATTCTCTCATTGTTATGAGCTCTCAAATTTTTTCTATATTCTTTATCTAACGTAACTGCTTTATATATAGCTTTAGCCTCTGACTGAGTTACACATATCGACATTTTCTTTATTTGGTTATATTTCTAAAACACCAAGGTGTTTACCGATGTTTGTTAAAATTTTCCACGGTAATTTATAATCTTCCGCGGCTTCCATAAATGCCTCATAGACTGGATGCGGATGTTCCTTTGTCCGCTCTATAAGCCACTCTCTTGTGTTATCAATGTCATGTACAAAAATGTATCCTCTCTCATCATTTAATTTCATTATGTTTATAACCATTATTATATCATAAAGAGCACCTTCATAAGTGTGATCCCCATCAATATGAGTTAAGTCGGATGGAGGAAAGTTATTATCCAGTATAGACTTAGAATCTCCTTCGTACATATGTAAATTTCCCTCATTGAACCCTGTAGCTAAAATGTTAGCTTTACAATCTTCCGGATAATTCACTGTTTTGTAGGAATTATTATCTATACATCTCATAATTCCACCGCCTGCCATTGCTTTAGTGAATCCCACAGCTGAAGCTCCGCCGCCAACGCCTATTTCTAGAACTGATACAATTGGGCAATAAAATAAGAAATGTTTTGTAAATGCATAAAAGAATTTAGCTAAGCCTGGATGTTCCGGTGGGCGTAAACGCCCCGTTGATACTTTAAATTCTGGCAATACGTCTTCTGGCCCTTCATTAAACATTGTATTTATCTCTTCAGGCAAACTAAGCGAGCCGGGTCCTTCTAGTATATTCATTTATTCTTTCTCCTGTCGCCTAAGCTCTGCATTTTTTTCTCTTCGGTCCTTCCGTTCCTTTTTCTTGCGGGCTAAATTAGCCGCGTGGACTTTTTTACGATCTTTTTTCCGACGTTTTGCTGTTCGATCTGCACTCATAAAGTACTCCCTATTAATGCGTTAATTATTACAAGTTGTTTCACTGCTTCCATTACTTTTTCGTTTAAATTATTCATATAAGTTTGTACTTCAGCTCTTAAGTCTATTAACGCGTCTTTGTTTTTCAAGTGATAATGTTTAAAATCAGTAGCAGAATGATAATTTTTGGGATTAGTTTCATAAACTTGCATACTTTTATTAGATCTTGTAGTGATACTTTTGAAATGCCGATTTTCAATTTCTAATGTGAACGCGTTTACATAGAAAAATTTAGCATCTTTTTTAAGCTTCGTTGCGTCTTCAAATGTCATAATACTCCTTTTTTAACTAGTATCAATTTGTGACCAAAATAAGGCATTAGATACACGTTGTAATTCAGCTTTTTCTAGTTTATCAATTAATGGTTTTATTGCGGCATGTATTTTCCCTATTAAGTCTCTTAAAGCATCATCTTTGTCTAAATGCATATCACAGTGGGGTTTTGTATAAATATCTTTACCGCCGTGTTCACAGACTCTTATAAAGTTAGAATTAGTACTGTAAAATTCCCACACTTCCATTTCAAGTGAAAAAGGACTTGCGTAAAATATTTGATTACCTTTAGTTAATTTTTTTGCATCTTCAAATGTCATTTTGCCACCTTTATTAAATTTGTTGAGCCGCTTGGCTACTCCAACATTCTTTTTATGCTATCTAAGCATGATTGCATTCTTTCTCGTGCTGGAGGATTAGCCGTATGTATTTTTATACTTCGCGGTAATTTAAAGTTATCATTGTCATAAATAACTTGAGTTTCTATCCATCGAAGAACATCATACCCCGTTCCGACTTCTTTTTCATCGCCTAAATCATGGTCCAAACTTAAGGAGGTTACACCTCCGGCTTCTAATAAATCAATTGTTTCTTGCGCTGTTTTAGTTAGTATCCATCCTTTAGGGCATGGTCTTATATCATCTAAATATACTTTCATTTACCCTTGTTGGTTTATATTTTCAATTTAAAGTTTATTCCCAATGTAAACACTGTATCC
>Ga0114923_10003343_pt1 | contig 10819 bp, 31 predicted proteins | sample SumtaG_FD_89578 | JGI IMG/M metagenome (GOLD analysis project Ga0114923, IMG submission 89578) | Deep subsurface microbial communities from Indian Ocean to uncover new lineages of life (NeLLi) - Sumatra_00157 metaG | ecosystem: Environmental > Aquatic > Marine > Oceanic > Sediment | place: near...
AATAATTATAATAGACGAAGTTATGTCCTTGTGGGATCTAGATAATAGGATGGCTAAGAGGCAGATTGAAAACACTCTCAGACTACTCAATCATAGAAACAATATATTAGTAATTTCAGCAGTTCCAGAAAATGTAAAGAAGTTTATTTCAAGTAAACTAGATGTTATAATTTACAAGAAAGTTAAATTTGAAGATTTCATTAACGGCTCTGGAGCTAAGAGACACATACTAAACTATAAAGGTCCAGAAAGAGGATCTAATATATTGAATCTTGGTAAAGATGAGGCTATTGTTTTTGATGGACTCCACTACGAGAAGATCATAATACCCTATCTAGAAAAGTTTGATAGCAAGAGACACAACGTTGAAATTGTAAACAAACAAGGTTCAGAAAATGTAAGTGATTTAGTAAATAAAAAAGATGGAGGAACTGCATGAACGGCGATATGATGTTAAGACATGAAGAGCAACACTGTGAGAGATTGCAGTTTGAATATCTAGGAACTAAGGGAATAGCTCTGAATGATTATGATGACTTACATGATTTAAATGATGATGATGACTATTGGGACTTTGTTCTGGAGGATATGAATGGATAGGGAAGAAAAAAGAGGATTACAAACAGACATATCTGAAATATGCAAGGTTTTAGATAGGAATCCGATTGACAATATAAAGACGTTGATTGGGATGATTATTGAATATTTAAGATTGAGGGAGGAAATAGTTGAAAATGATAAATTTGAGAAGCATTGACGAGTCAAGAAGAAAGATAGAACTATCTGGACATGAACCAGCAGTAATTATCTTGAACGAGGTAGACTTTCTATGGTTAGGAGAAGAGATGGGCTGGCCTATAGGGACCGACTGCGAAACTGTCCTAGGACTAAAGATATTGAGAGTACCTCGTCACCTGAGAAACAATAATTTCTTAAAGGAAGGGAAGGCCCTAGTCTTGGCAGAGGAATATGTTGATCTTTTAAGGGAGGATTTGAAATGAAACAAATATTCTGGATAACTCCTAGATTCAAAGTAAGGTTTAAAGTGAACTGGTTTGAGTATTTGGTGCTGAAGAGGATATTTAAGAAGAAAAACGCTTTTGTAATGGATAAGAGACAATTCAGAGGTGAGAGGGCAGAGTGTATGGTAGTAGATGAATACTCTAATATAGATTTTGAAACTGGGGGGAAGAAAGAATGAAGAAGAAATTAAAGAAGAAGAAAATTTATGGAAAGTTAAGATGTCCGTATTGTAAGTTTGAGTCCATACTTTGGAATGAAGCAGTTAGTCATAAACAATGCGATAACTGTGAGAAATTGTGTGAGATTGGAGGTAATAATGAGAAAGCTCGGGGGTAAGTGTGAATGTGATGGAACATTAGACTTTAGACAGGTCGATGTTAAGAAGGAAGAAGATCAGCCCAGTTCTGAGGTTATAGGTTGGATTATTGTTGGGATATGTGGGGTGTGCAAAAGAGTGTATGCTCAGATGTTTCATAATGAGAAAATTCCTCCAACACAAGGCATAGATTTTGAGATAGATTGGAGTGGAGTACCAGAAGTTACAGACGCTAAAATACCAAGAGGTGCAAATGAATCCTCAACAAATTAAGTTATTCAGTAGCAAGAAGTCAGACAACTGGCAGACTCCCCCAGAACTCTATGCTGAATTAGACAAGGAATTTAAGTTTGATTTTGATCCCTGCCCTTTAAAGCCGAAATTTGATGGTTTGAAGATTAGTTGGGGCAAGAGAAACTTTGTCAACCCACCTTATTCAAAAATACGAGCATTCTTAGTGAAGGCACATGAGGAGTTAAGTGTTGGTAAAGCAGAAGTTTGCGTGTTTCTGACTTTCTCAAATACAGACACTAGATGGTTCCACAATTTTGTCTATGGGCAAGCGGAACTAAGATTCATTAAAGGCAGATTAAAGTTCCTGAACAAAGAAGGAAATGTGCAGAACTCAGCGATGAGACCTTCAATGATAGCAATACTACGGAGAATAAAATGAAAAAGAAACATAACATAAGACCAACAAGAGCATTTATAAACTTAGACACACTGGAGATGATATGGAAAAAGTAAAATACTGGCAAGGTAGAGCATTCGTGTGGGATGCTGAGAGAGGGAAAAGAATCCCAAGATCTAGGCATGTGATGGAAAAGCATCTCAGCAGAAAGTTAAGCCCAAAAGAGATAGTGCACCATATAAATGAAGACAAATTGGATGATCGGATAGAGAATCTACAATTAATGGAATGGGGAGCACATACCTCTGGTCACAAAAAGCTGACTGAAGAGGAAAGACAAAGGAGAATCAAGGCAAGAAGCAAGAAATACTATGCGAAAAATAAAGAGAACTTTAGGGATTACGAACTGAGTCCAGCGGGAAAGGCTAGAGCTAAGAACTGGAGGGACAGAAATAAGGGGAAGTTAAAGCTAAAGCGTGTGAAACATTATAAAAAAAATCAAGAGTTATTGAAGGAGCAGACTAGAGTTTACTACGCTAAAAATAGAGATTCTATACTAAAAAAACAGAGGGAAAAATGGCACGCAAAAAAAAGCACAGGATAAAGCCAACCTCATTATTAGCTTATGCAGAGATATTAGGAGATTTAGGTAAACGCCAGAACTTAGTATATAGAAAGATCAGAGAATTAGGTTCAGCATGCAATACTATGATTGGGAAAAGTTTAAATCTTCCAATAAACTGTATATGTGGTAGGGTTTTCGAGTTAAGAAAAATGGGAATAGTTATGGAAGATAAAAAAGATATATGTCCTCTTACTGGTTCTAGAGTTATTTTCTGGCGTTGCAGGAGGAAACTATGAATCAACAACAAATAGATCAATTAGACTGTCTGGTAGATCTCCTGGGTCTATCGGAAGCAAGAGTTCATTCAGTAGAATTAGGCAGAGAAGCCTTAGTAGTATTTTCATATAGCACAGTCTTGGACCTGGAGGATCCTAAGGCTAGAGAGTTTTACGACCTACTCACGAACCCAGATAGAAGATGAAGATTGAAAGAATAGATTTTGAAGGATTATCTAAGACACATCCCAAGACTGAAGAATGTCTAGATGATGAGTGTATTCATTGTGGTTATAGGGATTGCCCTTGGAATGAACCCTTACATTACCACCACGATGGCTGTCCAGCTTGTACTGAAGATGATTCAATAATTGCAGAATTGACAGATTCAGGAGGAAAACGGAAATGAATACAAGTCCTTCACAAATCAGGCAGAGATTGGATGAGAGATATGAGTTGATGAATCAGCTAACCATAGTAACTGAAATGATAAGGCTAGGTAATGACATTAAGGCTCTCCAGAGAGATTATCTTAGAAAAACTGGGGGATATTATATTCCAGAAATTAGAAGGGAGGGGAAATGAAAAAACCAACAGATATAGCACTAATGGATCTAAAGTTAGGAGATTTAATAATCTTCGACACACTTAGTTCATTTAATCAACCAAAACAAAGAAGAAGAGTAGCTGGATTGAGCGGAAATACAGCTTACGTAGGATATGGTGGAGAAGAAGTCTATCCAATAGATTTCAATCAGATTAAGTGGGTAATAACGCGATGGTAGAAGAATCTAGTTGCGAGAAATGCAAGAAAGTTACTAAGGAACTATTCACAGAGGGATCCACATTAGTTTGTGAAGGGTGTAGAGGAAGGTTAAACAGGACTCGAGGAAGCAATGTGGAAGCTAAACCTCCAACAGGAACAGGAAGAGGAGTCATTTCAGAAACCAAGAGTCCGCTAAGGTGGTATTAATGGAAGAAGAAACAAAATGTGCGGTTTGTAAAAAAGAGATATTTAGAAGTGGTAACGGTAGAGGTGTTCGCACTCGCAGAGGTCGGAGGGCAGTAACATGTTCTAAGAGTTGTGCAAAGACTTATCGCAGAGCTTGTGAAGGATCGAATTATAAACCTCATTTTGATAAAGAAAAGTCCGTCCCTAAAGGAACTGAGATGAAGTCTAAGTATCCTATAGGACACTATCTTGGAGGTTGAAACACCTGTCTGTTCCAGGATGGATAAGTTTATAAGCTAGATTAAACTAATAATTACATGGTGGTTCAAGAGGGCTATACTTGTGAATTTTGTGGCAACAGAGACATCAGAAAGAACTCTCGCAGGAAGTATTGCTCAACTAAGTGCAGAAAGCATCAGTGGCGTTCCAAACCTGAGAACAGAGAAAAGGAAAGTTTAAAGTATAAGGAATATCACCAGAAAAATAAATCTAAGGCTAACGCTAGATGCAAGAAGTATTATGCTTCACACCGTGAGGAGATCTGTGCTAAGCATCTCATATACTATTCCCAGTCAGAGAATAAAGCGAAAGTGTCGGCATATTGTAAACGAGAAGATGTAAAGGAATATAAAAAGATGAAGAGAAACCGCCCTGAGGAAGTAATTAAAACCAGAGCTAGGAAGAAGGCTAACAGTAATATTAAGATCCCAAAAGGAAAGTTATGTGAAGTATGTGTCAAGAATAATGCTTCAGAAAAACACCACGAAGATTATTCTAAGCCGTTGGAAGTCAAGTTTTTGTGTGTACCCTGTCACAGAAAGCTACATGGGAAATATTAAATCTCACCGGTCTGATTCTCTCACTTTCACAAACTGACCCGTCCCAGGATGTATCCGAAGTCCAGTTTCTCGAGCTTTCTGAGCATAAGCATCATTAACTATTTGAAGTATCTGAGTCTCATTTAAAACCAATTTATTCTGAACTATCTCTATCTTAGCTAATCTATCTCCTAAGAACTTGGCTTGATCCAATAAGCTTCGACAAACAGAAATCATCACAGGCAAGTTATCAAAGTATTTGTTTGATTCTTCATCCTCTGCATGTGCCAATAGCTTTTTATTAGCAATATCTACATGAGCAAATGAAATATTTCTAATTTTATTAATTATCTGTTCGACTTCTTTAATTTGAGCAGTTTGTACTTGAGCAATCTCTCTGTTTTTTTCCCTATGAACATTACCAATAACTTTGGGTCGCGCAGCGTGTTTATCATAAATATCTTCAATCTGTTTACTAGTGAAGTCTTTACTAAATTCTTCTTTAACGCGCTCACCAATCTTACTCCATTCAAAACCATGCCTATGTCTAAGACGATAAACTTTCTTTTCAATCTTAGTTGCTTCAATATCTTTAAGATCTTTCTCCATAAATAGTTAAAGGCGAGTACATATATAAGAGTATCTGTTACTAAAACATAGGGTGACGGAGAGACGAAGACTGACCGAAAGATATAAATACTAAGATATTCTAATAAAGACATGGAAATAAGATTCAGCCCCCAACAAAAACTATTACTCGCCCAAGCTAGAGAGAAAGGATTTCTGACACTTAATGATTTTGTAATGGTTTATTCCCATGCACCCACAAGAAAATCTGCAATAGAGAGATTTGTCCAACTAGGATATTTAAAAGAGTCAAGCACCGCAGGGAAATTTGAGTATACTGGAGGGAAAAAATGAGAGGTAAGAAACTAACGAATGAAGAATTTGCTGAAAGACAAGTCAAGAAGGTACTTAAGAATATAATTGGGATGGAACAGACATATCCTAGGAAGTCCATAGAGAGAGCATGTTGGAAATACAGAGATGCTAACTCCAGGAAGAGAAAGGCTCAAGAAGATATTCAGGTCCTTGAAAAGAAACTTGCGCAAGCGAAGGGGGATTTGAAATGAGAATAGAATTTCAACAAAAGAGCAAAGAGGAGATAATCATCCTAGGAATAGACGCTGCTAACGGGGTCAGTAAGGAGATAGGTCACATTTTTACACCCTCTGGTTCAGGGAAAACAAATCTTAATGCTATCCAGATATGTGGTTTTGATGAGGCTTTTGATTTATGGGGGTGTGGTGTCTACGGTGACAAGAAGACACAACGAATGAAGAAAGATATTCAGTTAGCGTGGCTTTATCCATATGATAAGATTACATCTGGAGATGTTAACGATATTGTCGTTGGAGAAGAAAAAATTCCAATCTCTCCAGAGAGGCAAAAGATAATGGGGCTGGAGAAACCTTATTACATTCATAAGATTAGGAGAAGTCGGTTTTCTTTCGATGAAAATGATGGCGTCTGCGGTAAGTGTTTTAATCATCCTTGTACTTGTGAAAATCTAACTAATTATGAAAATCCATATACTGTAAAGAGGCAGCAGGATCTTTATCTTGAGAAAAAAGAGGGGAAAAAATGAGTGAAGAAAAAAAACCAGAAGTTAGTAAAGTAGAGCAAATAAGAAGATTGAGATCTTGGATACCTGCAAAAGAAGTTCAGATCCGACAAGTAGAGAAAGCAATAGAAACCCAAGAATTATATGATAAGCAACTGAGGGTAGATTTAGACTCTGGTTTCTTTATTAAACAAAAGAAGAAAGAAATAGCAGAACAGATGTCTGATGGATCAACGAAGCTAAAGGAGCTTGAGTTGGGAATGCTAGAGATGGAAATTAAGGCAGGATTCCTAAAGAGACAATCTGAGATAATTATGGAAGATCTAAAACTAAAATTGGATATGGAAAACAGGGCTGTTGAAGACGTTAAGAAGAAAATAACCCTGATTGAAAGAAACAACAAGGTAGAAGTGGGGGAAAAGAAAGATGAATAAGAATGTGAGCGTATCCTCAAGCGGAGGCATTGGTTTTACAGGATTATTAACCGTTCTCTTCATAGCACTAAAGCTCTTAGGCAAAATAGACTGGTCTTGGTGGTGGGTATTAAGTCCTTTGTGGATAACTGCTACTATTGCCCTATTTGCGTTACTAATAGGCGGACTAATCGCGTGGAGGGTGACAAGATGAGTGAAGAAGAAACACGCCCCAAAGGAAAGATATTCAAGAGTAACTGCTGTAATGAAATTAGCCCAGATTACCCAAATTCAAACGCTTGTATTAAATGTAATGAACATTCCGAATTTACTGAGATAAAGGGCCTTGATGGGATTCGATGTGGAAGGTGTCACACCATCTGGTCAAATATAATAGAGATACCTGGGGAGACAAAACTTACAAGTTCATCTACTTGCAGCAGGTGTGGGAGTCCAGATTTCTACAAGTTAGATGTTAAGTTGGCAACACTGGCAGAGCTAATAAAGATATATGAGGGGAATAAGAAACACGCTGAATCCATCATAAAATTAGTTGAAAAAAGAGAAAAGGATTCTCCGCCGGAGGCTACAGATGAGTGAAGATTACACAGATTATGAAGTCAGGGTGAAGCTAGATCACATAGAAGAAGAAGTTGAAGAGATAAGGATAAAAATAAGTGGTTTTATCAAATTAAAGTCTGGGAAGTTAATCAGGATGATTCCTGAAGTAGAAGAGAAGCCTGGTCCAAAGACGGGCAGGAGTTTCCAATGAGGAAGATGAATAAGTGCGGACTTGCGGATTTAGTGGATGATTTAGTTAATTTCTTAGAGGTGACTGAGATAACTCTTGATGATTCAGGGATTGGCCTAACTATTGCAGATTCACTCAGAGAAAAAGGAGTGAAGGTTAAAACGAAGCGAGAGCTTAAAAGTTTACCTGGGATAAAGATACACTGTGAAGAAGTGAGAAAAGATGGTTTTGATGATATTCCTATGTCAGAGGTTAGGAAGATGGTAGGTTGGATTGAATGTAACCCCAAAAAGTGGGACGTAGTTATGTGTAATGGATCTGGATTCGAATGTGGTAACCAGGAGACTGCACAGATTATATCTGGTAATGAAGAGATCAAAGCTCTGTTGATGAAACAAAAGGGGGCTACAAAGTGAGATTAAGTCAAATAGAGCAGATGCTCGAGGATCATGAGAAGAGAATTAAAGCTTTAGAAGAAGCGAGAGATAGATCCATGACTGAGGCTAGTCCGGAGAAGACTGGACAAGAACCTATTGAAGACGAAATAGATATGACAAACCCTGAAAAGCCTATAAGCAGTCTAAAAATACTAGAGCCATCAAGAAAGACTGAGAAGAAGCTAGACTACGTTGCAGAACAAATGAAAGAAAGAAATAATGCTCCGCAGGATACAATAGTAAGCGAGACGTCGCCTGCCTCAAACAGAGGACGAACTGCGGAAACTACTCCAACACCTGACAAGGTGGAATCCAAGACCAAGGGTTCTACGGAGAAGACTAAAGAAGAAGCCCAGCAGGACGAACCAGTAAAAACAGCAGTAGGTAAGGAGATCCGCAGAGAAACTTCAGAAATAGATGAAAAAATGAGGAAGGAAAATGAGTGATTACAGTTTGCAGGAGTATAAGGATTATCGCAAAGCATTTCTTATGATGGTGGGGATGGCTGCAACAACTATAAGTGGAGACACCAATTTTGGTGATTTGGTAAATATTGTGGATGGTTTCTTTGAAAAGAAGGTGAAGGAGATGGAAAATGACGGATGAAGTAAAAACTATAGTTGGGAGAATTGAGGATAAACAAACCAAAGAAGGAGCAACAAATGGCAAGGCTTGGAAGAGGTTTATGTTTAAGATAGGAGGAGAGAGTATGAGTACCTTCGATACAGCTTATGATGAATTTAAGGTTGGAGAACTTGCAGAAGTAGAATATACTGTAAATGGGGCTTATAAGAATATAAATTGGATGAACAAGTCAGAGTCATTACCTCCTACAACTCAAGAAACCCCAATACCTCCGACACCAGAACCTGTTTTAGAGCCTATGCCAACTTCTGCTCCTGCTAAAATAGCTAGTCCTACTAGTTATGTAGATAAAGAGAGAGAAACTGGGGCGAGCATAGTAAGTCAAGTTATAATCAAAGCTTGTGCAGATATGATTTCCTCAGGAAAAATAGAGCCTGGGAAGTTAAAAGAGAATGCGAGGGTTCTAGTAGATGTCTACAAAGAAACTAAAAAAACACTGTTAGAATAAAAACACATGAAAGAAAAAAATAAGCCTAATCACTGCGCCTATCCAGAATGTACTGCGAAAGATTGGATGAAAGTAAAGATGCCTGTGGGAGAGATGCAATCGGATGGACAGATCGATTTCCCACATCTAGATAGAGTTAAATCTGAATGTATTTTATGTGAATACCACGCACGCCTCGCAGAGAAAGGAATATTACAATTAATAAATCAAGATGGAATTATAGTTCTAGTTTCCCCTAAAGAGATAATAAGTCTAATTGAGAAGATGTTTGAGGTTTTTGAGGAAATTAAAGGAGGTAAGAAATGAGTAGAAAAAAGCCTAAGAAATGCACCTCTTGTGGTAGTAGCAAAGTAACTATGAATGAAAGAGGAGATATTGGTTGTGAGAAGTGCCCATTCGTTAACTTATCTCTTAATAATCTGGGGAGGAAGAAATGAGAGAAATAAAATTTAGAGCTTGGGATAAAAGAACTAAGAAGATGTGGGTTGATGATTTTTATAAAATCTCATTCAGTGGAGTTTGTGGAAATCCTGATAGCGATAGATATAGTGACGCCCTTATAGCGAATGAGAATCTTATCTTAATGCAATTCAGGACTCAAAGATAAAAATGGAAAAGATATTTGTGAAGGAGATATTGTAAAAGAAACGACTGAGAGTGAGATCAGAATTTACAAGATTATATGGAAAAAATATGATTGCTGTTTTGTATTTAAACCAGTAAACTTTAAGAGCACGTTAGATTTTAACATGGGATCCATTTACACAGAGGTCGAAATAATCGGAAACATCTATGAGAATCCTGAATTATTGGAGGGGGAGAAATAATGGATAGAGTTCTAATTGAATTTCTAAGGGAAAGTAATGCTATAGAGAGAGAATATTCCGATGAAGCACTAGAGGACTCGAAGGAAGCTTGGAGTTACGCAGCAAACTTTATTCCTGCTGGAAGAAAGATAGACATCCCTATGATTAAAACGGTTCATAAGTTTTTGTTGAAGAGATTAGATTCAAGAATTGCAGGGAAGATAAGAAAGGTTCAGGTTGGGGTCATGACTAAAGAAGGATTTAAAGAAGCAATTCCACACAAGGAGATTAATGAAGAGCTAAGGATCTTATGTAATCCAGGAATTTACCCAATCTTATCTGAGGGATTAATAAAAAGATGGCACGTTCAATTTGAACACATACATCCTTTTGAAGACGGTAATGGAAGAGTCGGAAGAATCTTAATGAATATTCAGAGGTTGAAGATAGATCTACCTATTCTAACTATCCATGAAGGCAAGGAACAGAAGTCTTACTACGAGTGGTTTCGATAAATATGAGCAGAAAAAAAGGATACAAACATACCGATGCAACGAGGAAAAGAATAAGTATTTCTAATACTGGAGAGAAGTCAAGCCAATGGAAGGGTGACCTAGCTAAGTATCAAGCAATTCATATTTGGATAAGAACTCATTGGGGGAGTTCTTATAAATGTGAGAATATTGACTGTGAGGGAAAAAGTAAACAATATCAATGGGCGTTGAAACCTAATCGTAAATACACTAGGAATAGGAAAGATTATGAAATGCTTTGTAGAAGTTGTCATAGAAAACAAGATATAACTGAAGAAACAAAAAGAAAAATTTCCCTTGGAAACAGAAAGTATTTGAGTTGTAAGATAATCTCATGTAAGAGAAGCCATTTAGCAAAAGGATATTGCATGAATCATTACAACACAATATTTAGAAGGAATCCATGCTTTAAGGGGGGAAAATGATAACTAAGTGGATAACTATAGAGAACAAGAAAGGCAAGGAATATGCCGTAAAGTTGATATTTGACGATTCTGGACACCTTTCTAGTGATTCTGGGTGCCCCTGCAAGTATGGATCATTCCATAGATACTCTGAGAAAAACAAGAAAAAGAGATGGAT
>Ga0114923_10003345_pt1 | contig 10815 bp, 25 predicted proteins | sample SumtaG_FD_89578 | JGI IMG/M metagenome (GOLD analysis project Ga0114923, IMG submission 89578) | Deep subsurface microbial communities from Indian Ocean to uncover new lineages of life (NeLLi) - Sumatra_00157 metaG | ecosystem: Environmental > Aquatic > Marine > Oceanic > Sediment | place: near...
AGACATTATTGCTTTATCAGGAGAAGCCAAATCGCATTGTCTAGCAAATACAGTTAGAGATATTGCCAATAACTTTGGAGAAGAAAATATTTCCAAATTGGTATTATTGGATAACTGTACTTCATCAGTTACTGGTTTTGAAAAGTTGGGAGATGATTTTGTTTCTGAAATGACAAAAAGAGGATTGAAAGTTTCAAATTCTAAAGATTTTTTAAAATAACAATAGAGGAGGATTGTCATGAAATTAATGAATGAAAATATGGAAAATTTGTCTATCTTAGGTGGCAAGGGAGCATTCAATTTCTCTGCTACTAAAATAGAGGACCTAGGTTCTACAGAATATACTTTAGTCACTATAACATTAGACAAATCGGGTAGCGTGTCTTCTTATAGTGCCGAACTATTGAATGCTTTAAAATCAATAATTAATGCTTGTAAGAAAGCTCCAAGAGCAGAAAATCTGTTATTGAGAATAGTAGAATTTAATAGCAAACTTCAAGAAGTTCATGGATTTAAATTGCTTAGTACTATAAATGCTGATGATTATGATGAACCTCGTCCTGACGGAATGACTGCTCTATTTGATTCTGTTTATGATAGTGTAGGAGCCACAGCTACTTACGCTAAGAAATTGACAGAACAAGATTTCGGAGTTAATGGTATTTGTTTCATTATAACTGACGGTGCTGATAATTCCTCTGTTTCTACTCCAAATATGATTTTGGAAATGGTTAAAAAAATCAAAGTTGGAGAAGAAATAGAATCTTTGATAACTGTATTAGTTGGTATTAACACATCTGACTGCAAAGATGAGCTAGACAGTTTTAAAGACGAAGCACAACTTACTCAATTTGTAGATGTAGGAGAAGCTACTAGTGGCAAATTAGCTAAATTGGCTGCTTTCGTTAGTCAATCAATTAGTTCTCAAAGTCAAGCTTTGGGTTCTGGGGGACCAAGTCAACAACTAAATTTTTAATATGTTAAAAATAGATTGTAAAAAAGAAACTGAAAAGATTGTAAAATTTATCCAAGATACTTTCAAAGAAAAAGGATTTGAAAGAGCAATCATCGGTGTTTCTGGAGGTTTAGATAGTGCTGTTATAGTCGCTTTATTAGTTAAAGCACTGGGTAGAGATAAAGTATGTGGTTTCTATATGCCTATGGAAACTCCTAAAGAGTTTACAAGTGATGCTTATCTTGTTTCTGACACACTTAAAATTCATATGGATACTTATGCTATTAAACCATTTATTGAAATGTTCCTCACTACTTTTTTAGATTTACGAACTAACAAAATTAGAACTGGGAATATTATGGCTAGAACTAGAATGATGATTCTATATGACAGGTCTGCTTTTCATAATGCTCTTGTTGTGGGAACAAGTAACAAGACTGAATTAACTTTGGGATACTTTACATTACATGGAGATGGAGCTTGTGCTTTAGAACCAATAGGACATTTATATAAAACACAAGTGAAACAATTAGCTGAATATCTAGAAGTTCCTAAACAAATTATAGAAAAAGCTCCAAGTGCAGAGTTATGGGAAGGTCAAACAGATGAAGAAGAATTAGGTATGAGTTATGAAGAAATGGATAAAATACTTTCTATAACTATGTCTCCTCAATATAGATATTGTGATGAAGAAACAATAGATTTATTGGGATATAAAGAATTAAGAGAAAAAGTGGAAATGCTGATAGAAAAAAATAGATTTAAATCAGAATCTCCTAGAATAACAGGAGAATAATATGTGGGAATTTATACAGTTTTTGTTTATGTTTATAGCTGGACATAGTATAGCTGATACTGCTTTACAACCCGATGCTATGGGTAGAGGTAAAAGTAGGCTTAGAAAAATAGATGTGAGTCGTGTTCCACCTGGACAAAAACCACTTAATCTATGGTGCATGTGGTTAAGTCACCATGCAATAATACACGGATTCATTGTTATGTTATTAACTTTTATGTTTACACAGGATATATCGTTTGCAATTAATCTCGGAATGATAGAAACAGCATTTCATTGGGTTATAGATTTTTATAAATGTGAAGGCAAATATAGTCCATATATTGACCAGACATTACATTACTTTGTTAAAGTAGGACTGGCACTTACAATATTATGGAGATAGATATGGCAAAAAGAGGACAGTTAAATGAAAAGGTACAAGAAGTAGCGAGAAAATTTCTTGGGATTTCATTAACTCTAACAGAACTACGATTAATACCGTATTTACAATATGTCATGATAAATGAGCAGAAGTTAGACCCACGAAAAATTAATAGTGATGAGAGAACTATTCTCGCTAAGTGGAAAGCAAGAGGATTTTTAGAGGGTGGAGCAAGTGGAATGACTATAACTGAAGACTTTTGGAATTTCATGTGTGAAATATTGCTTTATGGTTATGTTGATTATAGTTCATGGAAGGCTGTAAAGGATGGAATTAGGAATGACTGAGAGATAAGTTATAGGACTAACACTTATAATACTATTATGACATGTAAATATTGTAGACAAGATGCAAGTATATTTAACAAATTCTATACGATAGATTGCTGTCGTAGATGTCATGATGACGGAAGAGACCAGAAGAAAAGGAGAAAAAATGCCTTACATAAAACAAGAAAGAAGAAAAATATTAAATGAAAAGTCTCAACTAGAGATACTTGGTTCAACATGTCAAAACGAAGGCGAATTAAACTTTGTTTTAACTATGATATGTAAAGGATATCTGAACAAATTTGGAATGATTAAATATACTCGTTTAAATTCTATTATAGGTGTTTTAGAATGTTGCAAGTTAGAGTTTTATAGACGTGCAGTAACTCCATATGAAGATTTAAAAATAAAAGAACCTGGAGGTGGAGACGTATATTAATGCGTAAACCAAAAATCGAACAAATAACAGATAAACTTTTATGGATAAATGCTAAAGATATATTTGTAATAGCTAATTACGATTTATCTCAGATAATAAAGAAACAAGTTATGGGAAAACATGGAGACGTATTAATTAGTTATAAAAAACCAAAAACAACGAAATGATTAAATCCGTAAACAAACTCTGGGGATATGAAGACTGGCTTGTAAATACTGAACTTTATTGTGCTAAAATTCTAGGATTAAAACATGATTTTCAATGTTCTCTCCACTATCATAAGAAAAAAGACGAAACATTTTATTGTTTAGAAGGCTGTGTAAAACTTGAATTTACAAATAGAATAATTACTTTGGCAAAAGGACAACAGATAAGAATTAGACCAGGAGAAAGACATAGATTCACAGCAATAACTAAGACAGCAAAAATATTAGAGATAAGTACACATCATTCTGATAAAGATAGTTATCGTATTGAAAAATCTAAAAAAATAACTTGATAAATTAAGGAAAATATGTTATTATTAAATCTAAGAAGAAAAATAAAAGACTGGTGGGCAATACAAAAAATTATTAAAAAAGCTCTAAGTTCAAAAGGATTTTTTCTAACTGTAAGTTATAAAAAGAAAATAGAAAAAAATGGAAAAGATTTAAATCATTTTTGGATGACAGAAAATTTTCCAACAAAAGCTATCCTACCTTCTTTACAAACAATATTTAATGATTTAGATAAAAAAGAAATAGTATTTAAAGATTTATTAAAATCGAATAAGGAGAAAAACAATGTATAAAGCGATAAATATACCAGAGTTTACAATTAATCAACTAGTATATATTGTTAATTTTGATGATTTTAGTATAGAACGAGGAGTGATAGTTAAACGTTATTGTGATGAAGATGACAATTACTTATATATACTTAAAAATGATAAATTTGAAGTAGAATACGAAGAAGAAAACATGTTTCATACTTTCACAATAGCTAAAAATTATATGGAAGATATCGTGAAAGACACTTTACAAGATGTTAGAAAATTAAGTCAAAAGGACATAAGAGAAATATAAAATGAAATTAAAAGACCAGATAGTAGAGTTAGAGTTATCTAAACAATTAAAAAAAGCGGATTATCCGCAGGACGGGTTGTGGTGGTGGATAAATTATCAAGGAGTTATAAGAATACTACACCCTGATTTTGTAGGAATAAAAATCTGTGTCGCTCCCACACTTGCTGAACTTATAGATAAACTTCCCGAATGGATAAAAAATGATTGTTATTTTCTATCAATAGATAAAAACTCTATCGAATATAGACATCACGCAGATTCTGAAAAGTGTTGGTGTGCTTGTGATGGTAAGTTTTTACAAGATGCTCTTGCCAGAATGTGGCTCTATCTAAAAAAAGAAGGATTAATATAAAATGCGTTATTTTTTTACAGCAGATTATCACTTGGGACATTTTAACATAATCAAATACTGTAATCGTCCATTTTCCTCATTAGAAGAAATGAACAGAATTATTATTCGTAATCATAATCAACGAGTAAAACCAGAAGATATAGTATTTTTTGATGGGGATTTCTGTTTCAGAAATAGTGCCGGTGGTAAAAAAGGAGAAGGAGAGACTTACAAAGCTGACTATTATCTTAAACAGCTTAATGGAAGATTTGTATTTATTAAAGGAAATCATGATAGAAATAACTCACTAAAAACAATTATAGAAAGATTAGTTGTTAGTTATGGTGGTAAACGAGTAAATATCGTACATAATCCGATTCATGCAGATAGTAATTATATAATTAACTTAGTGGGACATGTTCACAATAATTGGATGTTCAGAAAACTAAATCATAAATCAGATATGATTAACATAGGAATCGATGTATGGGGATTTAGACCCATTACTTTCGAAGAAATAATGAAAAAATATCATCAATGGAAAAAATCTTATAATGGGCAAAAAACTAACGAAAGAACAAGCCAGAAAAGCAGAACAGAACAAAGACAAACGTAAGAAACTAGATTATAGGCAGTTCGCTAATAAATTTTTTAAGAATCCTACTGACCATCTTCCTTTAATAATGTCTGGAATTGGACTCGGTAAAACATCTTATTGTTATGATTGTAGAAGTATTGTTCCAAAAACAACTATTAAAGAAAATGGAATTACAACTTGTAATAGATGTGGAAGCAATAATATAGAAATGAGAGAAAAAAATTCTTCTTGGCAGAAAAAACTATGTTGGAGATTAAAAGAATTTCGTTATAATTGGAGAAATCGAAAATGATAAAGACAGAAATTTTATTTACTTGTCAAATATGTAAGAAAAAATATAAAAATAAATCAAGCTACATTAGAATATACGATACAAAACAAGATAAAACAACTATGTTACATGTATGTGATAAATGTTTCTGTTTAATTATAAATATGATTGGTGGTTTGGGTGTTGCTATAGGATTAAAAAAAGCTAAAAAGAAAAAGAAAGGCTGGACAGAAGCTCAAGCTACTAGATGGGCTTTAGACCATATAAGTTAAAATTATGAAAATAGTTTGCATAGCCGACACTCACAGCGATTATAAAAATCTTAAAGTTCCTGATGGAGATATTTTAATTCATGCAGGCGATATTGATGCTTATAAATTCTCTTCAGCACTTAGAGATTTTAACAAATGGTTGGGAAGTTTATCTCATAAACATAAAATAGTTATTGCTGGTAATCATGATGGATATTTAGACAATGTTACAGTTATAGAAATAAAAGAAATTCTTACAAACGCTATATATCTCGAAAATTCTAAATGTAAGATAGAAGGAATTAATTTTTGGGGGTCTCCAATAACTCCGACATTTGGTGAATGGTTTTTTATGGCTGAAAGAGGAAAGAATATTAATGAACACTGGAAAAAGATTCCTAAAAATACTGATATACTTATTACTCATGGTCCCCCTTATGGAATATTAGATGTAGCACCTTTTCCAAAACCAACATCTGTAGGGTGTAGTGATTTACTTGGAAAAGTTAAAGAGATTAAACCAAAATATCATATTTTTGGCCACATACATGATGCCTATGGAATTTATGAGCAAAATGATATAACCTTCATTAATGCTAGTGTAATGAATGAAGACTATGATATAGTAAATAAACCAATAGTAATAGATACGGTATACGATGGCAAAGTATGGAAATGATACAGACTTAATATTAGTTTTAGTTTTTCTACTTATACTTGCAGTAGTAACAATGATATTTATTACAGGAGGATTCGAATGAAATATATTTGTCCTGTAGAATATTATCCGAATTGTAGAGTTCATGAAGGTGGATTTTATGACTCAGTTAAATTTTTTGAAAACAAAAAACAATTACTAGACTACGCTTTAAAATTTATAGTAGAATATGTTATTTTAGATATATTTAATATAAAAGGAAAAAGTGTTGGGAAAGTAGAATATGAACTAGGGACTCATAACTGTACAGGAATTAGATTAAGAATAAAAAAAGAAAATTATAGAACAATAGATAATGGTAAAGGCAATTTAATTTGGGAGAAATATTAATAAATGAAAGACAATGAATCAGTTAGTTTATTAACTCATGAAGAAGTATTTAAAGATAAAAAACCATGGAAATGGTATAACTGGACTTGGTGGTGGATTAGATATGGGATTTGGAATAGACTTATAGATTTAAAATGGCAGATTCCTAACATTATTTGTCGTGCAAAAAGAGGTTGGGGACATGCTGATGTTTGGGGATTTTATGATTATTTAACAGATGTTATATTAGGAGGTTTAAAATATCTCAAAAAAATTAATCATGGTTATCCTATTACTGTTTGTGATAAAAATGGAAAAGTAAATTACGATAATATTGATTATAAAGCTAATGAAAAGAATTGGGATGAAATAATGAATAAAATGATATATACTTTTGAAATTGCAAAAGATATAGCCGAAAATGATACTATGTATAGACATTCAAAAGAATGGACTAAAGAACAATATAAAAAGGATTTGAAATTTGCCGAAAAAATGAATATAAAACTTCCAGAATTTCCTCATAAAGTACTTACTAAAGAAGAATGTTTAGCTTATGAAGAAGGATGGAAATTATTCGCAGAACATTTCTTTAGCTTGGCGGACTAAAAATGTGTAAAATAATAGCAATACTTATGTTTTTTCTTCCTTACATACTTTTTTTATCTCGTATGTGGAGAGAAGAAAAAGATTATTTATTTCTAGCAATGTCAATAACTACTGCATGTGCTATATATTGGGGATTAGCAGGTTTTCTATTAGGATTAAATTTAGGAAGATAGAAACAAAAATACTGAAAGTGATAGGAGAAGAATAATGAATGAATATAGAATTCTTTTCAATAAAAGAAACTCTAAAATTATAAAAGCCGATACTTTTAATTTTGGTTATGATTGGATTCATTTTTATAAAGGTAACTGGGGCAATAATTGTTGGAATAAAAAATATTGGGATAAAGAACGTACGAGAATAGCAATGTATCCTATAGATACAATTAGAGGTATAGAATTATTGGAGGAAAAAAATGTCAAACAGAAGTAGATTAAAAGGTGTAAAAAAACATAGAAAAGTTGGACATAAAACAAAACATAATAAGAAATCTGTAATGGAAAGAAGAAGATTAAGAAGATTAAAGGAGAGACAAAATGCCAATGCCTGACTGGATGAAATCCGGAGCATTCATAATACTATGCATGATAATATGGGATTTAATTAGAATTCCTTTGCAAGCTTGGATTACTAAATTATTTATGAGTGATAATTTTAAAAAAATAGAAGACACAGTGGAAGATATAGAAGAAGCTTTAGAAGAAGAAGAATCTAATGAAACTAAAAACTAAGTTAATAGAAAAAGCATTTAAAAGAAAAGTTATTCCTTTTGTATCAGCAATGGGAATAGATACTGCATCTAGAACAGGTTGGTGTAAAGCAACTACAGACCCTAATTATGTAACTTTTGATTATAATTTTATACATGTTAAAACTAGAGATAAATATTCTAAATATAATCAATATATAGATATTTTTTCAGCATTTCCAATGGCTGATAAGATTATAATAGAAGAAGCTTTTTTAAAATTTTTTAGAGGAAAAGGAGCAGTAAAAGGTTTTCAATTACTTTCCAGAATTGGTATGACTGCATATACTTCATTCTATTTAAGAGGAAAACGAGATAGTGAATTTATGTTAGCTTCTACTGCACGTAAAAATTTAGGTTTTTTAGGGAATGCAAAAAAAGAATTAATTCATAAACAATTTAAAAAATTATTAAAGATAAAAATAGATGATGAAGACATCATCGATGCCATGATTTTGGCAATAAACGGAATTTTGGAGGAAAAAATATGATTGTATATTTAATTGGATATTTATTACTCGGAATAGCAACTGCCTTAGTATGTTCTTTTCTATGGAGTTTTGGTGGAGCAGAAAACACTGATAAAAATTGGCGCAGAATTGGAGTTCCAATCGTAGTAGGAATGGCAAGTTCTATAATAGCTTGGGTTAGTTGGGTAGCTTTATTGTGGATTATCTTAGCTTGTCTAGCTTTATACGCAGCTACTACTATTGGATACGGAATTCCTGATGAAAATGATGAAGGTTCCCCATTAGGAAAGTTTTGGTATTTATCCGCAAATCAAAATGCAGAGCAAGCAAATATCTTAACTAGAGCAACAGTTGGATTAGCATATGGAGGTTCGCTTGCGTTACTTTCTTTTATTAAAGGGCATTTATTTTGGGGATTTGTTGTAGCTATATTATGTATGTTAAATACAATGTATTGGGCTTGTTTCAATAATAATGATTCTTTTCAAATAGATTTAGGTTTTGTTAAACTAAATTCAGAAGAAGTATTTATTGGTGCCGGAGTTGGTGTTTGTGCATTATTAGCTTTAATATAGAATGAAAAAATGGCAGAAACTTCAATGGTATGTTGCTCGTAAATTAAAGCAACTAGGAATAAAAGCAAGACCTACTAAAGCTTCAGGAGCAAGTACAGAACTAGGTGATGTTTTAAATGAAGTTTTTTTAGTAGAATGTAAACAAAGAAATACTAAAAGTGTGACTGTAGATTTACATACTTGGGAAAAAAATAAGGCAAGATTGCCAGTAAATAGTAAACGTATACCGATTTTAGTATTAGAAAATAAAGAAATTAAAAGATTTGTAGTTATTGAAGCAAATGATTTTTTTGAGATGTTGAGAAACCAGGAGTAATGTATGGTAAAAAAGAAAAGTGAAATAGTTTATAAAACTAAAGAAGACCGTAAGACAGCTCTTAAAAATATAATGAGAGGTGTTAATAAAAATTTAGGAGATAATGCTATAAAATTTGCTAAAGATGAAAAAGCTAAAGATAGAGTTCCTTTTGGAGTTGAGGAAATAGATGAATTCACAGGTGGGGGTGCAGTAAGAGGAAATTTTTGTATATTATATGGAGGAGATGGTACAGCTAAAACTTCATTAGCTTATGCACAAATAGCTGAAAGTCAAAAAAAAGGATTGATTTGTGCTCTTTTTGATATAGAACATAGTTTTGATGCTATAAGAGCCGCAAGCTTTGGTGTAGATTTAAATAAATTAATTCTAATAGAAAATATTAAAACTGCAGAACAAGCTATGGATATTTTGATTCAACTTTGTAAAGAAAAAGTTATAGATTATGCTGTTATAGATAGTATTCAAGCAATGTCTCCTACAGGACAACAAGAGACTAAAAAAGGAGCAGAGAAGTCAGTAGAAGATGATAATATAGCATTATTAGCTAGAAAAATGAGTCAGTTTCTTGTTATGTCTAAAGATGCAGTATATAGTGCTAACGTAGCTGTATTAATGATAGGACAAGTTAGAACAGGTATTGGTCCTTTTATGTCACCTACAGTTTTAACAGGAGGATTGGCTCAGAAACATTATTCTTTAATGACTTTGTTTATAAGAAGAGGACAAAAAGCAGATGCTCCTACAGAAAAATATAAAGAATATATTGAAAACGAAAAAGATAAACAACATTATAAAACTAAAGAAAGAATTATAGGATTTGATTGTGTTTTAAAAATAATAAAAAAGAAAATAAGTGGTTGTAAAATAGAAGGAAGTCAACTTCATTTACCTTTTTATTTCGAAACAGGATTCTCTCAACCAGAAAAAAAAGAAGAGGAATAAAATGAGAAGCAAAATAAAGAAATCACTTTATACTTATGACCCTAAGAAAAATAAAAAAGTGTTAGCTGGAGTTTACACAAATGGTTTCTTCTTTAAAACAGTGTCTTCTCGACATTTTATGGTTAAAGAGCAAGGATACGGAATTCAAGAAGATGTGATAGAGAAATTGAAAGAATTAGAGTGTGAAAGAATTTATATAAAAACACCTACTCATATTTATAGAACTGAATTTTCAGAATGGTTAGAACAAGATATTAAAAACTATGGTCATGGAAATCAAAGATTTCTTTCCATGGCTAAAACAAATCCTGTAGCATATAAACAAGAACAAGCTCTTTTAAGGAGAAACAATGAACTATCAAGAAGCACTAATATTATTTGAATCCGAAGATAACGTTTTAGATTTATTAGAACAATTACAGCCGACTTTTGATAGAGTTAATTATTATAGAGATTTATTTCGGAATCATAAAATTTCAATAAATTCTGAAGAATGTAAAAAAGCATTAGATGAATTAACAGGATTATATATGTATCTAAATCCAATATATGGTGTTGCTGTTTCTATTAAACAGAATAAAGAGGATTCATATTATGTTCGAGAAAGAAAAGAAATTATAAAAGATTTAGAAGGAAAGAGATTCATATCTGCTCCTCTCGATAGAGAAGCTTCTGCTTATGTAGGCAACTACCGAATAGTTAGAAATTTATTAGAAAAATATACAGA
>Ga0114923_10003346_pt1 | contig 10812 bp, 23 predicted proteins | sample SumtaG_FD_89578 | JGI IMG/M metagenome (GOLD analysis project Ga0114923, IMG submission 89578) | Deep subsurface microbial communities from Indian Ocean to uncover new lineages of life (NeLLi) - Sumatra_00157 metaG | ecosystem: Environmental > Aquatic > Marine > Oceanic > Sediment | place: near...
AAATGAAAGAGTTTAATTTTCCTGAAAATCACGAATGGTATATTGACAAATACTTTCTTAGGGCTAGGACTGTATTAGAAGCAGAAACTTTAAATCCTAAAGTATTAGCCCAAGTGTTTATTAGAAAAGGTAATTGCAAAGCATATGGATTAGAAGAAGCAATTGCCTGTTTATGTAATTATACTGACATCCGTAAAACAGGACACATATACTCATTAAAAGATGGAGATTACTTTGATAGTTGTGAAACCTTAATGTTAATAGAAGCTCCTGTTCAAAGTATAATTGATTTGGAGACTATGTACTTAGGTATTATTAGTGCTGAAACTACATTGGGAAATGATGAACAAAGAACAGATGTTGGTTTAGGAACAATAATTAAAAATATGAAAACAGTTGTAGATTTAATTTCGCCAAGACCCATATCTTATTTTGGTGCAAGACATTGGAGATATGAATTGGATTACGAAATAGCAAAAACCTGTAAAAAAGCAGGAGCCAAAAATTGTTCAACTGATGCAGGAGCAAAAGCATGGGGAGAAGATTGTAAAGGAATGGGAACTATACCTCATGCACTTCAAACTATATATCATTGGAAATATGGTTTAGACAAAGCAGTAGTAGAATCCACTAAAGCGTTTAATAGACATATACCAAAAGAAATACCACGTATAGCATTAATAGATTATGCTAATAGGGAATTATCTGATACAATGGGTTGTATTAAGCATTTAGGTAAAGACTTATTTGGTATTAGAGTAGACACTTGTGGAGAAAATTATATGGAAGGATTACCAAAATATCACAGTAAAAAAGAAATATATCAATCCAAGAAAGAGAAGTATTGGTTTAACCATGGTGTTAGTATAGCAGGAGTACATAAAATAGCAAGTCATTTAAGAATTACTGCCCGTGATGTTAAAATAATACTATCAAGTGGTTTTGGTAATCCAGAAAAAGTAGAAGCGTTCTTAGAAGCAGAGGAACTATTAGGAATGAAACTGTTTGATAGTCTTGGTGTTGGTGGTGTATTTGATAGCAGAATGGCTACAATGGATATAGTTAGAGTAAGTGGTTTAGATATTCATAAGAAAGGAAGAAAATATAAAAAGAATCCAAGATTGAATAAAATATTTTAAGGAGGAAATATGAAAAATAAACTTACAGATTTAAGTACAGTTCCACTCCATATGAGGGGAGATTATCAACACAAAAACGATAATATAAAAGCAGGTGTGAAATTATGTAAGCATTGTGGCGGAACAGGAAACGAATTATATTCAATGTATAGAAAATGCCCAAAGTGTAATGGAACTGGTAAAAAGAACCCATTATGAAACTTACAACAATGGAAGAGGGAATAGAATTATATGCAGATAAAAGTAGTGATATGTTTTTTAGTCCATCACCATCATATACTGAATATTTTTTAGGATTATCTGCTTATAAACCTTTACCTACTACAAAGGAGGGTAAGTTGAGAATAGGAATATTTGGAGGAAGCTTTGACCCTTTACATATAGGTCATTTACACTTAATTGAAACAGCAAGACAAAAGTTAGGACTAAATAAAATAATATTTGTTCCAACAAAGATAAGCGTTTACCCAGATAAAGTAATTCAAGCCACAGCAAAACAAAGACTCCACATGTTGACAGAAGTAGTTTTGGATTTAGATAAATACCTTAGTAAGTATGATATAGATGATATAGAACTAAAAAGAAAGAAACCCTCTTATACTATTGATATAGGAAAATACTTTAGAGAAAAATATCCTGAAAAGAAAACCCAATTAATATTAATATTTGGTGCTGACATTTATGGTAAATTAACAAGTTTTAAAGATTATGATATGATAGGAAAATATGTAGATGGTATGGCTTTTGCTAATCATAATTTTCCTTGTCTTGAATTAAATATACGTTCTTCTATTGTAAGGCAAAAAGTTAAACAAGGAGAAACTATAAGTTACTTAGTTCCCAAGCAAGTAGAAAGTTATATTTATCACCACAAACTCTATAAAGAAATAGGTGGAGAAACTACAAGTAGTCCGGGACCAAGATAGGAGTTAAAATGTTAAAATGTGTATATATAAGTGGTGATGGTAAAGAAAATGATGGTGGCGATTGGAAAGTAATTAGACACACCGAAAAAACTCTTATTTTAAAAAGAATAAGAGAACCTTTTTTTGAAGGTATAGATGATGATATTCTAAGGTTAAAAAAGATAATAATTGCAAACATACTTTAAAAATGTGGGAAGATGGTACATTTACTGTTTATCCTTATAGAAGTGGAACACCATATTATTTTGAACCCAAAAAATGAGAGGTAAATATGAAACCAATAGATAAAGTAACCAGTCAACCATTATCCAAGCGCATGAAAGAGTTGGGTTGGGATTATGAGACGGAGAGATGTTGGTTAGATGTTGGAGATGAAAAATATAATAACAGTTGTTGGAGCATAAGTAGAGTTAGTGAAGCAAAGCAATTTCATTGGGCTAAAACTTACCCCGCCCCTGACGCAATAGAGATAGGGGAGAAATTACCTGATATAATAAACCAATATGAAGAAATAGAACAATATAAAAATGCTATTGGAGAGGTTGTATTATATTTAAAAAGTGAAGACCATTTTCGTGCTGTGGGTTCTACCGAAGCCGAAGCAAGAGGCAAGATGTGGTGTTATTTAAAAGAAAGGGGGTTGATATGAGAAAAATTGCGTATGATAATAAAAAACAAAATTTACCTATAAAAATGTGGTTAGATGATATTGAAGAAAAGACAATGGAACAAGCAATAAATTTATCTAAATTACCATTTGCATTTAAACACATTGCCATTATGCCCGATGCTCACATGGGCTTTGGTATGCCAATAGGTGGAGTATTAGCAACTGAAAGAGTAATTATACCCAATGCTGTAGGAAGTGATATAGGTTGTGGTATGTGTGCTGTTCCTACTCCATGGACAACAAAAGATATTAATACAGAAATTATCAAAAAAACTATAGGTAAAATTAGAGAAGAAATACCTGTAGGAATAGGTAAAACAGGAAGTCATAAAATAGATAATTCTAATAATGGAAGATTAATGCCACAAGTAAGAAGAAAAGAGGATTTAAGCAAAATTGTATTACGGGAATTTAATTCTGCTTGTAAACAAATAGGAACTCTTGGTGGAGGTAATCATTTTATAGAAATACAAAAAACGACTAATGATTATATTTGGATAATGATACATAGTGGTAGTAGGAATTTAGGATATAAAGTAGCAAAATATTATAATGAATTGGCAATAGAATTAAATGGTAAATGGTTTGCTTATGTTCCTAAAGAATGGGATTTAGCTTTTTTACCGTTTGATAGTGCTGAAGGAATAGAGTATTTAAGAGAAATGCAATACTGTGTGGATTTTGCTTTAGCAAATAGGGAATTAATGTTAAATAAAATAGCAGAAATATTTAATAAAACTATTGGATGGAAAAAAATAGATTTAAAAGAAACAATAAATATAGCCCATAATTATGCAAGTATGGAAAATCATTTTGGTAATAATGTTATGGTGCATAGAAAAGGAGCTACTTTAGCCAGAGAAAAAACTATAGGTATTATACCTGGTTCACAGGGTAGTTGTTCTTATATAGTTAAAGGAAAAGGTAATAGAGAAAGTTTTATGTCTTGTTCGCATGGCGCTGGAAGAAATATGTCAAGAAACCAAGCGAAAAAGGATTTAGTATTAAAAGATGAAATCAAAAAGATGGATGATTTAGGTATAATTCACGGTATACGTAATCAAAGTGATTTAGATGAAGCGACTGGAGCCTATAAAGATATAGGTATTGTTATGGATAATCAAAAAGATTTAGTTGAAATATTAGTAGAACTTAAACCTATGGCTGTAATAAAAGGATAGGAGTAATTATGGCGTATTTGCACATTGAGAACCTTTATAAGAACCAGGAAATATTACAATTTAAAGAGTGTTATGCTATGGAGAAGATACATGGTACTTCTGCTAATATATCCTATAGTAATAATACTTTACATTTATCTCCCGGTGGAGAAAATTATGATAAATTCCTTAAACTCTTTAATAAGGAAGAATTAAAAAAGAAAATAGAATTATTAGGAGTTGAAAAGATAACAATATATGGAGAAGCGTATGGTGGTAGTCAACAAGGTATGAGAGATACTTATGGAGATGAATTAAAATTTGTAGTATTTGAAATAAAGATAGGAACAAGTTGGTTATGTGTTCCTGATGCAAGTGTTGTGGCAAATCAGTTAGGTTTAGAGTTTATTCATTACGTTAAGATACCAGCAGTGTTTGAGTTCATAGAGAAACAGATGTTAGAACCATCAATTCAGGCAGTAAGAAATGGAATTAAGGAGAGTAAGATACGTGAGGGAGTAGTCTTGCGACCTCTAATAGAAGTGATTAAAAATAATGGAGATAGGATAATTGCAAAATATAAAAACGATAAGTTTAAGGAAACAAAAACTTCAAGGAAAGTTAAAGACCCTAACCAACAGAAGATATGGGAGAAAGCACAAGAAACAGCCGAAGAATGGGTAACACTTATGAGGGTAAATCATGTATTAGATAAAATAGAAAATCCTTGTATAGAGAAAATGAGAGAGATTATAATTGCTATGTCAGAGGATATAAAGAGAGAAGGAGACAAAGAAATAATTTGGTCTAAACCTATTGAAACTGCTATAGGAAGAAAGACAGCTAAAATGGTTAAAGAATACTTTAATAATAAATTAAAGCAGGAGGCTAAATGACAAGTAAACTATCAAAACTAATAGATAGGTATTATAATATAGAAAAGAAAATAAGAGGAGAACTTGATAAGTTAAGTGAGGATGAATGTAATTGTAGTATGGATAATAGAGAGGAAATTGATTTGGTAAGTAATGATAACCACGAAATAGGAGTAAATAGATATTGCTGTAATTGTGGAGGAATAATTTGGGATAGAGCAATGTAAAAGGAGAATAAAAATGAAATTAACTACTATGTGTGATATGGGAAGTATTAAAATATTTAATGATACAATGTCTTGTTTTTTTATGAATAATTTTGGGGATGGAACAAATAAGGTTGAAATAATAAAGAAAACAAATAAAAACACCAGAGATTTGGAGTTTAAAGGCCATTTTACAGTTAAAACAAGGGCCTATTTATCTGCTTATGATTGTAAAGATGAACCTTTATATACTTTTAGTAAAGGGAGATGGTTTGTCTATTTAAAATCCCCACAAAGTTTTTTGATACAAAAAATGGATAATGAATTACACAGTTAAAAAAGGAGAAAGAAGATGTATAACAAAAGGAGGTAATTATGTACCATATGAACCATGTTAAGTTACTGTTAATAGGAGTAATGTTGCTTATTGTAATACCTACATTGTGTGGTTGCTATGGTAAATTTCAACCTAAATATGAAAGTATGGGTATTGTAATAACTCCTGATACACATACAGGTGATACGAATAATGTTTTTGCGTGGTTAGAAAATACTTCTGATATTCCTTTAAGAGTTAAAATGATAAAATTAGAGGAAAACCTTAGTATTAAACATACTAAATGGATAACTGTATTTATACCCGGAGAGAAAAGACATATATTTTTGGACGATAGGTGTGCTATACACATTTTTAAAGAAGATGGAACTGAAATTGGTTATGTAATGATAGTAAGAAATCAATAAGGAGGATAAATGTTGAAAATTAATCCAGAGAAGGAAAAAAATAGAATAGTAAAATTTATAAAAGAAACATTCCAAGAAAAAGGGTTTAAGAAAGCAGTTATTGGTATATCTGGAGGGTTAGATAGTGCAGTTGTAGGAGTTTTATTAGTGGAAGCATTGGGAAATAAAAATGTACATGGTTTTATCTTACCGTATGGAGAACAAGAAGATATAAAAGACTCCTGTAATGTTGGAGGAATTTTAAAAATAGAACTTGCCCAATATAATATAAAACCAATGATTGATGTATATAAGGAGGTTGACTCTGATATAAGTAAAATTGATTTAGGCAATATAATGGCCAGGATAAGAATGATAATATTATATCATAGTTCCTCAGTTGCTAATGCCTTAGTAGCAGGTACAGGTAATAAAACAGAATTAATGTTAGGTTATTTTACTTTACATGGAGATGGTGCTTGTGCTATACTACCTATAGGTCATTTATATAAGACACAAGTATTTCAATTGGCAGAATATCTAAATGTTCCAAGAAATATTATAGAAAAGGCACCAAGTGCTGGTTTGTGGGAAGGACAAACAGATGAGGGTGAATTAGGAATGACATATAATGAAATAGATAAAATGTTATATAAATATGATAATATACAGTATGTAGACCAATTCTCTTTCCGTAAAATTCGTGATATGATAAAGAAAAATAAATTTAAGTTAGAAGGACCGAATATGATAAAGGGGTAATATATGAATTGTTCAAAATGTGGAAATAGATTAGAAGTTGGTGATATAGATAGTAGAACAGAATGGGTAAAAACTTATTATGAACCTTGTGAAGATTGTGGTAGAGTACATATGCAAAGGACAGATTACAAAACACAAAGTAGCTTAGTGGAAAGCGATATTTTATATTGGGTTCAAAAAAATGATAGATTAGTAAGAGTAGGATAATAAAGGAGGTATAATATGCTTACAGGAGGCCTAAAATGAAAAGATTAAATTGTTTTTTGGTTATTATTTGTATATTATTTATTTCTGGATGTATACCAAGTAATTTGTCAATGAAACACTCTTTAAATAATAGCCAATTTAAAGAAGCGGTAAAAATAACTGATGAAGTTTTAAAAACAACTTATAGAATTGAAGAAAAAGGAATAACACATCATTTGGTTATGGATAAAGAACAGTTTGATGAAATAATAGATATATTAAGTAAAATTGATAACCATTTACAAAATATAAATCCAAGAGAGGGAGGAATAAAATGATAGAGTATTGGACAGATAATTTTGAAGTGTTTAGAAAAAAAGTAGAGTCCATATTTGGAAATATACGTTTACTCGCTAAAAATGAACCAGATATATACTGTCACCAAGTAATTGCTCACGGATTTTTAGAATACGTGGGTGTTAAAAAAATTAAAGGTACAAAAGATAAATATTTAGAATGGTTTAATGTAAATAAATTAGAAAAAACTTTACAAGAAGAAGGATGGAAAGAATACCAAAATGATTAAAGAAGGAGGGCTAAAATGATACCATTAAATCAAATACTTATTGTTTGCGGGTTATGGTGTATTGCAGATGGAATATTTTCAATGATTTTTGTAAGTGATTTAAGATGGAAATGGCAATTAGCAAGAACAATAAGAATTATAGTTGGAGTATTTATTTTGGGGGCGGGATTAGCACTATAGGAGGTAATATGCCAAGTGAAAATGTAAAAATATATAAATCCAAGAAATATAATTATATATTTAATCGTAAGAATGGATTTTTTATAAGATGGGGAAAAACTTATAAACATAATCCAAATTTTAGTCCCGTAGGTCCTGAAATATTAGATATTGAAGTAAGTACTATTTGTTCCAAAGCATGTAATTGGTGTTATAAATCTAATAATCCAAAAGGTAGATATATGCCTTTTGAATTGTTTAAAAGAATTTTTGATAAATTCCCTAAAACACTAACTCAAATAGCGTTTGGAATAGGTGATATAGATGGCAATCCAGACTTATTTAAAATAATGTCATATTGTAGGAATAATGATGTTGTACCCAATATTACTATAAATGGTGAAAGGATGACAGATTATTATTATGATAAACTCGTGGAGCTATGTGGAGCTGTTGCGGTATCTCATTACAATGATAAGGTATGCTTTAATGCTATTAAAGAACTGGGTAATAGAGGGTTAGAACAAGTTAATATTCACAAACTACTATGTAAGGAAACTTATAAAGATTGTCTTGCTTTAATAGATAAAACCAAGTATTTAAAAGAATTAAATGCAATAGTGTTTTTGTGGATAAAACCACTTGGAGCAAATAATAGTTTTAGACAATTAGATAGTTTAGGAAATTATAAAAAACTTGTAGATTATGCAATGGATAGAAACAGAAGAATAGGATTTGACTCTTGTTCTGCTTCTTCATTTCTAAAGACTGTAAAAGGTAGAAAAAACTATAAAGCACTTGAAACCTTAGTAGAACCTTGTGAAAGTACTTTGTTCAGTTACTATATAAATGTGAATGGAGTTGGTTATCCATGTAGTTTTTCAGAACATACTATATGGGGAATAAACTTATTATACATAAAAAACTTTATTAAGGAGGTATGGTATGAAAAGGAGATAAAACGTTTTAGGAAAAAGTTAATAAGAAATGTGGATAGTAATAAGTGTAGAATGTGTCCTATTTATGATTTAAAATTAGAGGAGGGTGTATGTGGAAAGGTGTAGCTATTACAGGAATATGGATAGGAATAGGTATGATAGGTTGGAAAGAACCCGGTGCAGGAGTTTGTGCGGCTATTTTTGGAATGATAGCCACAGTGGTAATTGCACACGCATAATAAAGGAGGTTTTATGAAAGAAATATATGAAAATAAAAAGGGATACGGAGGTACTACCGAAGATTGGAAAAATGATGTTAGGGAACCTGATAGAGTATTAAAAGAAATCTTTACAGAATTAGTTAAAAAAGGATATAACCCTTCGGAAGTATCTAATGAATTACACTCAAGTTTGGTTTGTTTTTATGCTGAACATTCTATCTTTCAAGGAATTGAGGATAGAAAAAAAGAAAGGAATGAAAAATGAAGATACGTGCAGGGTTTGTAAGTAATTCTTCTTCCAGTTCTTTTGTTGCAGTTGTTAAGAAAATAATTTTTCAGAATATTGAGAATTCAAAGTATGATGTTTTTGTGGAGTGTGATGGTGGGGAAGGTATGTCATTTTTTAAGTTACCTAAAGAGATTTACGATTACTTGAAAAAAGAACAACCCAAACAAATGGTGGGATTAAGGTTTTATCAAGTAGTAATAGCAAAAGATGATGGAGATACTATATCAATGAAGGAATTAAAAAATGTACCTGATGATTTTGTTATATATGGTGGAGAACGTGATTATAATGACCCAGAAACAGTAGAAGATTTTAAATTATATGCTTTGGGTATGGAGGAGGAATAATGAAAACAATAACAATTACTAAAAACGATTTGGTTAGAATTATTACTGACGCTTTTGCTAAAGGTCTTTTAGAAGGACAAAATTCTAAAAAAGGACAATACCGAAAAAAACCTTATAAAAGAGCAAAAAAGTTTATATTGGATGTTTATTGGTATAAAAAGGAGAAATAATGAAATATTATCTTAAAGGAAACTGGGAAAAAGAATACAAAGAAGTTACTAAAGAGGAGTATATTAGAGCAGAACGCAGTGCAGGATTTCGTTCAAAATTTGGAGATAATGAAATAGCTACTGCTGGTTTTTCTGGACATGGTGTTGATGGTAAAGTAGATTATGAAAAAGGAGATTATAATGAAAATTAGAATGGGATTTGTATCTAATAGTAGTTCAAGTAGTTTTTTGGTCCTGACAAAGAAAAAACCTTTAACCAAAGCTATGATTAAAAAAGCATTTGGAGAGGTAAAAGGAGATAGTCTTATTAAACATATACTTACAGATTTAACTGAAAAAATTAAGGATATATTTTTTAATCTTTGTGAAGAAACAACCGAAAAAGTATTGAAAGATGATGATTATGTTTATGATTTTAATGACCTGTTAAAAGCACATGGAATAAAGAAAAGTACTCCTTTCTATAAAATCTATGAAGGTTCTTGTGCCAATGATGCTGAAATGGAAGAAAGTCTTTTATGTGATTTAGGTATAGACTATGAGGATGATGATATAATAATTAAAAAAGAAGGAGGATTTTAGTGGCAAATGATATTGATATGATAAAAGATATAGATGAACTCCAAGCAAATCCTAAAACAAGACAAGAAGGATATGATTTAAATGATTTGTATTTTTATAGATTTATAGAACCGGACCCAGTAAAATTAGAACATTTAAAGGAATTGTATATTCAAAAGTATGGGTTTTTAGATAACTATGTTTAGGAGGTTTTATGAGAATAAGGATTGGATTTATAAGTAATAGTTCCTCATCTTCTTTTATAGTTAAACATAATGATTTTAATTTTAAAAAGAAAAAATGTATTAGACTTTTGGATAAAAAAACAATAAAAAAATTAGAGAAATTTGGATTTTTTAAAACATCACTTTTTAATACTATTTTTATGGAATTTGCAAGTAATGATGAAATTAAAAAAATGGATGAAGATTTTTGGAATTATGGTTTTAGAGTAATATGCAATCAACATAAACCATTATATTTTCTATTAAAAAATAAAATTCCATTTGAGGCGGTTATTCATTATGGATATTCACATATTTTTTATGATGGAGGAGATTACTTTTTTGAAATACAGAATTATGGATTACAATATAATCCAAATTTACAATCTAAAAAAGAATTGTTATACAATGAACCATTTAAGAAGGTAAAAGTTAAATCATGGCTCAAAAAAGAAGAAAAATGGAGGAAAGAAGATGAAGATTAGAAATGGTTTTGTTAGTAACAGTAGTTCCAGTAGTTTTATAGTAATAAATGCAAAAAATGGTTATGAGTGGTGGAGTGTGGGTAAGGGTTGTTTGATTGTAGATAGTAATTTTGGTAATACTGAATTCGGTTGGGGGCCAGAAGTAATTAGAGATATAGGTAGTCGCATTATTTTTTCATATATCC
>Ga0114923_10003347_pt1 | contig 10811 bp, 12 predicted proteins | sample SumtaG_FD_89578 | JGI IMG/M metagenome (GOLD analysis project Ga0114923, IMG submission 89578) | Deep subsurface microbial communities from Indian Ocean to uncover new lineages of life (NeLLi) - Sumatra_00157 metaG | ecosystem: Environmental > Aquatic > Marine > Oceanic > Sediment | place: near...
CCCGCCGACATTCGTTGCTCCCGAAACGCCGCCGCCCTCAACGTAACAGCCGGTTATAGTCCCCTCTCTTATATGGCCTACCAGAGACCCAACTTTACTTCCTGTTCCCGCATCAACATTAGGATTTATGAGCTCCAAATCCTCTATCTCTCCGTTAACGTATCCGAAAACTCCTATGTAACCTGTACCTGTGGTAGTGTAGGTAAAGTTGGAAATTGTATGGCCGTTGCCACCAAAAACGCCTGTAAAAGCATTGGAAATATCCCACCCAATGATATTGAAACTTGTGCCCGTATAAGCGGAGAGGTCGATATCCGCCATCAGCTCAAAGTGTGCACTCCAATAGGCTGAATTGCCCCCAATCGCCTGCATATCCGCCGCCGTCTTTATCAAATACGGGTCACCCTCCACTCCGTTCCCATCCCACGGCTGACCATTAACTGGCAAGCTAATGAAACAGACCACGACCAATACTACAACGACAAAACCGCTTCTTCCCCCAATACGCCTTAACAAACACATCTCCAGTCCTCCTGTGAAAATGAGTCTCAGTTCGCAACGCTTGTTGAACCATTAATTATACAGCTTACACCAGCAAGAATCAACACTTTTCCCAGCCCTTTCCCCTTGATTTCCGCCTCCGTGACCTCAATACCCCTTTCAATCATTTACGCATATAGCTGGAAGTAAAAATCACAAATTCTGAAAAAATTTTACCCCTTTCTACACAAGCACTTACAAATCCATCGCCTCCCAAAAAACTCTGTTTTTCGACAAATTCGCGCATATCCGCCCTATTAGGGGAACCTCTCTTTAAATATCCCCATGAAAAAAACCAATGGAGGCCACCTATATGACTACCGCCGACTATTCCTTTGACTTAGCCCCGAATCCCTGCGCAGGCAGGGACCCAGTCGCCGTTCAAAGTGAGTTTACCCTGAGCAATGTCGAAGGGAGCGGAGGTAAAATCAATCAAAAAAACCTTTTTATGCAAAACAAACCCAATTTATGCGTTTTTTGGGCCGTAAGTGGTGATTGTGAAGAAAAACAAACCCAAACAAACCCAATTCAAACCCAAAACAAACCCAATTGCCGAAATGCCAAAAATGAACATAAACTCTGTTCTAACAAGGAGATATGAAAATGTGCCACTTCGCAGACGCGGGAAAACAAACCCAAACAAACCCAATTTTTACCCGCCATAGCTTTAGCGAAAGAGGGCAAACCCAATCCCCACACCCTAAATCACGATATCTTACTCATCACCTCATCCGCTATATCGAAGTTCGCGTAAACATTCTGAACGTCGTCGTGGTCCTCGAATTCCTCCATCAATGCGATTATCTTCTTCGCCATCTCAACATCTTCTATCGCTACCGTGTTCTGAGGAACCATCGATATCTCCGCCACCTCCGTCAAAATCTCCTTCTCTTCCAAAGCACCCTTCAATTCATCATAAGCCGCCACATCACACGTTATCTCAAAAATCTCACCCATGTTCTCCATATCGTCTGCGCCCGCATTAAGAGCTATCTCCATAAGTTCATCTTCTTCCACCGACGACGTGCTCACCGTAATAAGGCCCTTCTTGCTGAACATCCAGCTCACGCACCCGCTCGTCCCCAGCGACCCCCCTCTCCTCTCGAATATCTTCTTTATCTCCGGCCCCGTCCGGTTACGGTTGTCCGTCAACGCATCCACCATTACCGCAACGCCCCCCGTACCATAGCCCTCGTAAAGTGCCTCCTCAAAACTAACCCCCGCAACTTCCCCAGTACCCTTCTTAATCGCCTTCGCTATCGTATCTTTCGGCATGTTCGCCGCTTTCGACTTGTCTACCGCATAACGCAACGCAAGGTTCTGAGCAGGGTCGCCGCCACCGTTCTTCGCCGCCACTATCAACGCGCGCGCAAGCTTACTCCATACCTTACCACGTTTCGCATCAACTACCGCTTTCTTATGCTTTATACCCGCCCAGTGGGAATGACCTGACATTTCTGCTCCTAAAGTAACTTCTAACAATATTCACAGGCTCGTATTATATATTATTTTACCCTCCTGCATAACCATTTTCCTGCTCCCTTCCTATTGCCGCACAAACTCTGCACCAAATCTCACACTTCAATATCAGGAAAATTTCTCCTGCACCAAAATCTTCAGACCCATAACATAAATATATCCTGATTCAACCCAAAAAACTTGCAATGGCTGAATGTTGAAAAAAATTGTTATAAAGACACCCTAAATACAAAAAACACCAATAAAACAGTAAAAAATCCCGAAAAAACCAAAATTTTTCCGAACACATAAGCCCCTCTGCGCATCATAAAGTATAGAAAATCTGTTTTTGTGCCCGGTTTTACAGCTGAAAATGCCGAATTTAACCGGATGGACAACGAAAAATAAAACATTGAAACTTGAAAACACAATCGATAAAGCTTATTATAAATACGAATTAGGAGAATGATGTATGAAAACCAAAAGAGCCTTCACCCTCGTTGAATTGCTCGTCGTTATCGCCATAATCGCTCTTTTGATGTCAATACTTATGCCCGCGCTGGCCCGCGTCAGGAAACAGGCTAAAGCCGTCCTCTGCCAGGCAAACCTGAAACAGCTCGGGGCCTGCTTTGGAATATACGTCGGAACCTGGGATGGAAAGTTCATGGCAGGCTGGTCTCCCGGCGCAACCATTCCAACCAAGAACACCGATTATTGGATGGAAGCACTAAGGTCCTGCTACGGCGACGAAGGCGACATTCGAACCTGCGCAATGGCCACGAAACCCTGTTCAGACATTGGTGCCGGAGAATATGGTGGATGCGGCTCCCTTTTCGCTTGGGGCATCTTCGACTCTGCTAAAACACAGGAATGCGGCGAGCCGATGAGCGGATGGGGACCGGCCACCGCCTGCGACTATGGCAGCTTCGGTATGAACGGCTACTGTAACGACCCACCAAGAGTAGAAGGCGATTATCAGGGACACGAACAGAACTGGAACTGGAGACACGCAAACTTTTCCGGCGCAGGAAATGTCCCTCTCCTGATGGACAGCCAGTGGCTTGACGGTTGGCCTCTGGCAGAGAACGAACCGCCGGTATATGACGGAGAGAGATGGGACAACATCGACATGATGAAGCGTTTCTGCATCAACAGACATGACGGTTTTGTAAACAGTCTCTTTGTCGATTTTACCGTCAGAAAGGTCGGACTAAAGGAAATGTGGACTCTCAAATGGCACCGAATGTATGACATAAATGGCCCATGGACAATTATCGGAGGCTCCACATCTGACGACTGGCCTGATTGGATGAGAGGTTTCAAGGACTTTTAAAAAAATACCCTCTTTAAAACAAAAGGCCGGCTAAAACCGGCCTTTTTTATTGAACTAAATAAACAACTTCATTTATAAAAAACTACTTTTCAACTTCCGGACAAGACTTGATATAGTCCAAAATGTCGCTCAAACTCGCCGTCGCTACTGCAACCGCACTGTCTGCCGCACCGTAATACAAATAAAGCTGGTCCGTCTCTTTATGCACTATCGCACCTGTCGGGAACACCACATCGTTCACATCGCCAATACGCTCATAAGACGCCATCGGGCCCAAAACCCACTCATCACCTCGACGAAGAACTCGCCAAGGCTCCTCTAAATCAAGCAATGCAAGACCGACGCGATATATCGCCCCAGCCGTCGTGACACGAACTCCATGGTAAAATATCATCCAACCCTCCGATGTCTCTATCGGTTGAGATGCAAGACCAACGCGGTGGCAATCCCAGTAACCATCACGCGTCTTTATCAGAGGACGATGGTCTCCCCAGTGCTTCAGGTCAGGAGAAAAACATAACCACATATGAGCCTGACCACGAACTATCGGCCGGTGTATCAACGCAAAACGGCCCTTAAATCTACGGGGAAAAAGACACGCATCCTTATCTTCAGGAGGAAGCAACGCCCCCAAACGAGCAAAAGTACGGAAGTTCTTCGTAATCGCAAGCGATACCACAGGCCCACCTTCACTAAACGATGTATAAGTAATACCGAACTGCTTCTGCTCCTCAAGCCATACTGCACGGGGGTCCTCAAGACCCCATCGTTCTTCTCGTGAGTTCTGGTCTGCTTCCATCGTCGGCCTGCTGTCTATCTCCCAGTTTGTAAATCCGTCCGGACTCCGCGCAACCGTCAAATGTGAAAATCCACGCATGTCTTCGACTCGTGTTAAAAGAAGTGTCTCCGAGTTCAACTTTATCGCAGCGGGGTTCATCACCGCGTTCGCTGGATAGGGCCAGTTACCCGGCGTCAGTATCGGGTTGCCCTCATAACGCTTGAACAGTTCATATGCCTTCTTTTGACGCAAAAACTCTGGCATTCTTCTCGTCCCAAAATAAACAAAATACTAACTTGCTGCAATACCTGTTCGCATCTATCTAATTCTAATCGGCAAGATAACCTACCCACCCTAAATCAATCTAACTTTTTTAAGCTGACAAAATTCTCGACCACGCCACGACAAATCCGATAATGCACCGCAAATCAACGTTAAAACCAAACATCAAAACCAAACGTAAAAATCAAACGTAAAAACCCCGCACATCACGCCTTCACCAGTTGCGTCTCGTAAAGTCCCTGATACAGCGGACACTCCTGCATCAGCTCCTCGTGCTGACCCTGAGCCAAAATACGACCCTCATCCATCACCACTATCATGTCCGCGTTAATCACCGTGCTGAATCGATGTGCTATCACAAAGCTTGTCCTGCCTTCCATAATCTCCTTAATCGCACGGTGTATCTTCGCTTCGCTGTCCGCGTCTACCTGGCTCGTCGCCTCGTCGAATATCAATATACTCGGGTTCTTCAAAATCGCCCGAGCTATCACTATCCGCTGAAGTTGACCGCCGCTCAGACCGCTTCCCTGCTCGCCGATTACTGTATCATAACCCAGAGGAAGAGGACAAATAAATTCGTGAGCATAAGAACGCTTCGACGCCTCCATTATTTCCTCAATACTCGCCCCAGGCCTGCCATAACCTATGTTCGCCGCTATCGTATCGTTGAACGTTATCACGTTTTGCGTGACCATCGCTATCTGGTCCCGAAGACTAAAAAGCGTCACCTCACGTATGTCCTGACCGTCTATCAATATCTGCCCGCCATCAACGTCATAAAGACGAGGGACAAGGTTCGCCAGCGTCGTCTTACCCGAACCGTTCGGCCCGACTATCGCTACTTTATGACCCGCTCGAACACTCAAATTCACCCCCTTCAATACCTCAATCTCTGAACCGGGATAACTAAACCGCACACCCCTAAACTCTATCCTTCCACGAAGTGGAGGCAGCTCTATCGCTCCGGGCTTCTCAAACTCCACCGGCTCGTCCACTATCTGAAATACTCGCTCTGCCCCCACGTTCGCCTGCTGGATCTTGTTCCATACACTGCCCATCTGGCGAACAGACTGCGCCATCGTCCCAAGAAGTATCAACAGAGTAAAAAAGTCGCTCGCCTGCATCGTACCGCGATAAACCCATTGTGCCCCGAATACCAGACACACTGAACCCGCTACCATACCCATCGTCTCCATCAACGGGCCCGCCGCTGCATTCACCTTCGCTATACGAACCTGCTGTTTCAACAATCTGTTGTTAAGTGCCTCGAACGCCTCACTTTCACGTTGCTGTTGGTTATAAACCTTAATCACCTTCAAACCATCCATCGACTCACGAAGCTTACCAAGCATCTTCGCCCAGCTTATAAGGCTCTTCTTCGTCGCTCGTTTTATCTTACGGCCAAGCTTACCTATCACATACAACGCCGCCGGAGCCGCACATAAAAACACCAATGTCAAATTACGGTCTATCAACATCGCAACGCACAACAGACCAAGAATCTTCAGCGGCTCACGAAGAGCACGACCAAGAACAATCTTAACCCCTGCCCCGATACCCGTCGTGTCACGAATCAGCCGGCTTATCGCATTGCTCGGTCCCTCCTCCGCAAAATATCCCACCGGAACCTCAAGGCAATGCTTGAACGCGTCTTCGCGAACGTGAGCCAGCATCACGTTCACCACCTTCTGTGACATATAGTCCTGATAAAAACGAGCTATGCACCGAACGCCCGTCACTACCGCCAGCATCAATATTATAATTATCACCGCATTTTTCTTGCTCTCTCTGCTCTGGCCCTCCGGAAGATAACGCAAAATCCCCTCCGCGTATTCACCATAAAATGGCTTATCACCACACTCCAGCTCCTTCTCAACTATAACAGAATCCCCATTCTCGTCGAACTGGCGAAACTGAATACCTATCGAACGGACCTTATCTATCGTTGCAAGCTCCTTCAATAACCTGCTCGATGGGACCTTGCTCGTCCTCTCATCAACCATACCGCTACCGGCGCCTAATATCAAATCGTCCCGGCCAAGACCTGCCGCCTCCGCAAAGCCACCTTCCTTCACTGCCGCTACTCGAAGATAATACGCCGCCTGTGGATTGTTCGGGTCAGAAAGCTCCACACGGTCCTGAACATAAAAATCTATCCCGTATCGCTCCTCGCTTATCTTACGGTGGACCCACCCGTGAAGACCCTCTTCCCCCATCATTACCTTCAAAAGTGGAAGCACCGTTGCGATACTTACTGAAAATAGCATCGCTATCAAAAGCGCACTGCAAAATATCGTCACGAGTCTGTGCCACTGCGGCCAAACATACTTAAATACGCGCCTCAATGCCTTCATCAAGCAATAGTCTCCAATTTCTAACTATTTACAAAACTGCCTAAAAAATCAAAAAGCACAATAACACACTCACTCCCATTGGTCAAGACCAAACGATATTGACCACTCACCCCCTTTCTGCTATCCTGACCACCTTTAGAAAGGATAATTTATGATTATTGACTCCCTCGTTCTCGGCGATTTTCTCACAAACTGCTACATACTCCGCCAATCCGAAAGCACAACCGACTGTATTATCATCGACCCGGGCCTCCAGCCCCAGCCGCTTATCGATTTCCTCCAAAATAACGACCTAAAACCCCTCGCCGTCATACTCACTCACGGCCACGCCGACCACTTCGCTGGACTAAACCCCCTAAGACAAAACTTCCCCGAAATAAAGGTCCATATCCATAAACTCGATGCAGAAATGCTCACCGACCCCCACTCGAATCTCTCTCTCATGGCCGCTGCCCCCTTCGCCGCCCAACCGCCCGACGCCCTGCTAAATGACAACGACTCTATCGATATCGCCGGCATAAAACTCACTGTACTGCACACTCCCGGCCACACCCCCGGAGGTATCTCTCTTTACTCTAAAGAAAATGACCTCGTCTTCACTGGCGACGCCCTCTTCGCCGAATCTATCGGCCGAACAGACTTCCCTTCCGGCAACGCCGACCAGCTAATACAAAGCATAAAGCAGAAATTGCTGACCCTCCCTGAAGACACCGCCGTTTACCCCGGCCACGGCCCAAAAACCACAATAAAAAATGAAATCACCCAAAACCCCTTCCTAAAATAAACCACCGCACAGATTACGACTAATTATTCTTACGCCACGACTTGGGGGGCAATACCGAAAACTCCCTCGCCGGACTGTAAAGCACCTTTCCGGACTGTAAAGCACCTTTAAGGACAAAAAGCCAAAAGACGAGCAAAAAAATAACTAAACTGGCGGCTTACTAGCTATTGGGAGCTGAAATTTGGTCAAAGGGCTTGATTTTGGGCTGGGAAGGCCGGTTTAAAGTGGATGAGAACAAAACTTTTGGAACTGTCGTAATTTAATAGGGGCTGCAAAAAGACGGGCAGTTCGCTTTTTTGTGAAAAAACATTTGACAAATTCTACGATAAGGCCGAAATAATGAAAAACTGCAAAACAAATAAGGGTTAAAGGGGTTTATTAATGAACAGTGTGATAACAGTGGGATTGATTGTAGTTCCACTTTTGGCAACGCTGATATTAGGGGTTTCTTTTGACCGACGCTTCAGAGGCTATCGCTCTAATAAAAGAGACAGAGCCCAGAATCATTCTAAAAGTGAGGGAAAAAAGAGACGCTTGTTAGAGCGATAGTTGCTTAACTCTGTGAGGGGAGATTGCATGGGAAAAGAGGCTAAGCGCAGGGGGCGCAGAAGTAGACCAACTATATTAAACGCAATTATAGGCGGTATCATTGGCTGTCTTATATCTTTTGCGCTCACCCCAACCCTTGAGCGTCTTTTACAAATCGTAGGGCAGGACTTAGGTTTTCCCCTTTGTACTGTTGTCGCTCTATGCCTTGGGACCATATTATATGGTGTCCTGCAAATAGGACACTGGTTGAAAGTGTCCCAACGTTGGGGACTAACGGTTAACCATTACTTCAAGATGTTAAAGTCTATCAACCCTCTTGGCATTATTATCCTATTCTTACAACTGTTGTTTTTGTTATGCCTTTTTTTAATGGGTTCGCAAATTGGTATACCAAAAGAAGATTTCAAGAAAACTGTCCTCCTTGTTTTTTTCTTCACTGCCGTTCCCCTTGGTCTTTTGGGCTGGATTTTGATAACGATAAGGTATAAAAGCTGGATTCTGGACGAAGAAAAAACGATTATCGAGACCTTCACAGATGAAGAGAGCGGGCTGATTGAAACGTATACCGAGGAAGATAAAAATCCAGAAATTCGCACAACCTTGTCTACATTGAAAAACTGTCATTTTATATTTGTCTGGGGTCTAAACCTTTCCGAAATAATTGGGGACAAAAACCCTGATGCTTTAGGGCTAATTTCTGATGTTCTAAACAATAACCCCAAATTGTCGTTATTTTTCTTGCTCTACTGCCCTTTTTGCAATGACGTTATCGAAAGGGCTATACAATTGGATATACCTCATGGTTCCGAGTATGTCGCCGCCTCTAGAGAAAGTTGTTCGAACTGTTTAGCATTTAGGAGACGTGGGGTAAAGCTTTCCTTGACACACGGGGAACCATATATGCGAGGCATTCTTTGGGGCAACCTTAAAAAAGGAAGTTCTTTCAAACCTTTCAGCCTTACAGCAAAAGCTTCAAGCGTTGAGGATTGTCACAAATATTTGGAGGATGTTGTAGGGGGTGGTTTTCTGCTACAAGAGTATCCGGAAACCGAATATGTTCGTTACGCTCCATTATATAAAGGCTCAACCGTTGAACATGGGGGGCTTTGGAATGGAATTAGGTCTAAGTTCTCGCAAGAATTCAAAAAAGGACTCAAGCCTTTCAAGTCTCTGGCAAACGCGAGGCAAGAAACACTCTGCCATCTTGCACAAGACTTAGGTATGAGAAAATGCAAAGCGGAAAAAAAAACAAAAGACAAGCTTGTTAATTTCATAAAAGCGAAACCTAAGTTTATGAATTTCCTTAAAAAGATTAAGGACTTAGCAAACACAAAGGCAAATGGATTAAAGATGCAAGAGGATTCAAGGCGCAGTTAAATCCGTACTTTATCCCGAACATGCCATTCTAAGGTTTATCTTTAATGTTCATATAACCCCGTCACACCGTTCAAAGCTCTTCGCTTTTTTTGTTTTCGCAAAGAGCATTTTCTGCCTCAAAGAGCGAACCTAATTGAATTTGTCCCAGCAAATAGAAAATGCTTGTGAGCAAATACAACCCTATAAACAAACCAATGCGTCGTAAACTAAAGTCTTGAAACAACGAAATTGCTCCGCAAACAGTCCCTACTAAAAAAGCATAGGCCATATGTGCATAGAATTGACCAAAATTCAGATAAAAATCTTGGAGAAACGTAAATTGCTCCATTTTATCTGCTGGCAATTTCGAAACATTCTCGTCCATCATTAAGTATGTAATCTTCGATGCAGTCAAAAGCCAAACTATTTCTAGCATCATTGCCAAGGGGGCAATAATCAATTGAAGAGCAAAGCAAAGTTTGTACCATCCCAAATGCCCTCTAATAGTCTCCAAGTTTTTTTCATTTGCCTTATGTTCAAGCCATGCTAAGACCGCCCAATTTAGACCATGTATAACCATCCCAGTCGAAATTGCTATGAAGACAAACGCGATTGTACCAAAAGTCGAGTTAAACCAACACTCCCCACTCTTAAGTAAGAATTCTCTAACAGATAAGGTTTGGCAGCTTACATCACTCCATAAACATAAACAAGTCACACTAAATACAACGATTGCACCTGGAAGAAATTGAGCCATAAAAAAACCAAAGGTGACTTTAGAAATGAAATCTTTCATAGTTTTTCCCTCAAATCACATTTCTCTTTACATCAAGCATATTCTTTTGCTAATTATATATTTTGCATGGGTGAAAATATCTGCTCTACCGGTACCAGTCATGATCAGTTTTCTATAAAACTCCAGATTTAATTCTTTGTAAAGAAAGCGTTTCTTGTTTACTATTTTCGCTTACATCTTTTTTTTACAGTCTCTACAACAGATGTCCTTTTTTTTCTTTTCGCCTTCTTTACAGTTATAAATTTCCCTGTGACTGCGCTTCTCCCTCTTTTTCTGCTTGAAGATTTTTTCTTTGCCATAATAAACTCCTTAAATTTGGCCTTATTCTCAAACCTCACACCACACAAAACCAAAATTCAAACCACAATTTACCTCCACGTCCTCTTCCTTATTAACCTGTAAGAAACCTTTTTTTATCAACTTCTACGAATTACAGATACAAATACGACTTGCGATAATACTAAGTACAAATTAAATCTCTCCACGGGACATTATAGTCACCCCAGCCCCCCTGTCAAAAAAAAATTTAAATAATTCCCACCAAATTTGAAACCCGTCGTAGCCTTGGCGAAGACGGGCCA
>Ga0114923_10003348_pt1 | contig 10810 bp, 15 predicted proteins | sample SumtaG_FD_89578 | JGI IMG/M metagenome (GOLD analysis project Ga0114923, IMG submission 89578) | Deep subsurface microbial communities from Indian Ocean to uncover new lineages of life (NeLLi) - Sumatra_00157 metaG | ecosystem: Environmental > Aquatic > Marine > Oceanic > Sediment | place: near...
CGTCGTGTGCTGGCCCGCGGCGCTCCTGCTCTTTCTTAATACAGCCGGCCGGAGGTGGACTTTAAAATTTTGTTTGGGGGTAGTGCCGGATAACCGCCAAAAATTCCGGCTTTTCCCGGTGTCGTCATTTTGACTCTTGACAATTTGACGGCGCTTGCTATAATCAAACTGACTACAGGTTCCACTACCCTACCCGGAAAATTGTGAGGTACTCAAATGGCTAACAGGGAACCATTAACCGCGGAGCAGATAGTGGCAGCGGCTGTCAAGCTGTTCAAAGAAGTCTGCTTCATTGTTCGTTCAGAAAGGGATAAGTAACTATGGCAACACCTACTCAGATCGCCGACCGATGGGCTGCTCGCTTAGCGGCCTCTACTGAAAAGATTCGTCAGGGGGTACAAGCTGTCACTGAAGCCCCTACACACAAGGCGGCAGCTCGTTCCGAGGCATACGCTCAAGGTGTCCAACGTGCGGTCTCCGATGGATCCTACGAGCGTGGTTTACTGAGAGTGAGCTTAGAAGATTGGAAAAGCAAAACTTTGGAAGTAGGCATCGGGAGAATTGCCCAGGGTGCAGCAGCCGCTAAGGGTGATTTTGCCTCCTTCATGGGTGAATTCATGCCTCACGTCGAAGCTGGCCAGCGTCAGCTTGACCAGTTGCCAAGGGGCGATTTGGAGCAAAATATCGCCAGGGCCAATGCCATGATCAGACACAACGCAACGTTCCGGCGGAACAGGTAAGAGGCAGTTTTCCCTCCGTTCTACTCTTGACTTAAGGGAGGTGGTGGTATACAATAGTTCTAGTTACGCGTCGATACAAACGGGCGCGTATTTACTAGTTAGCTTTTGTTTTCACCCCTTCCTTAGTCAGGAGTATTTATCATGGTAGTCTCATCCGATGCCCTCAACACTGCTCTCAAGATCTACGATCGCCAACTTAAGCGATTGGAGAAGCGCATGGACGCTGGAGAGAAAGTCAGTCCCGGCGAGGTTGACAAGTTTACCAGCCTTATCGCCTCCTCCATCGAGGCAGCCTCTCGCTCTCCCAGCTTGGTCAGTCCAGCCCCTGATTGAATTTTCCACCCCCACACCGTGTCATCCTTTGTAGCCCTGCCGAGCCCTTATGTGGTTCGGTGGGGCTCTTTTATTGGAGCATAGTTAAATGTCATTTCATACATTAGGATTCTTTGAGAACGGCGACTTCACTTTGAATGGTGACATTCAGCCGATTGTCGACAATGTGGAAACAATCCAAAACAATCACTTCGTGCCCCAGATTGACAAGGACATAATCTGGGCAACAGCTATTTCGGTTGGAATGCAGCGGGCACGGTTCAATTCCCCGACAATGCGTCAGGTTTCCCCACGGTTTCTTTCCCGTGTCATCGGCGGTGCTCTCCCTACTTCGACCAGTTACATGGTTGACGACATGCGAGAGAGTCCGCTAAAGATGCGGGCCTTGGAAGAACTGGCAATGGAAGTTACTCACGACACGGGTGCGGCTGAAGATGTCAATTGCTTCATGGGCATTCGCACTCGCACTCGTCCAAAACCAGCAGGCCCGATCTGGACAATGCGAGGTACTTCCGCAACCACCCCAACCGCTGACGTATGGTCTGATTTGGCTGTGGTATGGGCGGATAATCTCCCATCTGGGGAGTACGAGGTTGTTGGCCTTGACTACCAGTCTGCCGCTGGTTTAGCCGCCCGTCTCATCTTTGAGGATCAACGGGAGCGTCCCGGTTGTATTGCTAGGGCCGATCCAAACCAACACGTTGACCCCATTTTCATGAACGGGAATCTCGGCGGTTGGGGTCGATTCTCGTCAAATCGGATGCCAGATGTCCAAACAGTTTCCAACGCGGCCACTGCCCCGATCGGAATCTTTCTTCAGTTTGTCCGTATTAGGTGACACGGATTTCGTTGCCGTTACGGAACCGGGATTTTTCTTCCGAAGTACGCAAATTTGATGTCAACATTCGACTGGAGTCTCCACTAGCCGTCCCGCTGCAGGTATTTGGGGTTGATAGTTCTCGCTGTGCTATCATTCTTAACAATCTTGCAGCCGGTACGGCCCAGTGGTCTCTTGACGGTCGCAATATATCAGGATCTGTTTTCTGGATTCAACCTGGGATTGGTTCGGACATGTTCAAGGTTGAGGACGTAGGCCCTTTAATTACTGGGGAGATTTGGATAACATCACTGGGTGGTAGTGGTACTGTATCGGTGGTGTCTATCCGCTGCTCTCGGAGGTAAGTTTGATGTGTATTTCTGATATTGGTATTAGCGAGTATCTCCGTACGGTCGAGAACTTAGCATCCCTCCCACAAAATGCTAATACATCGGTTATACCAGCCGATCCATCGAGGTATGGGGTAATTCTTTGCGGAACGAGTTCCAGTGCTATTTGGTATTCGACTGTAGAGATGGCAGCCAGTAACAATGGCGTTGAAATCTCTCGTAATACGGCCATCTTCAGAATGACCAGAGAGGAATACGGTGACCTGGTTACCCGGGAGTGGTTCGCCCGGACCTCTACTGCTAGTATGTTCACCTTAGTCATTGAACTTTTCATTCCTCGTCACGTTTACGATAGTGGCGTGGCCAAGTTTAACCGTGATTTATTTGGGGTTTGACAAATGCCGATTGCCGAAATTGCAAAACGAATCTTTACCGCCGAGGACGCGCAGCGGTTGCGTGAAACGGAACGGTCGCTTGCTGACACAATCGAGATCTTGGACGCGGCGGGCGAATGTGGTGTACATTGTGAAGACTTAAAGTCACTCCGTTCTGAACTTGCCGGGTCCCTTGCCAAGATTCGCACCACCTTTATGCCGGATTTCTAAATGACCGCACCTGACGATTCCTTTTCTGAACTTCACTTGCTAGAGCTTTTGCAACCGGCAGGTGACCTAATAAACGAGACTCTTCGTAAGATTCGCTCCGCGTTGGAAGATGAATTGATCAGTCAGGGGTCCACGGTTAAGTCATTCCATCGTATGCTCCTTGCTGGTCCGGTCAAGGAGATTGAAAAGGGTGCCGAACTACTGGTGTCGCTGCAAGATCGTCTTGAGATTGGCATTCGCGGTCACATGATGGCGATTGACCAAGACTACCTCAACTTCTTCAAGTCTATCGGCTTTTCCAAGAGTCCGTCGTTTAACGTCGGCCTTGGCAGCAAAATCGCCGGCTCGGTTAAGGTGGCGTTCCCGGACTCGGAGCGTCTTAATGTCCAGACATCGAATGTAGTAATTGAGACACCCAATCCGTTCTGTCCAGAGGTTGACATTAGTGAAGATTGTCCAGAAGATGAGCCGTTGGACAATGTAATCTGTCCTGGAACACCGATCACTGAACCTTGTCCAGAAGACGTTTCGACTTGGATCGTTCAACCAGATGAGGCGTGCCAAGGTGACGCTGCTAGTGAAACTTGCCCCGAGGGAACTACTTGTAGCCACCTTGAAGGTAGCAACCAAAGGGTATGTTTCGACAACGTTACTGGTATGGGGTCGTGCGTGCCTTCTGTCGATTGTGCCGCTGATCCGGCCGACCGACCGGTTGACTTGGAAGTTGAGGGCGTGCCGTTTTGCGAAGAAGGGAACCCGCCGGAATGCTTCGAGGAGAAAGAATGTTGCGAAGTCGAAGTGACGAACATCGTAAACGTACCGGCATGTCCTACCGGCGGTGGTGGTGGCGATACGGAACCGGTGTTTCAGGCAATTCGCGACCCATGCGATGGTACTTGCATCACAATAGACGTTCACTCAGAGCCACCCGACGGTTGGATAACAACTGGAGTCGGAGTTACAAGGGGCGAAGCGTTAAGGGACGGTAGAGATCAGTGTATTCCCGGTGACGACACGTATGTTATTGTCAGGCGTGTCGGCGAGCGAAACTGTCGCGTTCAAGAGGCGTGCGATAGCATAAGTGTAAACGAGGAGGTTGTCGGTTCTGGTCGTACAGAATCACTTGCGTTTCAAGCAGCCAGGGAACATTGCGGGCCGGAAACAATCCCTCCAGACTTGGATGACCCACCAAAAATAGAACCAAGCGGATCGTCGTTTTGTAATTTAGAAAGCTATGTCGAAACGTCGCTTATAGCCCAGGGTGTTGAACAGATAGACCTCTCTACTACCTTTACATCCGTTTTTGGTCTCATCGATCCGAGACTAGGATTCATCGGCAAGTTTTTATCCGGGAACAGCTTAACAGATGAAGTTGCAACAGCCATTGGTAACTTTGTTGGTTCACTGTCAGATAAAATTGGCGAGACAATAGTTTCCTTTTCTGGAGCAGGCGGTTGTGCCTCCGCAGATTCCATTGCTCTCTTTGGTGGCCGCATTTTAGCTTCGACACTGGCGAACTGGGTATCCCCAGAATTAGACTACTACGCGACACCGTTAAAGTATGCCGGAAATAGAGCGTGTCCACTCATATTCCCAGACGTATCCGAAGCTACTCAGGCTTATCTAGCGAACGAAATCAGCCCGCAGATCTTCGAGTCCTGGGTCAATCTAAATGGTTATTGTTCCGAGCCCTGGAGTAAAGTCACCCATGCGAACCGTGCCAAGCCGGCTATCCAGGACCTCATCGCTCAATTTCGCCGTGGTATTATTGAAGAACCGGAGTTTGAGACACAAGCTAGGGGTCTGGGCTTTTTAGAACCGGAGGAGATTTCCAATCTATTCAAGGAGTCGGAGCAGCGACCGCCGATTTCGGAACTTATTCGTTACATGGTTCGTGACGCTGGCGATGAAAAGGTGGTGGCAGATAGCGGTTTCGATGAAGACTTTGCCGGAGAGAACGCAAAGTACACTGGTCAGCTCAAAGAATGGGCAAAAGATCAAGGAATTCCTGATGAGGTAATGAAGTTCGCATGGCGTGCACATTGGAGCATTCCTGGACCACAAGCACTGTACGAAATGCTCCATCGCCGTGTTCTGCCAGGTGACGAAGATGAGCAGAAGGAGACAATCAGAAAGGCCCTCAAACAGCAAGACATTGCTCCAGGGTGGATTGAACCGCTCCTTGACATTAGCTTTAGGCCGTTAACTCGTATCGATACGCGGCGCGCTTTCGATATCGGTGCGATCGAGGAACCGCAAATGCATGATGCGTTCCTTGACCAAGGGTACGACAAGGACAACGCACAGATACTGGTTGACTTTAACGTACAGCTTAAAAACAACGGAATCCATACTGAGCGAGCAATCGCTGATTGGAAGGCGGAAGCTCACGACCGTGCAAAGGCTGTGGAACGATTGCAGAAACTAAAGTATGATGATGAATTCATCGCTGAAGCGCTGCATTTTGCATCCGCAAGGCAGAAAGGCCATAGTGCCGTCAAGTTGTTCTCCCGTGGTTTAATCGGCCTTGCGGAAGCAGAGAACAGATTGCTCCTGCATGGAATCGCAAAAGAACACTTCGACCAATGGCTTGCCGATGAGGCATTGGAATTCTTCAATCATCCGGCTGTCAAAGAGTATCTTTCTGGCGAGATAGATCGCCTAGAACTTCTTACCGTTCTTAACGAGGCTGTCGGTGGTGGCGAGGCGTTAGCCGAATTGATGCAACGAATTGATCGTAAATTCGACGCCAAGAGGCGAAAGGTCTGCTCCGGCGCAATTGAGGACAGGTTTCTGCTGGGCGAACTTGACGAGGACGATGCCAGAAGGGCTTTGCTTAATCTCGAAATACCGTTGGAAATGGCAAACAGGGATGTCGCTAGTTGGGTTTGTGTGAAAGAGGCGAAGGGCAAACAGATACCGGCCTCGACATTGTGCCAATGGTTGGAGTTTGGAATCATTGACGCAGGGGAGTTTATCGACCGTGCACGCAACCTTGGCTATGACCCGGACGATGCTATGGGATTACTAATGCAGTGCTCTGCTAAGCTGGCAATCAAACAGCAAAAAGAGGCAGAAAGGGTTGCCAAAAGGGCAGAACAAGATGCCGAAAAGGCTGCTAAAGACGCTGCCAAGTTGGCGAGGGATGCACTGACCGTCAGTAAAAACCTCAGAAAAGCACGTGAAAGAGCAACAGCGCTTCGCATCAAACGGGAGGAGACGTTGATTAAAGCATCGCAACGGTTCTGCGATAAATGCGATACAGAATTGCCAGAAGTCTACCGTCATGTCAAGACGGCCAAGGCACAATGCAAGAGTGAATTCAGTCTCACTGAAGATGAAATCATCCGGGCTATCAACGCGGCCAGTGTGAAAGCTAAGAATTGCGATGCGGACGATATTGGCGGATTTATCTGTGATGCCGCTCGCGGTTTCGCTGAATTCGAGGTACCGATAAATGGAAACGGCAATGGCAGCACCTAACATACTGGTCAGGTAACTGCCATGCCGGTCGACCGATTTCGCTTTTCGTGCTAGTCTAAACTCTCATCGAACGTATCCAGCACGTCGTCAACTGTCTCAGTTGTCGCGCTTAACAGGTCTGCGAAGAATTCGTCAATCTCGTCGAACATCATTCACCTCGTGGGGTGTGACCCAACCGTCCAGTCCGACTAGGCCTTTGTTAAAGTCTGCCAGAAACCGTTTCTGACGTATAGTGTAGCCAATTTCATGGGTCGGGTTGTTTTTGAATAGTCTGTACGCCCCGTCAAACTCTTTGACGTCCCATGAACCGTCAGATTTTATGATCGCATTCACGGGAACACCGCAATATGTCATTTGACCGGCAAACTCATAGCCTCCAGTTGCGTGAATTGTGCAGCCCTCAGAAGATCCCACCAATCTGCACACGCCTAACTGAAACGGGTGAACTTGACCAGCTTGAACCAGCCGATCGAATGCATCTGATGTTAGAATTAGACTGTCGATACCTTGATACAACGTGCCGCGAATCCCTGCGACTAGCCGAAGTTTTCGCATTGTTTCCCGAGCGTATGCGGTTACGAATGCGCTGATTAACGGAAACGACTCCTTGCCCTCCTCCGGCTTCATCTTTTCCTGAGTGTGGTATCCTATCGAGCGGAACATTCTGTCCGGCCCGCCGCAAGCTGAAATATGCGGCCATTGGTACCACGGTTTCAGTGGCGCTATGTCAGGTCTGTCTTCCCAGCGTGGACTCTTTTGTGCAAATTTGCCGAAAAGCCCGTTCATCATTAGTTTGCAGCATAGCTCCATTGGTTTATTGAGATCGTTGCGGAACTTAACACGCTCCTTCCAAAGATCCCTGACAAAACGCTGGAACAATAAGTCAACCTCGTACTCTGCCCATGATCCCCAGTGGGTAATAATTCCTAGCTCGTAAGCTCGCCTCAACTCCGGGCCACAAAGTATCGTATCGAAATCGCCCAGCACCCAGCAAACGCCGTATTCCCCTCGGTGCTGGAACGGCTCGATAGGCGAATTCAGCCGAACTTCGGCGACCGAACGGTCTAGTACTATCTCCGGTGGGAATTGGCACCATATGTCGCGCTCCTGGTAGCGAATTAAACGTCGTGGGAAAAGGCCATTCTCCATTACAGATGGGAACAACGATGTTACATCCACCTTATAGCATCGTTCTTTGTATTTTCCCCACCGGTACACTTCGCGTAATCCGCCAAAGAAAGCATCCCTTCCAAGTCCAGTAGGTTTCTCTTCACTGCTAATATAAACTCGTCCGTTATATCTCCCGTGTCGCCAAGCCCGTTTAGCCTGCGAAGCGACAGTATGGTCAAATTTTCCAAGATCCGCTCTCTTGAGCCAGTTAATGTATTCGAGAACCGAAGTTGATACATGTTCAATACGAGTAGCAAGAGTTTCCTCTTCAGAGGTTTCCTGACCAGAATCCTCAGCATCGTCCATATCGTTAGCGTTATGGCCAGATAATAAGTCATCCTTAAAGTACATACCAAAGTTGATAGGGTCGATGAAAACATACTTTGCACCTGTTCTTAAGTGACGAACGCAAATGATAGTTGGCGGGATTTCGATACTGAAAAGACCGTGCCCGATTTGGTTATCTTCACCGTTACGTGCCTTAGTGCGCTTTGGGCCTTTGAATGCAAGCTCAACTGCCCGCTCGTCAAATAGAGTCCAGAATCGCAAGACACTAAGAACATGGAAAGTATGTCTTGCAAACACGTAGGTGACGTTTCGCTTACTTCGAGCTTGGAATAGCCACGCCCAGAGAATTTTAGCGTCAGGAAACACGAGACTTTGTCGGCAGGTGAGCGATCCTTTATCCAATCGACCACACACTGCCATACCGTTTCGTAAACTTGCGTTTGATCGGAAGTTTTCAAGTCTGCTGTCATGATAATCATCCAACGTCTCAATGAAGCATATACGCCTAGGAAGATGCGAACATTTGTTCGGTTTAATCCACCTCTGCCTTGGCTTCCACTTTCTATGTTCCCGGACGCCTGACACCAAAGTTCACTCCTATGATTATGCTTTCAATTTCCTGGGCCGTTTTGTTACCGCAACGCTCTGGGTCGGAGTCGCAAATTTCCTGTAAGCGGGCAGTCGCAGCGTCCATTAAATCACCAAGAGTTGCACCAAGACTCGCTTCGATGGTCGTTAAGAAGTTGCCTATCCCGCTAGTCTCAATCTCAAGCTCTATCATCACGTCGGCCATCGGTGACGCAGTTGCCGGAAAGGGGTCTGATATCGGTAAGCTGCCGAAGTTTATCTCATCGTCCAAGTCGCGACCGATGAGTAAACTGGCCGCTGCGTCTAGGCCTTTGCCTACTAGATCGGAAATTGACCCAATCGCGGCCTCTAAGAGATTGGGAAAGATAGCCCTGACTACACCCCCTATAGTTGACTGGAGTGGCGCTAACGGATTAGGAAGTAGTGTCCGGTTTAGTTTCCTCGCCACTGTGAATGTTCCACCGGATCTGAGCACGTCGCTTCTCGTCAAGAGGTTGCGTAAGGCCATCAATGAATGCCTTTCCGAGATCTGGGTCCAGTTGATGAATTAGATAGCGAGTGGCAGACATGGCGTGACTGTAGTACTCCGCGTTCGTTAGACACCCGCCACCCTCGTCATGCTCCGAAGCGGCCATGCATACGTTAAGGCCAGCCTCAAAGTCTTTATAGCCCTCGCATAAAAACCAGTAGCACTCCAGCTTGGCGCCGGTAGTTAAGTGTTGGTATTTCGTCATTTGTCTACCCTAAACCCAGGGAAAACCCGCTTTATTTCGCGGTCGGATGGTTTCGATTCGCCAAGGAAAGTTAGCATTTTCTCGACGCATTCACGTTGCCATTCGCGTTCTACATCTTCGCAATTTGGGGAGTAAACCATACTGGTGGCCGCTACGTCGGATAGTATTCTAAGCACGGACTTACGGAACGATTGAGTATGTGCACGTGCGGGATCAGCGGCTTCATCGTCTGATTTTTTGGCCATAGTACACCAAGTAAAGCAAGGTAATGGGAAGAGGAAAAACCGGGCTGGCGGTAATAGCATGAATCCATTCGTCCATGCAGGTGCCAATTTAAGGCATATTCCATGATCCACCCGGTTCGGAAGAAAGGTTGCTACTCCTCGGGAATTTCGGTTGGGGACAAAGTGTAGAACCGCTTTTTGCCGCTAGTTGGCCTGGATGAGATGCGAACGCGGAGCGGTGGGTCGATACGACCGTTGGAGTACAACTGGCGAATTCCCATTGCGGATTCGGCGATGCCTCGCGAAGAGAAACCGTATTGCGTGCCGTCATCGGTGACTAAGACAGTGCGAACGACGTCTACCTTACCACCGCCGTCACTGGATTCAATGTTGACGATGTGCTGGAAAATGTGCTCAATCTTGATTTCGGCGTCGATAGCATCTTCACCTGAAATACAGTCACCGTTCTTCGCACGCTCGATTAGCGCCCACACACGGCGCTTGGAACCGGTGAAGTTGTGAGCAGAGGGCGTTGGGGCAATGGAGGTTAACGAGACGTCACGAGGTTCCTCAATCAGGTCGGTACCAGGATCGTCCCCGAAAGGTTCCTCAGCTTCGTACTCTCCGTCTGAGTCGACTATGAACATCTTGCCATCGGAAATAAACCTCACAGATAGCCCAGATTCGCGGGCTCTTGAATACGCTTTCATGTATTCAACGTCCGAGACCATTGGTTCAGAAAGTTCCATCGCTAGTTTCTCCCTTTGGTGTAACAGAAATGTGGTAATCGAGACGTGATTCTTCGGGGGAATAGTACCATATCTGATCGGTCGATATGGAATGGCGGTTGAACAAGTCTGCAAGGTATGCTAAGCCGGTTGGCGTTAGCATCCAATCCTCTAACTTGTCGAGCAGAACCTGCATGTAAAGCCCGCGGAAGTTACGCAGTTGCTCCTTGTCCGGATGGTCGATTTCGTCAGCGAGATCACCACCGGCCATAGTAGACGCTAAGACTTGTTTGACGGAGGGCATTGTTCACCTTTAAAAAGAGCGGTTGCTAGCCTAGCTAGAGTGTCTAATTCCTCACTCGATATTATGACCCGAACTTCATTGTCATTGGCACCGAGGAACTCTAGGCACCAATCATCGCTGTCTTCATAACAAGAGATGTCGAAAAACTCCCCAACAAAGAGGATACTGTTGTTGTCATGGGGCAGTGCCCGTATCCTAGGGACCGCTTCGTGGAGATTGGGGCCTATCGTAATCATGTCTTTTTACTCCGCTTAGTAAGAAGGTGGCAGAACCGTGTCTGACTGCCCATATTATAGGCAAATACTAAGTGTCCAACAACGTGTCCGATTGATTCAGCATGGAATAGTTAGTGTCAATGTGACCGCATGAGGTGTAGTCAAATTGTGCCGCAAATGCCGTGCCGTAAATTGTGCGGTCAGAGTGACTACACCCACAATTTTAAAGTC
>Ga0114923_10003349_pt1 | contig 10808 bp, 8 predicted proteins | sample SumtaG_FD_89578 | JGI IMG/M metagenome (GOLD analysis project Ga0114923, IMG submission 89578) | Deep subsurface microbial communities from Indian Ocean to uncover new lineages of life (NeLLi) - Sumatra_00157 metaG | ecosystem: Environmental > Aquatic > Marine > Oceanic > Sediment | place: near...
AGCTGGTGTTTATCGAACACGTCTGCCAGCGCTACTAGAGGTAAACAGGCTTTCCTCAGTGACTACGCCTACAACTGACACGAGAGGTCCTTGGGCTAAAGCTTTCGACAATATCAAGGCTGCGCAGTTCATGCATCAACATCAGTCTCTTGAAGATGGCGATCCATTAATACACGAGCACGAATTCGAATCTGTCGATCATACGCATCCAGGATTTGGTCCAGGTTCTGCTGTTCAAAAATAATTGCTTGTTCTGTTGAATTTGTCGTTCTGATGAGGTAGAGTCATCATACAACACTCATACAAGGAGCAAGACAAGGAATGGCAATCACGAAGGAAGCCGATGAGGCTGTCCAGAACTACCTGACTTGGGTTCAAAACAGAGAATCTTTGATCAACCAGGCCCGAGTAGATGAGCTTACCAAAAAATTAGAAGCAGTTACCGATCCGATCGAGAAGCTGAAGATTTTCACAGAACTCTCTGTAGAGCAAGAGGCCCCCGAGGAACGTTATCTTCAACCATTCCTAAAACACGCTGTTGAATGGGCAGAAGAGAACGAGATTCCTGTAGACGGATTCCAATGGATGGGTGTCCAACGCAAGCATCTGATCACCGCAGGCTTTGAAGTCAAAGGGAGAGGCGGTCCTCGCCGTCGTGATACAGCCAATACGGTCACTGCTCAAATGATCATGGATCAACTAGCGAAGAAAAATTGGACCTTCTTCACCAAGCCCATGCTTATGGAACTAACTGGAGCCTTACCTTCCACTACTACCACAGCGGTTAATACCATGATAGAAAAGGGTATTGCTGTCCAGACGGATAAAGAAGACCCAAATCACAAGGGTCGTGGAGCCAAGGCAATAGTGTATGATGTAGCTTAGATCAACATTCGTTTCCGATTACAGTCCGAACGAATGGGGTTGTTGGGCATTGCTGTAACGCCGTCCTGACGCCACCGTTAGAACCAATCCCACGCGTGGGGTTGGTTCTTTTGGTTTTGCATACAACTGTGTTTAAAAAGGAATCTTCCGATAATATATACGTTAGAGGAATGTATATGTTTGAAGCAGATTTCTGGGATGATGCCCAGAACGGAAATTTAAAGAAAAGAAATGAAATACTGGTGCATTATCAGCATCTGATAGATTATGCTGTGAAAAATGTTGCGTCTGGAATTCCTAAATATGTCTCTAGAGATGATCTGCACTCTAATGGACAATTCGGTTTAATAGAAGCCATTGATAGATTCGATCCCCAGCGGGGATTTAAATTTGAAACTTTCGCAATGGCCCGTATTAAAGGTAGCATTTTAGATTCTCTTAGGTCTCTGGACTGGGTGCCGAGATCAGTTCGATCCAGAGAACGCATGATCGAACAGTCTTCCGACGAACTTTCTCACCGTTTGGGCCGAAAGCCTACAATGGACGAAGTGATGACACATTCAGGACTAGAAGAGCATGAGATCCTGAATACTCAGTCTCAAGTCGAACACGGTCAGATCTATAACTTGGATATGCCAATTGACTATGACTCCGCTCAGACAGTTGCTGATACAGTCGCTGGCGAGATCGGCGACCTCTCAGAACTTGCGTCTATCTTTGATTTAGATATTATGGTAGACTCAATCTTGGATCTGCCGGAACGCGAATATCTGACGATCACTCTGCACTACTATCTTGGGGAAACTCTTGCCCAGATAGGAACTCGTTTCGGAGTCACAGAGAGTAGAGTCTGTCAGATCCACACCAAAGCCCTACGTACTATCAGGGAAGGAATCCTCCTATAATCCCAATTTGGGACCATAGACGTGCGTGGCATGGCTACGCACAAGACAGAGCCTCCCGATTGTTTTCTCCTTTGTTACGGGAGGTTCTGTCGCGTACTTGACAGGTTGACAAGAAGGGTGTACTCTCTTGACAGAGAGGTTCCTTTCCCTCTCCTATGTTGGATTGAATGGCCCCAGGGGCAACCCTGGGGTTGTTCATCTCATAATTAAAAAAAAATTAAAGGTTTTCTGTCGGAATGCCGATAGAATAGTAATGTCTCGAAGGGAGGCTCCCGCAAAAATGAAACTCTGTTATAGATTCGAACAATCGAATACGAAGCCGGTCGAGCCTGGCACCTTTCACGCCAATAGGCATTGGTCAAGTACCCAATAGTAAAATCCTTGCGGGTGTGGTGTAAACGGTAGCACAAGAGCTTCCAAAACTCTTAGTTCGGGTTCAATCCCTGACACCCGTGCAATGCCGGTGACGCAGGTGGGGACTTGCACTTCTCTTGTAAAGAAGACCGAGGGAGTTCGACTCTCCCCACCGGCTCTGAATACAAAACTAAATATGGGGTTATGGTGTAGTTGGTAACACCTCAGTCTTCCAAACTGATGTCGTCGGTTCGAACCCGACTAGCCCTTCTCGATGAATTACAAACAAGCTTATGAAGATCTACGTGCTGCTAATATAGAGTTGCTTGCGAACCTATATCCAAAAGATGATCATTGGATGAAGGTTAGTAAACCGATTCTTAAACAGTGGGGCGGAAAGAATGAAGAAATACATAGCTCTGTCGTATAATTTGGCATTACTACTGGTTCTGATCCAGTCTATCAAGGTTCAAGTCCTTGCAGAGCTACAGTCCACGTATTGGAATATATCTTCCAATACGTGAAACTATTGAACATTGATAACTGAATAGATTGCCATGATAGTCAGTCGATTACCTTCCGCGTCCTATATAGGACTCAAGTAGGGTTCGACTGACTAATGCATATGTAGCTTAACGGTCAGAGCACCACCTTGTCAAGGTGGGGGGTGTCGGTTCGAATCCGATCATGTGCGCTGGGGTGAAGATGCAGGTTCGAATCCTGCCGGGAGCTTCGGCTTCCGTAGTTTTAACGGCAAAATATCACCCGTTTATCCCCTCGTAGCTCAGTTGGAAGAGCATCGGTCTACGAAGCCGAGAGCGTCAGTTCGACTCTGACCGGGGGGTCTAAGTGGGAGAGCCAGTTGAAATCTGGATAGTCTGAAGGTGAGGCAAGCCTAACGCTGTGACGACGATGGAGGATAAATGATCCCGCCCACGAATTTTACTCAGGGGTACCATGTACCAAGGCAGGCGACGATCCCTTGCAAGGATCGTGCGATCGGTTCGATTCCGATGTGCTCCACTCTGTCCCATTGGGAATGTTTGGCGGAGAAGGCGGTTCGATTCCGTTGAACAGGTGGCCCTTTGAGTAGCTCTCACCCACGAGGTTCGACTCCCCGCATTTCCACTTGTCCCCGTACGGCGATGTAATACTATAGTCCTCGTACGGCGACACCCCTTCTCAATCTGGTATCGGAGGTGGATACCAAGGCTCACGGTCACACAGTAGTGTGTAAAATGAACCCTGATGACATTAGGCACCGGCTTGAAACTTGGGGCAATGATTCCTTATCTAAATTCTAGGTGTAGTTAAGTGAACCATCCCATTTATTCTCCCTTTGCAGCCTATCCACTCCAGTCCTGGGTCAAGACTGATTAAATGACCCTTTTGCTCCCATCGTCTAGCGGCCAAGACGCTAGCTTCTCAAGTTAGTAACCAGAGTTCGACTCTCTGTGGGAGTGCTATGCATATAAAAGGAAAATTGTTTCACGTTTGTATATTTGATCCATGGTGTTGGAAATGCTGGTGGCAGTATGGCTCTCCTATGAGAATTCATATTGGCGAGAAGTTCTGGACATTTCCCCTCCTTGGTTGGCGACATGATATGTTGTGGAAAGATGTCGTGCCAGTAGAAATAAAATGGGGAAGGCCGATAGAAGAACATGAGCAAAATAGTACAGATTCCAACCTCTCTGATCCCTCTGGCCGAACTGGCGATAATGGCGGGTCGAACACCAACGAAAAATGAATGGAAAACTTGGGTTCTAGAATCCCAAGCTATCTTCAGACACGAAGAAACTATAGTTATAGTCCCTGAAGGGTTTATGACGGATTTCGCTTCGATTCCATTCTTGTTTAGATGGTGGCAGACAGGCGGAACAGGGCCGCAAAGAATAGCTGCTTACTTCCACGATTATCTGTATTCGGAGCAGCACAAGCTTTCTCGTAAACAGTCAGACCAGATCTTTCGCCTAGTCATGAAGGCAGCTGGCAATGATAAGTGGCGTCACGCTTTTCGTAGATGGGCAATGTATCTTGCTCTACGTGTCGGAGGATTTCTGGCATGGCGTAGCAACCAGAAGAGCCTCGCGGAAAAAGGTTCTGGCTGGAGAGTGCTGTAAGTCTACGTATGCGAATTATACGTAGAGATAGCCAAGTGCGAAATAGCATGTGCGAATTGTCACGCTGTGCGTACATGGGAAAGAGAGCGTACATGGGAAAGAGAACAGACAGAGTAAGGTGTTTCTGGTTGCACATCGCGTTTGGGGCGCGAAGGGCGAGGTTCAAGTCCTCGTACTCTGACAAGAAAACTTCAAATGAGGTTGACATCTGATCAACCACTCTATAGAGTCAAGTCGTCTTGAAAATTTAATAGGTCTAGCGGGCCGAAAAATATCGGTTATCAAACCATTTATGGCTATCAAGCCATTTATTTTGACCCACCCGGTGTTTACCAACTTGTCCGCTAATTACCGATGGGCCGAAGAGCGTAGGTTAACTCATATATAACCCTACGTTCACCAACTTGTCCATCATTCTTTTTGCGAGCCGAATTAGAATCGGTTAACCTCATTATGATTGAACCAACCCGGTTCTTGCCAACTTGTTCGCAATCTTCTATGGGCCGATCGAAGATCGGTTAACTTGCTTGATACAAGATCCAACCACGTTCGACTCGTGGGATGTCTCGGCTGACAGATTAAACCCCGGTTTTCACCAACTTGCCCATAGTATTTCTCAACAAAGGAGGCTGTGATGCCAAACGCACTAACACGCAATATAAACTCAGGGAACGAAACTCCTCAGAATGAGGTTATCCCTGGACGTGAAGCCGACATGGCGGAGAATAACGCTGGTGGTTTTACTTTTAAGCTGGACAAGTGGGAACAGCTTCGTAGATTCCTAATTCTGGGAACCGAAGGCGGAACCTACTATGTCTCAGAGCGTAAGCTTACTGCCGAGAATACAATCGTCGTAGATGCCTGCATTGCTGAAGACGGAATCAGGACTGTCAATGAAATCATTTCGATCTCGACTAATGGTCTCGCCCCTAAGAACACTCAGGCAATCTACGCTCTTGCTGTAGCGGCTTCGGCTGATGATCCAGCAGTTCGTACCATGGCAACCGGCGCAATTGACGAGGTATGTCGTACGGGGACTCATCTATATCAGTTCACTGATTTCGTGCAGTCACTTGGTCGTCGTGGTTGGGGTAGAGGATTCCGTACAGGTATCGCTCACAATCTAACCAACAAGTCAGTTGAGCGTCTTGCGCTCCAGGCTGTTAAATATCGTCAACGTGAAGGCTGGACATATCGTGACCTTCTTCGTAAGAGTCATGCATTCCCAACTTCAGAAGCACAGGATATCCTTTTTGCCTACATGGTAGGCAATACAGAAAAGGCGAATCTTGATGCTGTGGCAGAACACGAAGAACTAAATGTTCTGCAGGGATTCATACGCATGCAAGACGCCAGATCTGCAAAACAGGCTGCAGGGCTTATTGAGAAATTCAATCTTCCTTGGGAGGCTGTGCCAGACAAGTTCCGCAAAGAAGAAAAAGTGTGGAATGCTCTACTGCCTCATATGGGAGTAACAGCACTGACACGTAACATCGCACAGCTTGCTCGTCTGAAGTTTCTAACTCCAATGAGCGAAACTGAGAAATTTATTGTCAGTAGACTAACAGACCCTAAAGCTATTAAGGGTTCTCGTGAACATCCAATTCGTTTCCTTGATGCAAGCCTTGTGCATGCATCAGGTGGAAAGGCTGGATTGTCCCGTGGTGATACTTACACCACTAATCAGAACATCGTAAGCGCTCTTGAGAAAGCCTTCATTCTTGCTTTCAAGAATGTAGTACCAACCGGTAAGAATCATTATCTAGCCCTTGATGTCTCTGGCTCTATGGATTGGCAGACATGTGCTGGATCTGCAGTAATCACACCTCGTGAAGGTGCTGCAGCTATGGCTCTTATTACTGCATCTGTTGAAGATAATACTTATTCAGCAGCGTTCACAGGAGAGATGCAGAAGCTTCATATTGATGGCAAGGATACTCTCCGTTCTACATTGAAGAAGACCAATTCGTTGAGCTTTGGTTCGACTAACTGCTCTCTTCCAATGCAAGATGCCCTCAAGAAGAAAATTGAGGTTGATATGTTCGTGGTCTACACAGACAACGAAACATGGGCTGGTCGTTCAGGTCATCCATCTCAGGCTCTTGAAAGTTACCGTCAGAAGATGGGTCGTCCAGCCAGGCTGGCTGTAGTCGGAATGACTTCAACTGGATTCTCTATCGCTGACCCTGCAGACTCTGGCATGATGGACTTCGTTGGCTTCAACGCCGCGACACCAAGAGCTATTGCGATCTTCGGATCTGATGAATCTTGATGTTAGCAGAGTGGTCGTAGCCTGTGGTGGGCGCGACTATGTCGACAAAGAAACTGTCAGGGATGCTGTCCAAGAGGCTTCGCCAACTCTCCTCATCCACGGCAATGCTACGGGTGCGGATACGTTGGCGGGCGTCGTGGCGCATGAGCTAGGCATTCCTGTCATGGCGGTCCCAGCCAACTGGGGTCACTACGGCAAAGCAGCTGGTCCCAGACGAAACGCATTCCAAGCTGACCTGGCTGAGTACATGATAGATCCAGAGAAAGAGTGCGAAGGAGTCATTCCAACATTACTTGCCTTCCCCGGAGGGCGTGGCACTGCAGGGATGATCTCAATTGCCAGATTACGTCTCTGGGATGTAATAGAAGTACCACATTAACCATAGGCCCCGTCCGGTACGACGATAAACTGCCACATTCCAGGGTGACGAAATTGGAAGCCGTGCCGCACTGTTAATGCGGTGCCCGCAAGGGCGTGAAGGTTCGAACCCTTCCCCTGGAGCTTTAACTGCTCACGTTATTTGCCGATAAATGGGTATGAGTAATTCAGAATCTGTAGCAAATAGACGCAGAGAGATAAAAACCGAAATAGTTAAATACATGGGAGGAGAATGTCAAAGATGCCACTGGACAGGCCATCAAGCGGCCTTGGTTCCACATCACGTTGTGCCCGAATCCAAAGATAAGACTTTCAAGATCTACAATACTAATAGCTGGGTCAGGACTAAAATAGAGATGGATAAATGCGTACTGCTCTGTAGCAATTGCCATTTTATTGTCCATTCTACATCCGATCCTAAATGGATGGGAGACGCTTCGATAATACCCTCTAGAGATGATTCAAAACTTTCTAGATCATATAGTAACTGTGGAAGATGCAAAGACAGAATAAGACTGGGTAGCAGATGGTGTAAATCTTGTGCTGGGGTGTTGTCACACCTAAACAGGTGTAAAGACTGTGGCGCTAGAATATACATCAAAAGCAAACGTTGCAATGATTGCAATGGCAAAATAAATCAGAAAATAGCCTGGCCGTGTTCCTGCGAGCTAATTGAAATGGTGAAAATTAAGAACTATTCTGTCGCTGGAAGAGATTTGGGTGTGTCTGATAACGCAATAAGGAAAAGGATCAAAACTCATCCTTGCGAATGCGGACAGCAATGATTTCAACACAGGGAATTAAATACATAGGCAGTAAACGTAAAGCTGTTTCAAGGATTCTTAGTACTGTTGATGATCTTGAAGTGGGTCGAATTTATGATGCCTTCTCTGGGACCACCAGGGTATCTCAAGCCTTAGCTAAGTCTGGCTACACTGTGATCAGTAACGATCACGCCGTATGGAGCAAATGCTTTGCCACTGCTTACTTGCTAAACAAGAATCATCGAGCCACTTATGCTGAATTAATTCTTCATCTCAATAATCTACCAGGAATTGATGGTTGGTTCACTGAGCATTATGGTGGCATTGATAGAGAAGGATCGTCTGTTCAGCCAGATGGATTAAAGAAGCTTTGGCAGCGTCACAACTCAATGAAGCTTGATGCTATACGTATTGAAATAGATCGCTTGAATTTAAGCGAGATCACCAAGGCCGTCATTCTAACATCTTTGATATTGGCTTTGGATAAGGTGGATTCGACGCTTGGACACTTTAGTTCTTATTTGCGAGAGTGGTCACCAAGATCTTACAACACTCTGGAAATGAAAGTTCCAATGCTGTGGATCAACGAACCGAATCATGAAGTCTTCTGTGCTGATATATTTGACACCTATAAATATGTGAAAGCAGATCTTGCTTACCTAGACCCTCCTTATGGTTCAAACAACAAGAATCCATCTAGTCGAGTTAGATATTTAGCTTACTACCACATATGGTCCACCATTGTTTTGAACGATGAGCCTGCTTTGTTCGGCAAGGCAGCCAGACGAATTGACACCTCAGACACTTCTGGAGCAAGTGAGTTTGAAGAGTATCGCAAACATCCAGATTCTGATAAGTTTCTAGTGACAGAATCTCTAGATCGCATGATCAGAGAATGTCCCACTAGATACGTCTTAATGTCGTATTCCACAAATGGCCGCATAACAATTGAAGAGATTAAAAGAATTCTTCATAGCAACGGAACTGTGATAAAGTCTTTAACTGTTGATCATCCAACTCATGTTATGACAAACATGACCTGGACCGACAAGTGGTCTAAAGACAGCACTTCGAATGAAGAATATCTCTTCCTTCTAGAGAAGTAACACGTGGCGGAAGGCAACCAGGTGCGCCGTTGGGATGTGGCCTCAATGCAAGCGGGTTCGATTCCCGCCCGTCACCCCACTTATGGGAAATTCTTAGATCCTTGTATCGTTCTCTCTCAGATGGTAGAGTGCTTCCAACATCAAACTAAGGAGAAACATGACAAGACTTAACCAGATCATCGCTGCGGAAGGCGGCTCCAAGAAACGAGCCGAACAGCAGATTACCGAGACTTATCAATACCTGCAAAAGGACGACCTGTTCGCTGGCTTGACTCGGGTGTATTCACCGGTTGCTGATGATGGAGAGAGACTTCCGTCAGAAACAAAGATTGTGCAACGCACGGCCGACGAGGCTTACTCCACAATGAGTGAATCCTGGGTGGATCTCTTCGATCTCACTCTGACAAAGGATGCAGCCAATATGGCGGCCACGGCTGACATTATAGTTGATGGAAGCATTCTGGTTGAAGCAGTGCCAGTCACCACCCTTCTGTTCTTGGAGAAACGTCTGGTGGATGTTCGTACTGTAATCTCCGAAACTCCAACTCTTGATCCAGCCTTCGTCTGGACCGAATCTGATTCTGGTGAAGGTCAGTATCAGGCAGAATCAACTGAAACCGCTCGCACGAAGAAGATTCCGAAGAATCATGTCAAGTCTGAGGCCACCGACAAACACCCGGCTCAAGTCGAGACATATCACGAAGATGTTGTTGTGGGAACATGGTCCGCCCAGAAGTTCTCTGGTGCCATCCCTGCAAGAACTCGTACCGAGCTTATGAGTCGTGTGACCAAGCTCATTAACGCCGTAAAGTTCGCGAGAGAAGAAGCAAACTCAAATGAAATCGTAGAACAACAAATGGGCGAAGCGCTCATGAATTACGTGTTCTAACAAGAGCGAGTGCAAGCTGAATATCAAACTTAGAATAACCGGACACAATACTGGGGACAGTGTAGGTTCGAATCCTACCTTTGGCTCTACATGCCAGAGTAGCCCAATTGGCAGAGGCACCCAAGTCCATAGTATTAATTTACCACTCTAGTTTCATCACAAGGACAGAACGTATCTCGAATTTCTTAGGACAACGCTGAAGAATGTCGGTTCGAATCCGGCCCCGTACTCTAATACAGGTTCGAAGGAGTGTGACCTCTCACTTTGGTACACCTGTGGTTTTTGGTCAAGCTTTGATCAGCCAAGACGCCATGTATGGGTAGCATAATGGTAATGCACTTCGTTGTAAATCTGATCCTAATTCAACTGGTTATTGTTACGTTTAGATCCAAGACACAGATGTAGCTCATTTGGTAGAGCGACTGTCAATAGAACAGTAGGTAGGCGGTTCAATTCCGTCCATCAAAATAGGGAGGCGTCCTCATGGATAGGAGGGCGTCTCCCACTTGCCCCGTTGGTGTAATGGGAACATCCAACACTTTCAATGTTGAGTCCTCGGATCGTAACCGGGACGGGGTACGATGACAAATCGTAAACAATACATGAGAGTTAGTCGAATCAAGTTACGAGAAAGATGGAAGCATTTATAAGTAAGAGCAAAAGAAACGATATATAAATAATGGGCGTGTAGTTCAGTCTGGCTAGAACAGCTGGTTTACACCCAGTACGTCAGGGGTTCGAATCCCTTCTCGCTCACAACACAGCGCGCGGTAGTCCAATGGTACGACGGAGGACTCATAATCCTCAGATCTGGGTTCAATTCCCGGCCGCGCCACCATATATTATGTGTGTAAGGTGTCAATGGATGCATAAAACCTTGCCAAGGTTTAGGAATGGGTTCAATTCCCATTACACACTCGCTCTGGTCAATTTTATTCTGACAAGGCTATAATATATAAACGCTATAATATATAAACGTATGTAGTTGTTGGGTTCGGAGGTAGGACTCAGCAACATCTTTGCTAAGGTAGCCTCTGTTCAATGAACAGAATATCGGGTTCGAATCCTGAGAGATACGATGATATTAACTGCTCCAGTCCTGGGTTATGACTGATTAAATGACCACATGCCT
>Ga0114923_10003350_pt1 | contig 10806 bp, 7 predicted proteins | sample SumtaG_FD_89578 | JGI IMG/M metagenome (GOLD analysis project Ga0114923, IMG submission 89578) | Deep subsurface microbial communities from Indian Ocean to uncover new lineages of life (NeLLi) - Sumatra_00157 metaG | ecosystem: Environmental > Aquatic > Marine > Oceanic > Sediment | place: near...
AGCAGCTTTTTATTGACCAAAACTAGATGTTCAGGCAATTGATAGTTTAGGAAGAGAAGAAAGTGTTTCTACTATCCAGATAGACTTTAATTAACCTGAAAAGTTTAATTTAACTTACGTAAATTCAAAAGGAGAAAAAAAACAGCCTTTTGTTATTCATAGAGCTCTAATTGGTTCTTTCGAAAGATTTTTTGCTTTCTTAATTGAATTCTATGCTGGCAATTTCCCATTATGGTTAGCTCCTGAGCAAATATGGGTTTTACCTATCAGCTCACAGCACAACAAATACGCAAAAGAAGTACAGAAACAACTCATAAAAAATGATTTCAATTGCAAGCTCAAAGATGAAAACGAAACTATTTCAAAGAAAATAAGAAACGGAGAAGTTCAGAAAATACCCTACCTTTTAGTTGTTGGCGACAAGGAAGTAAAAGCAAAATCGGTTAGCCCAAGATTTAAAGGAAAGAATTTAGGATTAGTCAAATTGACAACCTTTATTAATAAGAGGAAAATAGATATAGAAAATAAAAAATAGTCTCACAATAAAAATAATTAATAAATAGAATGAAAAAAATATTTTTTACTTTACTTGTTGGCTCTTTGATATTGATGAGCTTTATGAGTATTAATGCTGAAACATCATCTGTTACAGCTGATATTGCCCTTGACGAAGAAGTTCAAGCTTCTGATTTAGGTGTTAGTGACTCCAGCCTTTTACCTGGACACCCTTTTTATTTTTTTAAAAATTGGGGCAGGAACATAAGATCTGCTTTAACGTTTGATCCTATAAAAAAAGCTGAGCTTGAAGAGGAATTTGCGAGCGAAAAATTGATTGAATTAAAAAAGATGATCAAATTAAACATGAGCGATGATCGTCTTAAAGAGGCGATTGAAGATTATCAAGAAAAAATTCAAAGAACTGAAGAACTAACAGCAAAGATAAAAGAAAAAGCAGATGAAAATGAGGAAGTTAAAGATTTTTCAGAAAAAATCGTACAACACTACACATTACATAATAGAATTCTTGAAAAATTAAAACTACAAGTACCTGAAGGAGTTTTTGATAAAATAGAGGAAGCAAGAAATGATCACTTAGATAGATTTCAAAAAACCCTGTCTAACCTTGAAGATGTTACAGATATCCCAGATACATTAACAAGCTCTTTAAATAAGATGAGTGGTAGTAGTTTCAAAGACATTAAAGATATTGAAATATTAAGTCAATTAAAGAAAAAATTACCAGAGCAACTAAGGGAAAAAATGGAAGAGAAGATAGAAGAAAAAACAGAGAATTTTAAAGCAAAACTAGAAGAACTTGTCCCTGAAGAACAAGAAAAATTTCAGGAGTATGTTAAAAGTATTAGTGGTGACAAAGAAATCCATTTAAATATTATAGACAGTATAAAGGGAAGAGTTTTATCAGACAATTTGGGAAAAATAATTGATATCGCAAGAGAAGAAGGTCTACAAAATATAAAAAAGATAAGAGGAATGAATCTTGACTCAAGTAAACTTCAAGAAGAATTTTTAAATAATGAAAAATTTCTTGAGGAAGTTAAAACTTTAATTTTAGAGAAAGACCTAGATAAAAGTACTATGCCTGGAGTTTTCAGCTTAATAGAAAATGCCGAACTAGATCTTGATAAAGCCAAAAAATATCTTGAAGCGGGAAATTATTCTGAAGCTTTTGGAGAAATCAAATCTTCTCTTTCTTTGTCACAAAACTCTGAAAATTTAATTAAAAAGATAGCTGGGTTCCAAGTTGGCACAACTGACACAGACGACGAAACAATAATAAAATGTGACGATAGCGTCAGCTTTCCTGTTTGTGGAGTAAATGAAAAAACCTATAGAAATATCTGTGAAGCTCAAAAAGAAAACGTAGGAATTTCTTATAGAGGATATTGTAGCGAGGAAGAAGATAAATGTGCAACAATCGACCAACAAGTCAATAGAAATCCTTTATTTGGTCCAACTAATCAAGAATGTTGTGAGGGATTAAAAGAATTTAGAGTAAGTAAAAGCTATAGTCTTTGTAAAACGAACGATAGTGAGTTTGGATGTATCAAAGATGAAGATTGTCCCTTATCTAGATGTGCGGATAAAACATCTGAATGTATTGATAATAAATGTATAATGCCTTATTGTGCGGACGAAATTAGTTGTGTGCAAGTCATTACCCCAGCAAAAAGCTCTGATGGAACATGCAAAGAATTCCCTACCCCATGCGATGTTCCAGTAGGATGGGTTAAAGTTAATGCATGTGAGTCTACAGCGATACAATTAAAGGACTCTGCCATACAAGAACAAATAAAATTAAAAGTTCAGATGAGAGAAGAATTACTAAAAAGCCAAGAAGCTGGAGATAATACAACAAACTACCAAGCCAATTAAATATTCTAGCTTTTATTAAAAAACAGCCTTAAAAAGGTTGTTTTTTATTGATAATATTTTAATAGAAAACAATTTTTGCTATAAGTAGAGATATGAAAAAATATTTCATTATCACATACGGATGCCAACAAAATATATCTGACTCAGATAAAATTGCTTTTATCTTAGAAAAAAACAAATTTAAGGCTTGTTTAAAAATGAACGAAGCTGATCTTATTGTAGTAAACGCTTGCTCGGTTAGACAGTCAGCAATTAATAGATTAGGTGGTCTTTTTGTTAAATTTGAAAAAATAAAAAAGAAAAATATCAAACTAAAAATTATTTTAACTGGTTGTATTTTAAAAAAAGACAGAAAGAATTTTAAAAAATATTTTGATTTCGTTCTACCAATTAAGACATTAAAAAAATGGCAGCAAATATTAAAGAAAAAAGAAGCTTACCCTTTTTTTAACCAAAGAGATCTTTCCTTTAATAAAAAATTTAAAGGAAAATACTTCGGGCTTACATCAAAACAAAAAAATAAATTTTCTTTATTGATTCCTATTTCTTCTGGGTGTGATAATTTCTGCACCTATTGCGTTGTTCCTTATACTCGTGGGTTATTAACTTGTAGGTCCCATAAAAGCATTGTGGAAGAGATTAAAAAAGGAGTTAAAAGAGGCGCAAAAGAAATTTGGCTTTTAGGAGAGAATGTAAACGACTATCACTCCCCTTCTAATAAAGAAATTAGTTTCTCTAAACTGCTCAAAGAAATTAATAAAATTCCAGGTGATTTTTGGATTAGATTTACAAGTCCCCATCCTAAAAACTTTTCAAAAGAATTGATTAATCAATTACCTAAATATAATAAAGTAGCCGAATATATTAATATTCCTGTTCAATCCGGAAATGGTCAAATTTTACAGGCAATGAATAGATTTTATAGTGTTAAAAAATATAAAGAGATTATTAAAAATATAAGAAAAAGGATACCTGATATCGCCATTTCAACAGATGTTATTGTTGGTTTTCCTGGAGAAACTAAAAAACAATTCAACGATACAGTAAAATTGTTTAAAGAAATAGGTTTTGATATGGCTTATATTGCAAAATATTCAAAAAGAAAAGGAACAGAGGCGGCAAAAATGAAAGACAACGTTTCTTTGAAAGAAAAAGAGGAAAGAAGGAAAAAGCTAACTAACGTTTTAAGAAAAAGTGCACTAAAAAATAATAAGCAATATATAGGTCAAACAATTAAGGTTTTAATCAATAAAAAAGAAGAAGGTTTTCTATATGGAAAAAGTAGAACTTATAAAACAGTAAGAATTGAAGATGAAGATAAGATCTCTATCGGAGATTTTGTTGAAGTAAAAATAACAGAAGCTTATCCTTGGGGATTAAAAGGAGAGAAAAAGCTTCATAAACTGATTGTTATCTTAGGCCCAACAGCTTCAGGGAAAACAGGAATGGGTATTAAATTATCTCAAGATTTTAATGGAGAAATAATTTCTGCTGACTCAAGGCAAATTTATAAAGAAATTACAATCGGAACAGCTAAACCAACAAAACAAGAAAGAGCTACCATTAAACATCATTTAATTGATGTAGTTTCTTTAAAAGAAATTTTTAATACTTCTATATATAAAAAGCTTGCCTTAAAAGCTATAAGGGAAATTCTAAAAAAAGAAAAACAACCATTATTAGTAGGAGGAACAGGCCTTTACATAAAAGCTGTAGTGGATAATCTCTCATTAACCAAAACGTCTCCAAATAGTAAAATAAGAAAAAATTTAGAGAAGAAAAATATAGAAGAATTATTCAATACCTATCAAAAGCTTGACCCTCAAGGAGCACAAAAAATAGACAAAAAAAATAAACGTAGACTAGTAAGAGCTATTGAGGTTTGTAAAATTACTAAAAAACCTTTTTGGCAACAAAGAAAAAAACAAAAACCTTTATTCGACGTCCTTCAAATAGGTATTAAGTTGCCAGGTAAAAAATTAAAAGAAAAAGTGTCTAAAAGAATAAAGCAAATGTTTGAATTGGGACTAGAAAAAGAAGCAATTAAAATAATTAAAAAATACAAACACTTCTCTTCTTTAGCAATCATTGGTTACCAAGAATGGCTTCCTTTTTATCCTAAATTTTCTTTAACAGACAAGGATAGAAGAGAAATTAAAAAAACAATTGTTCTTCATACATTACAATTTAGTAAACGTCAGGCAACTTGGTTTAAAAAAGACAAAAGAATCAAGTGGGTTAAAAACTACAAAGAAGCAAAAAAGATAATAAGAAACTTTTTAGAAAAATAACTTAATTAATTTTTTATTTTTTCTTTTAAAAAACTTGTAACCTTTTTCAAATCGGCTCTTCCTTGAGTATCGGCCATCACTTGACCGATCAAGAATTGTAAAGCGCCTTCTTTTCCTTTTTTAAAATCAAGCACTGCTTTCTGGTTTTTTAAAAGTATAGTGCTTACAACATTTTCAATTTCTTGCTCATTATCTATTTGAGACAATCCTTCTTTTTTAATAATAAAAGACGGGCTTTTTCCAGTTTTAAACATTTTATCAAGAACAATCTTAGCAATCTTACTCGATATCTTTTTATTACTAATTAAAAATATAAACTCGGCAAAATTATTAGAAGAAAAACTTATTTTTTTACCAGTCTTATTTATCAGCCCTTTCACGTCCGTTGTTAAATAATTAACTGTTAGGTTTATCGCTTGAACAAGCTTTTTCTGAACAATTTTTTGTTTTAAAAGATTAATAACATCTTCAAAAAAAGAACCCATTTCTTGGTTTTGAATAAAAAATTCAACGTCTTGATTTTTTAAATGATAAAAATTAATAAACTTCTTTCTTTTTTCTTTTGGTAGCTCAGGAATACCATCTTTAATTTTGCTAATTTCTTCGTCAGTAAAAGTTAACCTAGGCAAATCAGGATCTGGAAGATAACGATAATCATGTGCTTCCTCTTTTTTTCTTTGGGAAATTGTTTTTTCTTTATCTGCGTCCCATCCTCTCGTTTCCTGAATAACTTTTTTATTATTATTTAAAATATCCGATTGTCTTTTGATTTCATACTGAATAGCTCCTTTTACCGCTTTAAAAGAATTCAAATTCTTGATTTCTGTTCTAACGCCAGATAAATCTATTTTCCCTGAACTCTCTTTGGAGAGAGAAATATTTACCTCTATCCTCATATGACCTTTTTCCATGTCAACATCAGAAATTTTTAAATAACGTAAAATTAATTGTAACTCCCTAGCAAATTTTACAGCCTCCTCTGCCGAACACATGTCAGGCTCAGTAACTAGTTCCATTAAAGGTACGCCTGCTCTATTAAAATCAACTAAACTATGGCCTTTGGAATGCGTAAGCTTACCAGCATCTTCTTCTAAATGAATTCTTCTTATTCTAATTTTTTTACCCATAATTTCCAAAAAACCTTTCTTGCAAAAAGGCATATCGTACTGAGAAATTTGATAACCTTTAGGAAGGTCTGGATAAAAATAATTTTTTCTATCAAATTTTGAAATTTTAGCTATTTCACAATTTAAAGTCAAACAGGTTTTAATAGTTTTTCTAACTGCTTCATTATTAATAACAGGTAAAGTACCTGGATGACCAAGACAGATAGGGCAAATATTGGTATTTGGCTCAGAATCAAAATAATTAGGACAAGAACAAAACATTTTTGAATTAGTTTTCAGTTCAACGTGTATCTCAAGCCCTATTACTGGTTGAAATTTTTGTTTCTTCATTTTCACCAATTCAAGTTTTTATAAATAGGAAATTTTACACAAAGCTCTTGAATTTCTTTTTTAATATTATTTTTAATGTCTTGATTATGAAAATTCTTAATTAATTTAACAATCAAGCAAGCAATTCTTCTGGATTCCTGCTCCCCCATCCCCCTTGTTGTAATGGATGGAGAACCAAGTCTAATGCCAGAAGGATCAAAGGGAGACTTTTGATCAAAAGGAATAGTGTTACGGTTAACATAAATATTAACTTTTTCTAATTCTTCCTGAATTTTTTTAGAACTAAGCTGAAAAGGAGAAATATCTATAACAAATAAATGATTATCTGTTCCCCTACTTATAACTCTTACTCCTTGTTTTTGGAATTCATCAGCCATCACCTTTGCATTCAAAACAACCATTTCTTGATATTTCTTAAAAGATTCTGTCATAGCTTCCGCAAAACAAACAGCTTTAGCAGCAATTACGTGATCAAAAGGACCTCCTTGATTGCCTGGAAAAACAGCTTTATCTATAGCTTTAGCTAATTCTTTTTTAGATAGAATCAAGGCTCCTCTAGGGCCACGCAAAGTCTTATGAGTTGTACTTGTAACAACATCGCAATAAGGAAAAGGATGAGGGTGTAAATTCGCAACAATTAAACCAGCAATATGAGCAATATCTCCCATTAAATAAGCATCGACTTCGTCCGCAATTTCTCTAAATTTTTGAAAATCAATAATTCTAGAATAAGCTGTTGTAGAGGCAATAATAAGTTTAGGCTTAAAACTTAAAGCTTTTTTTCGAATCTCATCAAAATCAAGCATTTCTGTTTTTTTCTCCACCCCATAATGCTGGAATTGATAAAATTTTCCTGAAAAATTCACTGGAGAACCATGAGTTAAGTGACCTCCTGAAGTTAAATCAAACCCTAATATTTTATCGTTTGGTTTAAGTAAAGCCAAGTAAACAGCAGCATTCGCTTGGGAGCCAGAATGGGATTGGACATTAGCATGTTCTGCTTTAAATAATTGTTTAGCTCTCTGAATAGCTATATTTTCAATTTCATCAATAAATTCATTTCCCCCATAATATCTTTTAGAAGGGTATCCTTCAGAATACTTATTACTTAAAGGTGTTCCCATAGCCTCTAAGACCGCTAAACTAGCATAATTTTCAGAGGCAATTAAACCTACGCCATCTTTTTGACGATTGATTTCTTTTGCTATTAGTTGATAAATTTTAGGATCAGTTTTCTCTAACTCCATTTTTAATTTTTAATATCATCAAATATAACTGGAACTTTCTCTTTTACCTCTTGAAGAAGGCTAGTCATTACTCTGCGAATTTCCCAATGAGCACGTAAACCTGTTCTTAGCCTGAATATGTGCTTCCATTCTCTAAAATTAGCCGTTATGACAATTTGAGATTTTATTCCTATTGGTAAGATTTGCCTTGCATCTTCAGTAACCCAGTCAGCTTTTCTTAATCCTCTGTACATCTGTTCGTTCAAACTTACCCAATCATTAAAAGAAACTTTTATCTTTTCTTTGTTGGGTAATTCTAATTCAACAATTTTACTGTCTCCATCTCTTGTTGGAGGAATTATAACATTGAAATCACTTTCATCAACATAGCGGGTTGATTCTTGGGTAAAAGAAGCAATTCTATGACGAACTAGTTCATGAGTAAACCCTCTGGAAACATTATTAAATTCAACTGTCATAGATGAGTGCTCAAAAACACTTTCATGTCCCCTATTTCTGAGCATTTCTGCGAATTTAGTAGCTGACCCCTCTGTGATTTTATCTCTGCTTTGATAAGCAGTCCTTCCCGCTGTTTCTATTAATTCTAGCGATGATTGATTTATCCCTACCATGATAGCTAATATTTTATAACTACCTTGATTTTTTAAAATTTTTGGCATATTTATTAAAGTTTATTATATTCTTTTAAAACTTTTTGATGAATGGTTTCTATAGATAATAAGTCTCCGTCCTTCAAACATTCTATAACCCTAAAATGACTAGGAAACTTTTTAGCCAATTCTAAATATGCCTTCAAAGCATTAGCTAAATGCTCCAAGTTTAATTCGTGAATATCTCTTTTTTTCTTTCCCAAAAAAGAAGCTTTCTTTTTCTTTTTATCTTCATCAATTACTTTACCAGACATTTTCTGAGCGATTTGAGATGACGTCTTAAGAATAAAGACTATGTCAGGCCTAGGAATTTTAAAAATATTATATTCGAGATTATATAGCCACGCTAAAAAATTTGTACGTTCTTTTGAGTTACTCATTTTTCCCCCTTGATGTCCAGCATTTGAAGAAACATACCTGTCAGCAATTACAATTTTGCCTTCACTTAACCATTTTTTAATTTGAAAAGAAGCATCATATCTATCACAAGCAAAAAAAATTGATGCCCTGTAAGGCCCAACGTCTTTTGAATTACCATATTTGCCACTTAAATATTCTTCAACTAAACCAGCGCTTTTTTTACCATACTGAGGAAAGCTTATTTCAACAACATCTAAACCTTCTTTCTCTAAATACTTACGAAATAATTTACTCTGAGTAGACTTACCAGAACCATCTATACCCTCAAAAATAATAAATTTTCCTGTGTTATTTTCTTTCATAACCTCTACTATATATTATTTTGGGAAATAAAAAAAGAGACTTTATAAGTCTCATTTACACTTATTTCCTATTTTCTAGGCAACATATAATCGCAAATATGTACGCACCCAGGGTGATGAATATATAGTCCAGGCTTTATTCCAGCATACCAAGCAAGAAATTTTTGAATCATAATTCCTCCATTGCTATTTCCTGGAAAAGCAAGAATATCATGAGCTCTCATAAAAAACCCTGTATCCATTTGCCATTTTTTATTAATAAGCCTTGGATATACTTCATATAAAGCAAAACAAGGATTATGAGCTCGCCTTGGGTCTTCTTTGATATCTATTGGAGGTATTTGAAGAGACATATATAGTCGATAAGAATTACCAAAACCTTCTTTTACACAAAGCTTAGCTGCTTTGGCTGTTTTATAAAGCTGATTAAAGCTTTTCTTTTGAACTTTGGCTAATTCCTCATAAAAAGCAACCACATCATCAAAGCTTGGAATTTCATATCTAAACTTTTTATGAACTTCTTTAACTAATTCTTTAATCTTCTGCTTTTCTTCCTCATCCGCCAATTCATACCAATAAGCAGTTAGTCTTCCTCCATACACATAATCCATTTTTTCAGGAATGTACGGAATACAAGTCTTTTCGCTTTCTTCATACCTTACATCGCTCAAAGGAAAAAGATAAACCCAAACCCTATACTTTTTTAAATAATCTGAAGCGTCTTCATCATTCTGCATCCAACCAGCTGGCCTCCATCCAGAAGGAAATAGCCCATTCTCTACGTCATGCACAATAATTTGAGTAGCTAATGTATCAAAGGCCATTCTTCCTGATTCTTGTCTTCCCCATGAACCTTTATTTATTATATGAGATTTCAAAGCAGGATAAACTTCTTCTATCGTTTTGGTATGGATAGTAGTTCCTACCCTATGATATCCTTCATAATAAACTCCTATTTTTTCAACGCTTAAATCAACTATCCTTGGCTCAAAATTTTCTTTTCCCGGATCGAATAAATAAAGAGTATCTTCTTCGTTAACTAAAGCAATAGCATTTCCTGGCTCTTGAATACAGCAACGAATAACTAACCCTAATTCTTCCTTCACTCTTTCCGTTTCCTCTTCCTTATAACCCCCTAGAAGATTAATAATCTTTACTTGTTTACAAAATCTCTCTATTACTTCATCTGAAAGATTCATAATGTAAGGATTTGTAGGACATTTTGCATTCAAAACTCTTCTTGTTTTCGGATCCACTCCATATTTACTAATACAGTAAAGAACATCACCAGCTAGATGCCCGCTGTCTCTACCAGCTAAAATTATCCAGCGTATATTAGGGTTAGAAATAGTATTTGTAATCACTAGTTCTACTCCCCTATCTGGGGTAATCATTGGGCCAGAAATAGCTGCTCCGTAATTAATAGCCGCAGACTGAAGTACAACATCCTGAGCAGGACAAACTACAGCCACAGGACTAGCAGGATCTCTTATTTCAAAAGTTCCTGGATTCATAGGCCAACCCATCTCACGAAGCTTTTCCCTGCTGAATTTTTCCCATTTTTGGGAAGGTTGAGGAGATTTTTTCAAAAAAATCTTTTCTTTGGCAATATATATTCCTTGTTCTGGAAATATTTTTCCTAAATTAATTCCTGATTCTATTAATTTTGATATTTCACTCATTTTATTATCACTTCTTCTTGCACACTTTTTTAACGTGCTAATTCTATATTTGAATTATTATGTTAAAAAGTCAATTTGTTTTTATTATTATTTTATTTTTTCTCGTACTGTTCTTTGTCCTCAAACATATCTCTTTCCTGCCAGTCTTTAACCCAATCTTGAACATTAAAAACTTTGTATTTACCATCTTCGCTAGAGCAAATTACCCTGTTTATGCCTGCATTAATAATCATTTTCTTACACATAAAACAAGGAAAAGCATCTCTTGCTTTTCCTTCCACTACTTCACAATGAAGAAACATATCGCCACCAAGAACACTTACTCCAGAACGAGCTGCGTTTATTATGGCATTCTGTTCACTG
>Ga0114923_10003351_pt1 | contig 10805 bp, 10 predicted proteins | sample SumtaG_FD_89578 | JGI IMG/M metagenome (GOLD analysis project Ga0114923, IMG submission 89578) | Deep subsurface microbial communities from Indian Ocean to uncover new lineages of life (NeLLi) - Sumatra_00157 metaG | ecosystem: Environmental > Aquatic > Marine > Oceanic > Sediment | place: near...
AAGGCCATGCTCGCGACCCCGGTCGGGAACGACCTCCTGGGCAGTACGCTCGGGGCCCGAGTCGCTGAGATCGTCGAGGAGTCGATACGCTTCGCTTACCAGATCGGCTTCGACGAGGTCTTGATCACCGGAGTAGGAACCCAGTTCCGCCCGACGGGCCTGCGCAACCAGGCGCTGGCGGCCGGCAACGTAGCCTCGGGTGGCCAGGCGCTCAACAACATTTTCAACGACTTCCGCGACGCCTTCAACTACGTCGAGCAGCTGAATGTTCCGACGCGCCGCCTCGGGATGATCATGAGCCCGCGGAGCAAGAACCACATCTGGCTCGGCAACCACGGCACGGATATCGACCGCTGGGCACTCCGCACGGAAGTCGCCACCGGGACACTCTTCGGCGTGCCGCTGCGGGATACCACCACCGTCAAAAACAACTTCGGCGGCGGCACGAACGAGTCCTACATCGTCTTCGCCGAGTTCTCCCAGGTTGTGGTGATGGAAGGCCCGGAGGTGGCAATCGCCCGATCCCGTGAGGCGAGTTGGACGGAGAATGCCGTCGACAGGCATCCGCGCCAGGAAGACGTCACGGTGTTCTGGTCCCTGGCCAAGATCGACATGGTGGTTCCTCACCGGGAAGCCGTCTACATCATCGACACCGTGCTCTACGGCACCTAAACCCAGGAGAGCCCTATGCTTTCGAAATCCCAGCAACGCCAATTCGGCGAACTCTGCAACGCGTCTTTCGGCGACGTTGCGTTGGCGATCACCGCCGGCGCCGGCCAGGACGGTCTCGAGAATGACGGGCTGTTCGTCCCGATCCCGACTGCCAACATCGCCCGGCCGGAATCCGCGACGCCGATCCTGCTCTTCGATGCCGATCTCGATGACACCGAAACGCTGACCCTCAAGAAGCTGAATGGCCGTGACGCGACCGACGCGGCCGGGGCCGGAGCGGCCGACTTCGACACCGGCGCCCAAGGGCACGAGATCACTGCCGACGTCTTGCTGGCGACCGGCGAAACCGGAGGCACGACCGTACGCGGCGCATTCCGTGGCCCCACTCTCAGCCTGGTTGGCGCAAGAACCCACATCCAGTTCCAATACACGGTCGATCTCAGCCGCGCCGTCACCGATACGGTCCAACTGCAGCTCGCGATCCTCTGGGGAGGCCACGGCGTAGAGCCGACGCTGGCCTTGATCGAAGACTCGAACTTGTAAAGGAACCTGCGCATGCAAGAGATTCAGACGTTCGAGGCGCCCGATGGCGTGCTGGCGTTTCTTTTTCTCCAGGACCACCGGGCGTATGCCGAGGGCGACATTGTCGGCCTGAAGGTGGCGATCGGCGATCAGCTCGCCGAGACCTTCATGACCACCCAAAAGGTCGGCCAAGACCCCAAAAAGACCGCCATTTGCCGTCGCGCCACAGAACGGGATCTCTCCATCTGGAGCAACCGCCACGCGACGCCGAAGACGCAAGCAGAGCCGCTGGTCGCCGTCGAGTTCGAGACTGACGTCGGCTCTTACCGCGGCCCCGGGGGAGGCAGGAAGGCCGACGTCGCCGGATTCCCGAGGAAGATCGCGGATCAGTACTGCCTCGGCTACCTCCTGAACGGACAACCGGTCGGCAAGGTCGCTCACTACTTCATCGCCCCGGAAAAAATGGACGTCGACACCGAGCTCGAAGCCCCGGAGCTCGAGAAGCCGCGCAAAGTCCAGCCGAGAAAGACCAAGCGACGGAAAACCGCCCTCGACAAATCTCCGCGAACTGCGGCCATCAAGTGAACCGATGCCGAGCCTTGAGGTTCTCGACCACTCGATCGACCGCCGTTTTGTCACGCCAGCCCGACTCCAAAAGATCGTAGGCTACGGCGGCGGCCACGTCAGCGTTGACGAGATCATCGGCCCGAAAGCTTTCGCGGCCGACCCAGCGACGGCCGTAGCTGCTCAGCAACGCGCCATCGACCACGCGGTCGAGAAGATCGAAGGAGTACTCGACTGCCGGATTCTCTACCGCCAGAGGTACCGGTCCCGGCAGCCCGGATCGGATCAGCTCGAGCTCGAGCTACCCCAGTGGCCGGCCGAGTCTGAAGCGCTGGAGGTCCAAGGGGTCGACATCAACGGATACCGGCTGAACCGCGACCGCTACGTCTACCGCAACGGAGGCTGGGCCGCGGTACGCCACGCCGCGCGCCTGACGCAAGAAGGGCTAGCCGGAACCGAGATCGAGAACCACCGCATCGACTTCTTCGCCGGCTACCTGATGCCGGGCCAGATCAACGAATGGAAGGCTGGCCGGTCATACATCAAGCTCAGCAGCACCAGCGTCGGCCCCCACACTCTTCCTGAATTCGGCTCCTGGATCAAGCCGACCGACCCGAAGCACGCGAACAACAAGCTTCGGTTCGAATGCACGACCGCCGGCGACAGCGCCTTGGCGACAGAACCGACCTGGCCGGTCGCGGAGCCCTGGGAAGCCGGGCGCGTCTACGCCATCGGCGCCTGGGCGCTCGCCACCGACACGCCGATCGGCCTCTGGTTCGAAGCGACCACCGGCGGCACGGCGGGCGAAGATGAGCCGACCTGGCCGCTCGTTGTCGACGACACCGTGGACGACAACGGCACTATTTGGACTGCCCGTGCCGAGCTGACCTTCGCCGAACCCGGCCCCGCGACCGTAGTCTGGACCGCGCACTTCACCGAGGAGCTGCCGGTCAGCCTCCAGGAGATGTGCGCCCTGATCGCGATCGAGACCCTGAAGAAGATCATCGGCCAGCCGTGCGACGACAAGAGCTGTGTCGACGATTTCAAGATGACCGCCAGGGCACTGAGGAGAGCGGCATGACTCTCGTCCAGGTCCAAGTCGAAGGCCTCCCCGCCGCGGTCGCGCTGTTCGACCGCAAGGCGCGGTTCGCCGGGCGCTTTATGCAGGTCACCGGCCGCGATCAGCTCGCCGTCGTCAAGGAAGACATCGCGGACGAGATCGCCGGACAGTATTCGCTCGCCGATGGCCGTAAGCGCTGGGCGACAGCCGTTCCGATCGGCCGCCTCGCCGCCGGCCGGCCGATGCTCCGCCACTTCGGCACAGCCTGGGCCGCCGCACCGGCACAGGTGTCGGACACGAGCGCCGAGATGCGGATCACCGAACAAGGCGCCGGCGCCCACGCCGGCGGCAGCGGCACCAAGCGCAGCTTCGCGGTCACCGCTATCCGAGGTGGCGGCGCCATGCAGCGCGCCATCCGCGCCAAGACCGGCGGGTTCGTGTCCCTGGCGACGCTGACTGGCCCCGGGCTGCAGCTGCCGGGCCGCCCGCACGCCAATCCCAACAACCCAGTGACCGCGGGCAAGATCGAGCGCCGGGTCCTGGTGCGACGGTTCGAGGAGGCGTAATGTGGGCTCTCCTTTCTCCGGCCTCACAACCGAGCTACCGTCGATCGTTGTCGACCGGGTCCACCTCAAGCTCACGACGGACGCCCCGGGATACACCGGCCAGGTCGTGCCCGAAACCGACTTCCTCGAATTCCTCACGGCGGCGGGCGGCTCACCCGGAAGCGCCATCAAGATCCTCGAGCGCCCAGACCCGCCGGCAGAGACCGGCGACCCCGGAATCGCGCTGCTGCTTTGGGCGGCAGCACGAACACACACCTTCGAGGTTGGCGGCAGGAGATTCCGAATCGGCGTTGGTTGGCGGCTGCTATATCCGGACCCGCCGCGGTACCGCGAACCGGGCAAGCCGGACGCCGCCTCGTTCGTATGGAAACTCGAGAGGGTGCTGGCGGACAGCAGCAATCAGCCTCTCCAGGACGCGCTCGGCCAGAATCCGCTCGTCCAAAGAGTCGTCGAGATCAAAGGAGACCGCTTCATCGGTGTTGACGCGCAAGGGTTGCGGTGCGGGGAGTTTCTCGAGGGTGAAGTGGTGTACGAAGCACTTCTAGACAAGGACGCAGTCTGATGGCAAAACGCAAGACCGAGACCAAGAGTGACGCTCCGCGTACCGAGTGGCCCAAGGATTTCGTCGTCACGCCGCCCGCATACGGCTGTCGCCATCCTCTGCTCGGCGAGTTCAAGGCCGGAGACGGTCCGCGCAAGGTCACGCTCCGGTCCCAGCACCAGATCGACCAAATCGTCAAACGCGACTGCCCGTTTACGATCCAACCGGCCGACGAATCCAACTGGCCGAAAACCCAACCGGCTAAGGAATAGATCATGGCGAACACCTTCAACCCCGCGGACACCATCATCCGCAACGGCTGGGAAACCAGCGCCCCCGGCCTCCAGGCGCTCACGCTGGACGGCTACCACCGACTCGGGCCAGGCGGCGAGCTGCTCTCTCCAACCTATGAAGGCGTACCGCTCGGAGAAATCGACGGCGAGTCCGTCGACACCGGTGACATCCTGACCGTCGTCACCTTGGGGCCGAAGGCGATCAACATGCGCCTTCGTAACGATCTCGGTAGTCTTCGCTATATCGCCAACTTCTTCGGGTTCAGCGCGACGCCCACGACGCCGTCCGGGGCGACGCTGGCGCGACAGCACATACTCGACAAAAACCAAACCGACGTCACCTTCGACCGGAGCCTCACGGTCGACATCAGCCGGTCAAACGGCATCATTTGGAGCCACCGCGGCGCAGAGGTGCAGCTGCTGATCTTCACCTTCGAGGGCGGCGAGCTGACCAATCTCAGCGCGCTGATTATGTGGCGTCACTTCACGACTTTCGCCGACAAGGTGGTTGAGGTGCCCGGCATCACGCCAGCGACCGAGGAGTTCGAGCTTTCCGGGCTCTTCAGCCAGACGAATTTCGATCTCGGCATCGCCGCCGATGCCAACAAGCTCACCGTCAAGGTGACCGACATCACCAACATCGCAGCGACCCCGATCCCGTCGATCGTCGCAGTGGCAGCGATCGGGGCCGCGCCTTCCTACGGGGCCGACACTTTCATCATCCAAGGTGGCCTGAAGGCGAACGGTGAGCCGCGACTCAATGAAGTGCTCGATTCAAACGGCGGCCAGCCGATCGGCACTTGCCGGCTGCCGGCGTTGCTCGCCGTAAACGATTTGACCGGCTACGAGGTTGACGACGAGACGTCGTGGCTCCAAAAGGCCGAGTGGGTTCCGACACTGGGCACGGCGCCATTCTTCAACAACGCCTGCGCCACGGTCATCATTGACGGCGAGAAAGAGATCGTCAACAGCTGCACCGTCACCTTGACGAAACCCAAGCGGTTGCCGGGTGGTGGCAGCTGGGTGGGCTCCGGATTCCCGGAAACCATGACCGACACGGGCCGGGTCCGACACGAGATCGTGTTCGAAAAGGACCAACAGGATTCGGAAATCGTCCAGAAGATTCTGTTCGCCAAAACCTTCGACTTCTCGATCGATCTTCGCTCCGACGTGTTCATCGACGCCGGCACCCAGTTCGACGATCGCTTCTTCTTGGAGCTGTTCGACGCCAAGCCGGTCGCCGGCAGTGAGCAGAAGACCTCAACCGCCGAGGACGCCGTCCCGGAGACCTTGACCACCGTGGCGAGCGGCACGCCGCCGGCGCGGGCCACGATCATTACCCCGATCACCGCGCTCAACGTGTGATCAGCGCACCCATCGTTCCGTATGGAGGGGGCGGCCATTCGGCCGCCCTTTTCGGGTTTTCAGAGGTAGGAAATGGCTGAAGCTACACTGAGAGTCATCTTGAAGGCGATCGGCGCCGCGATGACGAAGCGCGCGATTGCCGCGGTGGCGAAAGCGTTACGCGCTCTAGGCAAGGCTACGACATCGGTTAAGCGGGCCGGCACCGTCGTCCAGAAAGCGGCCACGTCGTTCCGGAAACTCGGCAAGCAAGCTGCGGTCGCCTCTGTGGGCCTCGACAAGGTCGCGGCCTCCGGAAGGAAAATCGCTGGCGGTGTAAACACCGCCAGCGCCGCAGCGAAGACGGCTGCCGGGTCTTTCGGCGCGTTCCGTAGCAAGCTGTTCGACGCCCTGTTGGTCACAGCGCTCGTCACTGGGTTCGTCCGGGGCATCTCCCGCGCCGTGGGGGCAGTGGCCAGCCTCTTCACAGCCGCCCGCGACGCCTCGATCGAGCTGACCGGGATCAACATCACGCTGAAGGCCGCGACCGGGTCGACGGAGGAGTTCGTCACGGCCAGCCTTGCCGCGTCCGAGATCGCGAGGCGGTACGGCGTCGAGCTGTTGACGGTGTCCCGCGGCCTGGCTGACTTCCTGGCCGCCACCCAGACCTCGACCTTGGCCTTCGAAGAGCAGATTGCCATCTTCGAGAGCCTGGTGCGTGCCGGCCGCGTCCTGAACCTCTCGAACGAACGGATCCGGCTCTCCATCCTGGCGATCGGTCAGATTGCGTCGAAGGGCTGTGTCGATGTCGACACGGAGATCCTGACACCGAGCGGATGGTTGCGCTGGGCGGATCTTGGCGAGCACGAAGAAGTGGCGGGCCTCGACCTGGAAAGCGGCAAGGTCGTCTGGCAGGAGATGAACGGCCTGGCCAAGTTCCACTTCGACGGCGAGGCCACGATCGCGTATCGCGGGGAGTCCGAAGTCGCGATGATTCCGAATCACCGGGTCGTCGTTGGGGCCGGCGGTGGCGCGCTGAAAGTCGAGGAAGCGGCCCTCCTTCGAAGTGGCGACCTGTGGCCCGTGTTTCCGTCTCTTGGTGAGCCGCTGTTGGGGGACGCGTATCGTCTCGAGGCGGTGCAGATCAGAAGGGCCAGGTGGGCAGGCGACGTCTGGTGTCCGAGAACGCCAACCTCTACTTGGATCGCCAGAAAGAGCGGGTTCGTCTTCGCCACGGGTAACTCCCTCCAGATGGAGGAGTTGAAACGCCAGCTCGAATCCATCCCGGGCGCCGTCCCCCGCCTCGCCAAGGCCCTTGGCATCACCGTCCCCCAGCTGTTCGAGCGGACCAGCCAGGGCGCGATCGGCGCTGCCGAGGCGCTGCGCGGCCTCCGTATCGTCTTCAACGAGATCGCCGCTGAGCAGATCGTCGTCAGCATGCAGTCCCTGGCCGCCGTGCTCGGCCGGGTGAAGATCGAGGCGGATCTGGTCAAGATCGCCTTCGGCGACGCCGCCGATGAGGGGCTCAGGAAAGTCGCCGAGGCCGGCCAGCAGCTCGCGAAAGACCTACAGCCGCTGGCGTCGGAACTGGGCAGCCTCGCCACGGACAGCCTCTTGCCGGTGTCGGCAGCCCTGCTCAGGGTCTCGGCGGATCTCGCCGCCGTCATCGGGGTTGGCGTGCGGTTCGGTGACTTCAGCAACTTTGTGCAGGGCGGCCTCGGGACGATTTCCGCCGCCGCCAACGAACTGGGCGTCAACACGACGCTCGCTCAGGCCGCCCTGGAGCTCTTCCTCCGCGATCTGAAGAAGACGGGCGAAGAAGCCCGGCTGGTCCAACTCTTCAAGCTGTCTGAGGAGTTCCGCGAGCTCGAGCAGGCCATCCTTGACGGCAGCGTCGCCTTGACCTCAGCCTTCCAGGACTCGGCAAAGGGACGCCAGGAAGCGGCAGCCCAGATCGCCAAAATCAACGCGGCGTTCAAAGCCGGGTTGATTGGCGAGGTAGAGGCCCTCAGGCTGAAGAAGAGCGTCGTGCTCGAGATCGCCGAGGCCGAACAAGTCGAGTTCGAGCTTCTCAAGATCCGAGACCAGGAGCGCCAAGCAGCCATCCAAAGATCGATCGACAAGAAGATCGAAGAGGCCCAGGTCGCGGAGGGGTTGGCGGAAGTCGAGAAGGCTCTGGCCAAAGAACGGCTCCAGGCCATTGGCGAGGCTGTCCAGGCCGCTGAGGAGCTCGCCGGCAAGCGGATCGCAGAGTCCGCGCGCACCCGGGCCGAGATCACCGACAGTGAACGTCAGTTGCTGGACGAGCGCCTCGCAATCTTCGAGAAAGCGCTCGCCGGCGTGGAGCTCTCCGGCGGCAAACGCCTTGAGATCGAACGGGCCCTCTCGGAGGAGCTTCTCGACCTCGAACAGAAGTTCCAGGAGAAGCGCCAAAAGCTGATCGACGACGCCAACGAGGCGATCAAGGAGGACGGATCCAAACGGAAGGAGATCCTGGAGAAGCTGACCGAAGACCTCGCCAAGCTGCTCGAGAAGCAGGGGCAGGACGTCGACAAGCTGATCAAGAAGCGGGTCGACGGTGCCAAGAAGGCCGCGGACCGCGAGATCAAGGAAGCCGAACGGTCGGCCAAGAAGCAGAGAGAACTGCTGCAAAGCATCGGGGACGCGCTCGACAGCCTTGAGCAGAAGCGCCTCGCCGCCCTTGGCGGCGATGACGAGGCGGGAGACATCGCGGGGCCCTCGGTTGGGGCCGTGGACGCGAGCGCCTTGCGCGCCGAGCTCGACGAGCTGAACAGGAAGGCTTTGGAAAGCGGCCTGACCTTCGAGGAGTTCCAGCGCCAGGCCGAGCTTCTTGCCCAGTCCATGGACCTCGCCGGCGGCGCGGTCCAATCGTTCGGAGACGACCTCGTTGGCGTTTCCCAGACGAGACTCGCGAGTTTCAACGAGAGCGCCGCCGAGGCCACCCGGCTGATCGCATCCTTCGGGGACGACCCGCGGGCGCAGCAGAATATCCGCGATCTGAGCTCCGAGCTCGAGGACATGGCGGCTCAAGGCAACCTCACCGCGGAGGAGCTCGCCAACGCCTTCTTCAGCCTGCAAGAGAATATTGAAACCGCCAAGAGGCAAACCGAAGACAGCGGCCTGCCCAAGCTGGGCGAGGATGCCGCGGCGGCGGCGGGCGGCGTCAGCCAGATCGCCGAGCAACTCCAGGCTGCCGGCGCCGCGGTCGAAGTCGTCCGGGATGGCGTCGAGGGCGCCAGGATCAACATCACCAACCTCGGAGAGGAGGCCGAGGCGGCAGGTGGTGGCGTTCAAGTTCTGACCGACAAAGAAGCCGAGGCGGCGGAAGCCGCCGACCGACTCGCCGAGAGCGTCGGCGAGGCCGCCGCTAAGGAACAGGAGCTCGCCGACGCCGCCCAGGCCGCGGCCGAGAACGTCACGATCCCCCAGGAAGCACTCGACTCGATCACCCGCCTGCAGGAGGTGCTCGGAGAACTGGAGCTCGACCCGCTCTTGGTTCCGCTCGAGACCCTGGCCTCGACCACGAAGTCGCTGTCGGAGAGCGTGCCGCTGCTGCCGGAGCCCCTGCGGGAGGTGGTCGCATCGCTGCTCGAGCTCGTCGAGGGGGAGATCCTGGGGCCGCTGGCCGAAGGCTTCGAGAAGGTGAATGCTCAAGTCGAGCCGCTCGCCGAGAAGCTGCCGATCGTCGCGGAGGCCCAGGCCGACTTCAACAAAGCGGCCGAGGAGAGCAAGGAGCCCCTGGAGTCGCTGGAGGCTAGGCTCAAGAAGATCTCCGAGGAAGAGCTCCTGGGGCGCCTCGAGAAACTGGCCGAGGATCTGGCGGCAATCGCTGACGCCGCGGTCAAACTGGGTGAGGCGTCCGAAGCCGCCGACGGGCTCGCCCAGGCTGTGGCCGAGCTGCTGCGCGAGCTCACGTCCTTCGCCGAGTTCCTCTCTGGCACCTTCGCAGACGCGCTCTCTCAGCACGCCGAGGACTGGCAGAAGCCGCTCGACGCCGCCAACGAATACCGCGAGGAGCTCGAGGACCAGATCGCCAACGTCTTCCCGGAGTGGAGCACCGCGGCGTCAAGCATGTTCGACGAGCCCGATGCCAGGGCCGAAGGTTTCAGGAACACGCTGCAAGAAATCTCCCGGTTGCTCGACGAGGTGATCGTCAAGAGCGAGGCCCTGGGCTGATAGAGTCACCCCGTGGCGACGATCAAGCAGAGGACGTCTGCGCTTCTCAGCGACCTTCGAGCGATCAACCGAGAGATCGATCGTGCGGCAGGGGCGAGCCTGCCGGGCGCGCCCGGGCGCACCGGCCGAGGCGGCGCCGACCGCGCCACGTCGCTCGAGCTTCGGCAGATCCTGCGCAACACGGGCGAGATCCTCGGCGCGCTCCGACCCTCGGCGGCGGACGAGAGGAGCCTGCTTCGGTAGCACCTGTGCTACGATCTGGCCATGAAGATACTGCGAGTCGTGAGTGAAGGCCACGCCGGTAGCACGAAGATCTTTGTCGGCGGGCAGGAGACGACGGGCTTGCGCGTCACTCGAATCTTGCTCGAGGGGAATGAGCTCAATCGCGCCTGGGTGGAGGTCTGCCGCCCAGAAATCGATGTCGCCGCCGAGATCGACGACGGGCCACCGCCGGTCGACCAAATGCTTTCCCTCGAGCGCAAGATCGATCGGGGTCTCGAGGAAATCAACGATCGGCTCGCGTCGATCGAGGAAGCTCTCCGGCCATGATCTGGCTCGTCGCGTTCTTCTCGTGCTCCGCCGGGATGGTCGTCCTGCTTTACGTGGCGCCGACCGAGGCCCTGCTAGGGCTTTTCACCACGGCATTTTTCTCGATCGTCGTCGTCAACACGGTCATGCTCAGCCGCCCCATCCCTGATGACTGCCCAGCCTGCGGCAGCATGCCGCTGTCCCTGTGGTGGTACCTGACTCCTATGCCGGGCTTGGCGTTGACGCGGCCACACCTGGCGCGACGCGGTGGCTGCTGCGCGAAGGGGAAACCCTGCTGCGCGAACCGTAAGGCTTCCCGATGAGCGGCGGCTACCTCAACTGGTCAACCGACCCCGCCCGCAACGCCCTCACGGAAGCGTCGGTGATCGCCGGCATCCAACAGGCCGGCATCGGCATCGAGCCGTCAGGTGAGTTCGCCGGCGGCGGCGTGGCCCTCCAGATGTTCGGCGGCGGTCACGTCCGGCACTACAGCGCGGCTCACCCGAACGCCCCGCTCAGCG
>Ga0114923_10003353_pt1 | contig 10803 bp, 6 predicted proteins | sample SumtaG_FD_89578 | JGI IMG/M metagenome (GOLD analysis project Ga0114923, IMG submission 89578) | Deep subsurface microbial communities from Indian Ocean to uncover new lineages of life (NeLLi) - Sumatra_00157 metaG | ecosystem: Environmental > Aquatic > Marine > Oceanic > Sediment | place: near...
ACTAAACTAATGACAGCTTTGGTAGTTTTTGATCTTGATGAAGTTTATGCTGAATCTCAACCAGTTGAAATAACAAAAGAAGCAGTAGAGCAGGAAGGTCAGTCTAAATACGGAGAATTAAAAATAGGTGAGAGCTTGTCAGTTAAAAACCTTTTACATATCGCGTTGATTGAGTCAAGCAATGATGCTGCTTTTGCTTTGACTGAACCGATTGGAAAGCAAGGATTTGTTGAGTTAATGAATCTTTATTCTAAAAAAATAGAACTTGAAAACACTTATTTTGTTAATCCAACTGGCCTTGAGCCAGATAAGCCAGAAGAACCAAAGAATGTTTCAACTGTTAGAGATATTGTTAAACTTACAAAATATATATTAATAAATTATCCTCAGATTTTTGAAATCACAACCAATCAGTCCTATCAAGTTTTAAACTTAGATAATACGTTCCATCATTTTATTCCTCAAAACACTAATGAACTTTTAAGAGAGATCCCAGAAATAATTGGAGGAAAGACCGGCTGGGGCATTGAAGCTGGCGGTTGCTTGCTTTTGGTTTTAGACAATCCAGAAGAAGAAGGAAGTTATTTTATCAGCATTGTTTTAGGCGCTAAAGACCGTTTTGCAGAAACACGCAAGCTCATCAACGCATTGCGTTAAGCCTGGCTTGGCGCAAACTTAACGCAAAAGAGATTTAACAAGCTAAAAAGCTTGTTTTTTATTAAATAAAAAGCCTTCTAAAGTTTTCCCTTAGAGGGCTTTGTGTTTTTAGTCTTCAGGATGCAGTTTTCCTTTTGGCGGCACTGTAGGAGCACAGATTATAAGAGTTGGTGTTGCTTCTTGGTTGACTTGCTTTGCAACAACTTTTACATAACAAGTATAGCCACCAGCCCCTCGAGTAACATAAAATTCTTCTCCCACGTCCAAATTAGAGACAACTGTTCCTTGGACTGTGCCTACTAATATGCAGAGGCCGTGTTCTTTTAACGATCTCATTTGTTCTTCCGTAAGTGATAGAGGCGTCTCCATTTTTATCTCCTTATTAGTTTTGAAATGTGCAGTTGATAAGAACAATAAATTATGTTATCAAATTTCAATAGAATGTCAAACGATTCTTGAATAAAAAAGGAGAAAGTAATATAATAAGAGAATGAACGAGATTACGATAAATGTTATTAAGATTTTTGTGCTTGGAGCAGTCAGCTTCATCTTGGCTTTTTGGTTAACTCCGATTCTTACTCATTTCTTGTATAAATACAAACTTTGGAGAAAAGAAATTAGAACTAAATCAATAGACAATAAAGAACTTTTTTTCTTTAAGAAATTTCATTCTGAAAAAGAAGTCCATGTTCCAAGGTTTGGAGGACTTCTTATTTGGACAAGTGTTTTAATCTTAACTCTTCTTTTTTTCTTGTTGTCTAAGATAGATATTTGGTGGTTTGAAAAGCTAAACTTTTTAAGCAGGTCACAGACATGGCTGCCCCTTTTTGCTTTAATTGCAGCTTCTCTTGTAGGGCTTTTAGATGATGTTCTTCAGGTGTTGAAGAAGGGTAAATATATTGGAGGCGGCTTAGGGTTAAAATACAGATTAACCTTAGTTACTTTAATTGGTTTAATCGGAGCTTATTGGTTTTATTATAAATTAGGATACAGCACCATACATATTCCTGGGAATGGGGATTTTTTTATAGGGATTTGGTATATTCCTCTTTTTGTTTTAATAATGCTGGCAACTTACAGTGGGGGAGTAATTGATGGTTTAGACGGTTTGGCTGGAGGAGCTTTTGCTGTAATCTTTGCTGCTTTTTCAGGAATTGCTTTGTTTAACGGCCAGGTTGATTTAGCTGCTTTTTGCGCTGTAATTGCAGGAGCAATTTTAGCTTTCTTGTGGTTTAATATTCCACCTGCCAGATTCTATATGGGGGAGACCGGAATGTTGGGCCTTTGCTGCGCCTTAACAGTAGTTGCTTTTTTAACTGATTCTATTTTAGTTTTGCCAATAATCGGCTTTTTGCTTGTTATTGAATCAGGTTCTGTAATTATTCAGCTTCTTTCCAAGAAGTTCCGCAAGAAGAAAGTTTTCTTAGCATCTCCTATCCATCATCATTTTGAAGCAAAGGGCTGGCCTCATTCTAAAATCACAATGCGGTTTTGGGTAATTGGAGTTGTAATGGCAATTATTGGATTGGCAATTAGATTACTGGGTTAAAAAAATAGGGACAAGTTAATCCTTTAACTTGGTCCCTTTTTTGCTTTGATTTGGCTGGCAAGATTCAATAAATCTCTCACAGCTTTCTTTTCTTTTCTTATATGTCTTTCTCTGAGAAGTTTTTCTATATCTGATTCTATTTCAGGATAGAAAGACATGCTTTCCAAATCAAGAAGATCCCTTAGTTCTCCTTCGCTTGGATCAAGCTTCTCGATTCTTTTCCATATCTTCGTTCTTATTTCCTTATCTGTGAATTTTTCAAATTGCCTGGTTAATACTTGCTTAGATTTGTTATTCTTTACAGATCCGTTTCCAGTCTTAATAAAGAGCTCTGCCATTGCTTCTTCTTCTCTGTCTTCAGATAGTTCGGCTAAGTTGTCAATACTACATAATGCAAGGCATTTTTTCCAGAAGCGCTTTTTTAAACCTGCATACTCTTCTAAGGCCATCCTAGCTTTTTGAAGCACAGTGTAGAAATCACTGAAAGTAGGATCGTCTTTTTTTAAAAACTCGCTTACAGCTTTTTCCATTAAGAGTAAACAATCTGTTGCTTTGATGATATCAAGTAAGTCTTTTGTTTTAAATTCATCTTTTTTTCTGTGCCACAATATGTTTAATTGCGTACGTGGATTTTTTTTCTTTCGCTTTAAACTTCTTATTTGTGCACTCCTGATTACGGCTCTTACCGTTGTTATGGTTTTTGTTCCTGAACTTTTCATTTTTCACCTCTTTTTTATCCCCCATATTTTATTTCTAAAGAACGTTTACTTTAAAAGATTACCTTTTTCTATAAAATTTGTCAAATTATATTCTTTGATTTAGATTGAAAACTTTGATATTATAAAATAATGAAATTGTTTAAGAATAAAAGAGTAACTGTGATGGGGTTAGGACTGCTTGGAGGAGGAATTGGAGTAGCTAAGTTTTTTGCTAAACAAGAGGCTAAAGTTTTGGTTACTGATTTACGAACAAAAAAAGAATTAAAATCATCTTTAGATAAATTAAAAGATTTAGATATAGAGTTTGTGCTAGGAAAACATAGACAAAGGGATTTTATTAATGCTGATTTAGTCATCAGGAATCCTGGTGTTCCGAGAGAATCTAAATATTTAAAAATCGCCAAAGATAATAATATTCCTGTAAAGACAGATATAGATATATTCTTTGATTTGTGTCCGGGCGCTATTATTGGGATAACAGGCACCAAGGGCAAATCAACTGTTGCGACTTTAGTATATCTTTTTTTAAAAAAGAAATATCCCAAAACTTTTTTAGCAGGAAATATTGGCGTTTCACCTTTGAAGCTTTTAAATAAAATAGATAAAAAAAGCAAGGTTGTTTTAGAGCTGTCTAGCTTTGAGCTTGAAGGTTTGAAAAAAAGCCCGCATGTAGCAGTTATTACTAATCTTTTTCCAGATCATTTGAATAGGTATAAGAATTTTAAAGATTATGTTAATGCTAAAAAATCAATTTTCAAATATCAGAACAAAAATGATATATTAGTTTTAAATAGTGATTCTGAAACAAAAAAGCTTTGTTCAGAAGCTAAATCTAAAGTTTACTTATTTAAAGCTTTTAATACTTCAGCTGCTGTTTTAGTGGCTGAGCTTTTTAAAGTCTCTAAAAATGACATTAAGAAAGTTCTTTCTAATTTTAAAGGCGTTGCTCATAGACAAGAGTTTGTTGCTGAGAAAAAAGGAGTAAAATATATTAATGATACTACAGCTACTAATCCTAATGCAGTAATATTTGCGATTGAAACGTTTAGAAAAAGATTTCCTAAGTCAAAGATTGTTTTAATAGCTGGCGGAGAAGATAAGAAATTAAGCTATAAAGGTTTAGCAAAAAGCATTAAGCATAATGTAGATTATGTTGTTTTGCTTCCTGGCACAGGTTCAAATAAACTTAAGAAGAATTTAAACAAGTTTTATCCTGTTAAATCAATGAAACAGGCAGTAAAAAAAGCCTCTTATTTAGCTCAAAAAGGAGATATTGTTTTACTTTCTCCAGGAGCAGCAAGCTTTAATTTATTTGAGAACGAGTTTGATAGAGGCAATCAGTTTGTTAAAGCGGTTAAAAAACCATGAAGCATAGTAAAAAGTATAAGTTTGATTATTTTTTAGCTATCGTAGCATGTGTTTTAGTAATTATAGGGATTTTAGTTTTGGCTAGCGTGTCAGCGACTTTTTCTCAGGAGAAATTCGGCAGAACAACTTATTATCTTTTTCATCAGATTATTTACGGATTAATCTTTGGCATCATATTCGGTTTTATTGCTTTTAAGATAAAGTTATCATTTTTAAGAAAATACGCCTGGATATTTATTTTAATAAATTTAGTGCTTATGGCTTTAGTTTTTATTCCAAAGGTAGGTATTGTTGCTGGAGGAGCGCCTCGTTGGATAAACATGGGCTTTACTACTTTTCAGCCGTCTGAATTTCTAAAACTTACTTTTGTTCTTTATCTCTCCGCTCTATTAAGCAGTTTTCTGAAAAACAAAAAGGCTTTTACTTTAATTCCTTTTTTAGTAATACTGGGGATTCTTGCTCTTCTTTTAGCGTTGCAATCAGATCTTAGTACTTTAACAGTAATTATTTCAGTTGGCATTCTAATGTATTTCTCGTCGGGTTTTCCTCTTTGGCATACTGCTTTAGCAATTTTAATATGTGTGGGAGGGATACTTGGATTGATAAAGATTGCCCCATATAGAATGAAAAGGATTTTGGTTTTTTTAAATCCAGGCACTGATCCGATGGGAATGGGTTATCAACTAAAACAGATTTTGATTGCTGTTGGTTCTGGAGGAATTTTTGGATTAGGCCTTAATATGTCTGTGCAAAAGTTTGGCTGGATTCCTCAAACAATGTCAGATTCAATCTTTGCCATATTTGCAGAAGAAACAGGATTTGTTGGATCCATGGTTTTAATTTTTCTCTTTTTGCTTTTACTCTGGAGAGGGCTTAGAATCGCCAAGATGTCTCATGATAAATTTTCTCAACTTCTTGCAATAGGTATAAGTTGCTGGATTTGTATTCAGGCTTTTATTAACATAGGAGCAATGATTGGCATTTTACCATTGACTGGCATTCCTTTGCCGTTTATTAGTTATGGAGGTTCGCATATAATCGCAGAGCTGGTTGGAATAGGAATTCTTTTAAACATTTCAAAATTAAATAAAAGGTGATATAATAAATTAATATGAAAATACTATTTACTGGCGGGGGAACTGCTGGTCACATTTTTCCAATAGTCGCTGTTATTAGAGAAATAAAGAAGAACTATCCTCACAGAGGTTTTGAGTTCTTTTATTTAGGACCTAAGGATAAATTTTCTAAAGAGATTCTTTTGAAAGAAGGGGTTCAGGTAAAAATAATTTTAGCTGGTAAGGTTAGGAGATATTTTTCTTTCAAGAATGTTGTTGATATATTTAAGCTTCCTATTGGACTTTTTCAAGCTTTTTATCATATTTTTATCATTTCCCCAGATGTTATTTTCAGCAAGGGAGGATATGGATCAATAGCTACTTCTATTTCTGGTAGGATTTTAATGGTTCCAATCTTTTTACATGAGTCAGATATTTCTCCTGGTTTGGCTAACAGAATAGTGGGTAAGTTTGCTTTAGAGATTTTTATCTCTTTTTCTATTAAAAAAACAGAATACTTTTCAACTAAGAAAATGCTTTCAGTTGGTAATCCTGTGAGAAAAGAGATTTTAGATGGTTCTAAAGAAGAAGCAAAGAAATTATTTAATTTAACAGGAGAAAAACCAGTAATTCTAATTTTAGGCGGTTCTCAGGGCGCTCAAAGAATAAATGATAAAACATTGTCAATCTTGCCCAACATTTTAAAAGATTATGAAATAATTCATCAAACAGGCAGGAGAAACTTTGAACAGGTAAGAAAAGAAGCGGAAGTTATGATAACAGAGGACTTTAAGAAATATTATCATCCCTCTCCGTTTTTAAATGAAGTTGAAATAGCTAATGCTTATTCAGCAGCTGATTTGATTATTAGCAGGGCAGGAGCAGGAACTATTTTTGAAATTGCGCTTGTAGGCAAGCCAAGCATATTAGTTCCTTTGCCAGAATCAGCTCAAAATCATCAGGTTAAAAATGCTTATGCTTATGCTGAAAATGGGGCTAGTTTGGTAATAGAAGAAGCAAATTTAAGACCGCATTTTGTCTTGGAAAGAATAAAGAACTTGTTTTCCCAGCCACAGAGATTAAAGCAAATAGCACAAAGAGCAAAAGAATTTTCTCGACCTCATGCTGCTAGAATAATCGCTGACTACATGGTAACGTATTTAACCCAGTAAAATAAGGATTTAAGCATTTCAAATGGTCCTAGCTTCACTGACTCCAATATTCTGGGCCAGACAAGAGCGTTAAATCTCTTTCAGAGATATAACGCCTTTTTTATTATTTCTTTTGACCTAGAATACATAATTTGGTAGAATTAGTTAATGAATGGATATCATCAAAAAGATTCTGCAAAAGGCAGATTAATTTTGCCAGCGATTATCATTGGCCTTCTTATAATAGTTGCTGCTGGAACTGTTGTTGCAGAATCCAATCCAGAATGGAGTTCCTCTACTGATTGTGATTATTCTGATCAACCTGGTTCAGGCCCGGTTCTTCCTTGCAATAAAAAGATAGATGTTTTCTTGGGCGTAGTGGATCAGTTCCCAGACGAATCTTCTAAAATAGCAGGACATTTGCAAGATCTAAGTAGTTTAGGATATGAGGTGAACGTTTACGAAGTTGACAACAGTGAAGAAAGAAGAACTGGCGTACTCTTTGATGATATCTTAAATAGTAAGGCCCAGATTATATATATGTTTTTACATGGGGGCCCTGGTGGTTATTCCGGGCCTATAGATTGTTCACCAACTCCTATTTATGCCACAACTTGGAGGGATGATGAGACATGTAGTAGGGATTTTGATGTTCAGAATAAAAATGAGATAAAGCAATGGTGGGATACTGAAGGAAGAAAATATTTTGGGAACGGATGCGCAAATAAAGTGATTGAAAAAGCCGATTCTATCGGACCAGGCGAGCCAAATATATGTTTTCAACCCTTTCCTGACAAGTGGGTTAGGATTATAAACGGATTATTAGAGTGTCAGATGGGGAGAGCTGAGCTTGGGTTTAAGATTCTTGGCAATCTTTGCGCCAGACCTGGAAGCGGAATGTTTGGTACAGAGATGGCATCAGTGTATGTGTATTTTCCAGAAATTGATTTAGTGGGAGAGCGAGCTTTTTATGGAGGGGTAAATTGCTATGGCCATGCTGGAAAATTTTTAAATATATATTCTACTTACTTAAGACCTAGGCATTCTGTTAATTATTCATCCTTCAATGATCAGGATGCTGAAATTTTAAAGAATTATTTAAAAGGCGTTGGACCGGAAGAAAAACATTATAATAAATATCCTCCTGAGATTTTAAACATCCATAATGTTAAAGGAAGTGATGTATTGTCTCTGGGAGGACCTTTTTTTCCAGATGAAATAGATCTTGAGGAATATAGAGAGACAGGAGAATGCTTAAATAATCAAGGATTCAAGATTCCTTGCACCCAGGATTACACAGTAGAACAAAGAGATTTTCATCTTTTTCCATATATCAATAATTTTAGCTTAAAGAAATCTGCTTCTATTAATGAATTAACTATTGGTTTTAGTGATAAAGTCACTAAGCCAGTAGTGGAGCTTGCTAGTATAGCAGGTATTAATGGTAAATTTGAAGAAAGAGAAGTTCCAGATTCTGGAACAGAATTTAAATATGAAATACCCCCTGAGTTTGAAATCATATCTAAAGAAACTTGGAATGGCTATAGTTCTCAAGAAAAAGATGACGTTTTTAAAGCAACTATTACTGTTAAAGATGCGAAAGCAGATGTAGGGAAAAATGATGTTAAAATGGTTGGAAATCCTTTAGCAGTAAACATATTCTTTGGGCCCCATGAAGAAGATTTTTGGCTTTATGATGATTATTTTTGGAATTATAATGCTAGAGCCTTTGAAGGGGTCTCTTTTAATGACTTCAGAGCAAGAATTCCATATATAGTTCATCCTTGGGTAAATGGTGCTATCCGAGGAAGCGTTACATTTTCTGAATCCATTCAAAAAGGAAATGTCCAGAATCAGATAGAAGTAACTATTGGAGAAGGTTGTGTTCTTATGGATCCTGAAAAGCCATTTCAAACAGAAGCAGATAGGCCCGAATTTACAAACTGTGAAGATCAAGGATGTTTGAATATTGAGTGGAAATTAAGAGATGATATTCAATTTGTTGATGTCCGTCCTGATTATGTTGCAGAAGTTAAACCCGGAGAACCAAGCTCTAATCATAGTTGGGATTGGATAAGAGAAAATTGGGGCGAAGAATTTACTAAAGAAAATTGGCCTGAAGATTATGCTGTAAAGATAAAAGTGACTGACATTAAATCTTTTCCTAATAAGTTTCTTTTGATGGGAAATACTGAATCTCCTAAGAAATGGAATTATGATAGCGATGGAGAGAATGGAATAGATGCTTGGGAGAAAAATTCAGATAAGATACCTCAGAAAGGAGGAGATTTTGAAATATGGCTTCCTTGCGCTCCAGTAAAAGTAGCTTGTGGTGTTCCTGAAAAGGATCCAGATTATAATAACCAGATTTATGATTATTTCTGTAATGATAATTTTACTAAAAAACAATGTGAGAATTTAGAAGGAATATCTAAGGAAAATAATGTCTGTTTATCCAAGTATATTCCTCACGGTGGAGTGGATTATTATGGAGAACCTAAAGAAGATGGAAGTATAGGTCATTATCCGAGACCAGTTTTGGACTGTGCCCACCAAAGAGTTAAAATGGAAGTTACTGTAGATTATTCTGGAAGTACATGTGATAGTTATAGTAATTATTATGTAGAAGGAGAGTTTAGAGTTGATGGATTAAAGAGCTGGAGGTTTATAGCTTCTGTGGATAATGATTTATTTGGGTTAAAAGACGAACCCTCTAGATACTTTTTCAAGAATTTTGAGAGTAATTCGCCTGTAAGACCGCCTTCAATAAGCGTTGGTTGTTATGGCGCTTCTCTTCTTCGTTCTGGTGCGCCAGAATGTACAGTAACAGGAACAGCAACAAATGTGATGAAAGCGACGTATGGAGAAGATACCTGGTATACATCTGAAGGAGATACTTATTGTAAGATGAATGAAAAGTATATTTCAGGTCAAGGATGTATTAACGTGTTTTCGGACAAAGGATATGCTTCGCAAGAACCCCTAACTATTACAGGTTGTGATATTACTTCTTTTGACAGAAACCTTAGAGTTGGAATGACTGGGGATGATGTTAAATGTCTTCAAATTGTTCTCAACTCTGATCCTGACACACAGTTAGCTTCATCTGGTGTTAGTTCTTCTGGTTCTTCGGGAAATGAAACTTTTTACTACGGCCCTAAAACCAAAGCAGCTGTTGTCTTGTTCCAAGAAAAATATGCTAACGAAGTATTAATTCCTTTGGGTTTAACTTCTGGAACTGGTTTTGTTGGTACAGGCACTAGAGCTAAGTTAAATGAACTTTATAGTTATGGGGCAGAGTTATCACCGTCTCCTATTGAACCTTCGGTTGAAGAACCTCCTGTTGAGGAAGCTCTCGTTGAAGAGATTCAAGGTCAAATCCAGGATTTACTTGCTCAAATTACTGAGATTGAAGACGAATTGGTTGAACTTCAGGTCGGAGAAGAAGAGGAAGAAGAGGAGGTAGTAGAAAAATCCATTACTGTACTTTCTCCCAATGGAGGAGAAGAATGGACAAAAGGTGAAACCCATACGATTAGATGGAATTCTACAGGACTAGCCTCTGACAACAAAATCTCAGAGATTGTTTTAAAGAAAGGAAGTTCTAGGGTTAGCACTATAGCTACTTGGACCACTAATGATGGAAGCTATCAATGGACAGTTTCTTCTAGTATAAGCTCAGGAGATGATTACAAAATCTATATTGAATATGCCATAAATGGAGTTTTAGCTACAGATGTCTCAGATAATTATTTCAGTATTGTTGAGGAAGAAGTAGAAGAAGTAGTAGTAGAGAAATCAATAAGGATTATTGCTCCTGTTAGCGGAGCTAAATGGTATTATGGTAAAGATTACGATATTATGTGGTATTCAGAAGGAGTTGATAGAGTGAGCATTCAATTAGTTAGAGGTTCTGATAAATGGCTTATAGCGGATAATATTGATATTAACTTAGGAGGAAGTTCTAGCATACAAACAGATCAGTTTGATCCTGGCGATGATTATTATATAGAGATTTGGGATGCCGAAGATCCAACAATATCTGCACAAAGTGGTTATTTCAGCATTGTTGAGGCACTGCCTGAACCAGAACCCGAGCCAACTCCTTATTGTGGTGATAATACTTGTAATGTGGACGAAACTTGTTCTATCTGTTCAGAGGATTGCGGAGAATGCCCGATTTCTTTATGGGATTGGGAATATTGTACTTCTGATAATCCATGCAATGCTGGAGAAGGTGACTGTGATGTTGATGCTGATTGTCTTACTGGTTATTGCGCTAAAGAGGTGGGACCAGAATACGG
>Ga0114923_10003354_pt1 | contig 10797 bp, 13 predicted proteins | sample SumtaG_FD_89578 | JGI IMG/M metagenome (GOLD analysis project Ga0114923, IMG submission 89578) | Deep subsurface microbial communities from Indian Ocean to uncover new lineages of life (NeLLi) - Sumatra_00157 metaG | ecosystem: Environmental > Aquatic > Marine > Oceanic > Sediment | place: near...
GGGTCCAGGGGGGCGGTTTTCTCGAAAAGAGCCCCCCTGGCCGCCGGAGGCCATGTTTTTTTGCCTTCAGGCTAAACCCAACAGCCATTTCCAGGCAGGTGTAATTTTTATATTTATATCCCCTGTGATGTACTCATCAGCTTCATTGAAAGTTAAAATATACCCCTCCTTTGAACGGATACGTTTAGCCGCTGCAGCGACACCATTGATTTCTCTTTCCCTGTTGCCGGTTTCCATACGGCATGTCACCTGGATCACTTCGGTTTTATCGCCCTTAACCGCAACAAAATCACATTCGTTACTGTTACTGAAGTAATAAATTTCACAATCCCGCCTCAATAACTCGATAAAAACAATATTTTCAAGAACCCGGGCGGAATCATCGTGAACCACTTTCTGGGAAAGAGCGGGATCGATAATATAGACTTTGGCAGGATTCCTGGTTCTCTGGTATTCGGAATCGGAAAATATCCTGGTTTCAAATACAGTTTTGGAATCCAATAGATGTTGGTAATACCTGAAAAGAAAGTCCCTGGAAAAAGGAAAACTCCCTTTCAATTTATTGTAGAAAGAAGTCAAGGAAAATTTTGTTGAGAAGGTTGAAAATATTTTGTTTCTCAGGCTTTTAAGAAGAAGTAAATTGGAAATTCCATATTTTTCCACCAGGTCTTTAAAAAATATAGCATCCAGGTACTCTTTGGCTACTTTCTGCTTTTCAAAGTCGCTTTGAGCAGCAGCAACCTCAGGGAATCCTCCCCATTTTAAGTATTCATTGAAATAGCCAATCACCCGGAACCTTTCTTCCGAGGCCAACATAAGCTCATCCAATACCACCCCTTTAAAGGAGACAAATTCTTTAAAAGAAAATGGCAGTACTTCAATAGTCCATGCTCTTCCCCGCAGTTGGGTACTGATATTTTCAGGGTAAATTTTAGAAGACGAACCGGCAGCGACAACCTCAGTCCGGCTTTTTTCCGCCAATCTGCGGCAAAATTTCTCCCAGCCATCGATCACCTGTACTTCATCAAATAGAAAATAGACTTTTTTTTGAATGAGCCCCGGGAAGAGTTCATAGAAGGCCTCCCTGAGAGTTTCAAAATCCTCGATGGAAAATCCTTCCAAACGTTCGTCTTCAAAATCGATGTAAAGGGAGTTATCCATATTTTCTTTCATCGATTGATAAAGCAAATAGGTTTTTCCGCTTCGGCGTACGCCGTAGAGTACGACTATTTTTTTGATTTTTTCCGGCAGCCTGAAGCATTCCCTTTCAACAAATTGTCCTGGAATTTTACTTATGAAATCCTTGTTCTCCACGATCACTTGCTTCAAAACATCTTTGTTTATCCTTTTCATAAGGATAAAATATCAATTTTTTATCCTTTTGTCAAGGATAAATATGGCCATTTTTATCCTTTTCATAAGGATAAAACACCCCTCACTTATTTATCTCCTTTGAATACTCGCCCTTGCAGCCTGCTCCCTTTGTCCTATAAAATCAATTTCTCGGTCCTAAAGTCAGCGCTTTTTTTTGGGCGGCAGACTGTTTTTGGGCCGCTTCCCTTTTCTTTACCATATCGAGCCGCTCAGCATCGACATACTCGATTGCTTTCACCTCACAAAACCGGACACATTGAGGATCACCTTCACAGAGGTCACATTTGATGACCTTTTTACCGATGACGTCAAAACCCATGGCACCAAAAGGACACACAGCCACGCAGGAGCGGCAGCCGATACATATATTGTAATCAACCTTCACATAATCCAGGGCCTGGTCACGGGAGAGAGCTTTCACCGGGCAGATAGCCTGGCAAGGGGCATCCTCACACTGCTGACACGACATGGGAATATACAGACCTTCCGCCTCCCATTTTATGACATTTATCCGGCTCCGGGCCGGATTGGAAACGCCTTCATGGATTACCGAACATACGAGCTCGCAAATCCGGCACCCGGTACATTTTTCATAATTTATCATCAGGACTTTAGCCATTGATTTTCTCCTCTTATAAACCTAAAGCAAATGAGACGGCTCCTTGTCTAAACCAAGTCGCTTCAATGTCTCCGCTGTGGGAACGCCATTTTCATCCCAACCATGGTGCTGATAGTATTCATCGATCATCTTCTTAAATTTTTTCCTGTCTAATTTGGCGCCGACAACATCGGGTGCCCCGCGTGTACAGGGTTCATCAAAATAACGGTGATTTAATACATCACCCTTTTTCGGATCATTTCGCTGCAATCCTTCCCTGAGATTAAACAGTCTTTCCATATTATAGCTTCTTTCCGCGATTTCCCAGATTTCCTCCGGGCTTATCTTAAGTCCGGTATTATAATAGATCACTTTGGGCCAATCTTCAAAATTGGGATGGGTTGCCCCAAGAAACAGGGTATGATACTTGCAAATCCCAAGACAATCCACGGCCATGTAACAATTTTCCTGCCAGAAAACCATCCATGATTTACCGACATATGAGGTATGTTCCGAACTCAACGGTCCATCATAAGGAATGGGACAACTGTAAATTTTCCTCAGGACTTCCCCGGGTAAATGGTAAAGATCGATGGCGGGTCTGCTTCTCAGGTGATCCGATCCCCTGGAACCGGTAGCGATACCAAGCGCCAGGGCAGGGGTGGCCCGTTCGTCCGAGTGCAGGTTGCTCATCCCTTTCACCTGGATAAGATAGTCAAAGGAATTTTTACCTATCTTTTCCGATGCCGGGATTCCCCCATCTGCCAGGGTATCTCCAATCCAACCTTTCCTAAAACAAATGCGGTGGATCATCTCGATGACGGCTTCGTCATTCCCGAATCTTAAGTCCAAGCCATCGGTGTCTTTCGGGGTGATAATTCCCAATTCGTACAGCTCCATTGCCCAGGAGATAATGCTGCCGGTTTCCAGGTTATCCATACCGTATTGGTCTACCAGGTGATTGCCGGTTAATACGGTTTCCGCACTTTTGCAATCCACTTCCCCTCCAAAAGCGCCCTGGGAAGTGTATTCCGGCCCTTCATCGTATTTACCGGCATAAGCGCCGGTGGGGATTTTATACTGGGCACGACAGTGAACCTGGCAGCCAAAACAACTGACCATATGATACGGTCCCATGGTTTCGGTAGCAATTTCATCGATCCGTTCGGGTTCGATATCATCTGCATACTCACACTGGTTATATTGGAAATTCCTGCACCTGATGCCCCCCCAGGAATTTGTCGCCCCCCAGATAAACGGGGTGCCCAATGTTCCCTGGGTTTGGCTTACTTTAGAGCTTACGATCTGATCGATGAATCGTTTATTGTAATTGAGGGCATCGGTGGGATAGGCGATTTTTATATCCAGGGTGCCCCTTACAGCAACGGCTTTTAGGTTTTTGGAACCCATGACAGCGCCCATTCCCGATCTGCCACCGGCATTTTTTATGCCTGTCATCACATTGGCAAACGTTACCAGGTTCTCACCGGCCGGACCGATAACGAGACTTTTGATCTCTTCATCATTAAGCTCTTTTCTAATGGCCCATTGGGTTTCGGTGGTGGTTTTGCCCCATAGGCTGTCGGCATCCCGTATCTCGATTTCATTGTTGTGGATCCAGAGATAGACCGGTTTTTTTGCTTTCCCTTTTATGACCAGGTGATGAAAACCGGCCCAGGCCAGTTCCGGGGCAAAAAACCCTCCCATATTGGCACTGCCCAGTAACCCGGTGAGGGGAGACTTGGCCATAATATGGGTCCTGGCGGTTGCAGAAGCACAGGTTGCCGTCAAGATACCGCCGCTGATCATGAGGGTATTTTTCGGGCCCAAGGAATCGCACCCTTTTTCCGTATGATTATACAGTAGGTAGGCATCAAGCCCCCTGCCGCCAAGGAATTTCTTCCGCACATCGATTGGGATCGGTTTTATTTCAATTTTACCGGTGGAAAGATCAATATATGCTATTTTTCTATTTAACGCCATGTGACTTTTCCTCCTTTTCTGCTAATACCTCTTCAGCTAATTTTCGGTTTACATCCCATACCGGTCCTCTTATCCGGGGAAAATTGGGTTGAATCCAGGAGACACGGAACTCCATTCCACATTTAGGGCACTTGACATGGTTTTCCCCGGACTCTGGTTGAAGTCTCCCCATGCAACTGGGATTATGGCATCTGAACTTGCCATAGGTGCGCGTTTTTCGCAAACTTTCAGCCGCTGACAATTTTTCTTCCTTATTTACCATCAAAACCTCCTTCTTTTTTCATTTTTATCCTCCGGCAACAAGCATCATTAGTGTTACTTGATCGCCGTCTTTAAGGATTTTATTCATTTGCTCCCGGGGAATCCATTCCTTCTTATTTAGATGTACTTTAAAGGTCCTGTCCAGCTTCCCGGACTCGTCAAAAAGAAATCGCCGCAATTCTGGCCCATACCTGTCAATAATTTCATCGATCAACTCATTTATTGTTTGACCTGGAAAATCCAGTGAAAGTAATTTACTCCCCACAATTTTTGTAACTATCGGTAAACTGAGAAACTCAACGGTTATTTTCATGATTGGTTCTTTTTCCTTGTATATATTGTCTTATATCTATCCGGCCGGGTCTTCATGCATTCGCTGCATCCGGGTTCCCGGTTTGGATTGAAGGTTTCCAGGTGTACGTCGAAGCCCGTTTCCCGGTACAATTCCACCATTTCGCTGAGCCTGGGTGCGTCGTAGGTTGTACACCTTGTCCAACCTTGTTTTTCAAGCTCTTCTTTTCTCAACATCTTTTTTTGCTTTATCGTCCTTATCTTATTATCTTCTTTTTATTTCTTTAGTTTTATATTTTAAATGGTTCAATTTAAATTGTCAACCATATCGTAAAATCTTCCATTTTCCGGTAAAAAAAAATAGCCCCTCTTAATTGCCGGTGTCCAGGGATTGTAAATACCGGATAATCTGCATCCTTCTCCTTTTAAGAAAAGGTAAGAAAAGGGGCTCTAAGATAGGGATTAAGCGTGGTATATTGGTCTTTGGGAGGGAGTCGTAGGGGCTTCGGCCTTATTTTTATGTTCGCCCGAAGCAGTTCGGAAAGGCAATTGTTGATATGATCGGGGTTTCGAAGCATCGCAAAACACGGGTGAACTCCCGGTTTTGCCCCGGTTTTTGGGGTTCTTTAATTATTAACGGTTCCGGTTCTATCTGCGGTGGTATCGTGAGGTTCTACCGTGAACACTCCATGAGAATATGAATAACGATCCATTTCGTTTGTGGCTTGCGCTTGTTCGAGCCAGAAATTCCAGTATTCGTACAACTCTTGCTCCGAAAGGTTCCGAAGATCAAGATCCTCTTCGCTTAAGAATTCGTCTCTCATTTCAATCATTTTTTGTCTCCTTCGGACCGAATGGCAAAACGCCTTCTGCTTGCTCTATAATCATTTTATGTACCTCTAAAAGAGGCCTGCCGGACAATTCCTTCTCGATTGAAGGCCACGATGCAGTCCATTTTTCGGCAGCTTTTAAATAGAGAGCCAGTCTATTTTCGTTTTGGTGTATCAATGTGCGCTTCTCTGCATCCAGCAATTCTTCTAGTTTTTCCCTGCCTTCGGTTATTCGTGATAATAATGGTCTCTGTTCATTCAGTTCAATTATCAACTTCGGGTGTTTTTCCGCAAGGTTTAAGATGTCTCTGGCACTCCTTGTATATAATAATTGTTGACGTGGATTCGTCATCAATCGTGCCAGTTCTCCTATTACTGCGTAGTCCTTTTCCCGGTTTGTTTTCTTCAAATCCGCAAGATCTTTTACATTGACGAATGGCAGATCGGAAAATTCCTGTTCTTTCCATACTTGTGTGAGGCGCTCTGAAGATATTCTTGGTGGTCGGCTGAAGAAATCGGTACGGACACGAAGCCCCTTATGGAGAAATTCAAAATGGGAACTCCAGCCACCTTTCATCCAACGAATGTCAAGGGGGGCACCAAATCGGTACTTCGCACCATAATCAGCTAATACCTTAAGGATAAAATTCAGAGATTCTTCATCTTCACGAATAATCCAGTCGCCATCTTTGCTCATTACTGCCAGACGGTGTAATACTACCGCTTGACCGGAACAGATGATTGTTCTTAGTTTTCCACGGTTGAACTCTTTTGTAAGTTCCACGTAAATATTCATCGTTCCTTCTGCCTCACATGTATTTCGACTGTTTCGAGCAAATTCTCTTTTTTCATATCCCTATTTTATATGAAAAGTGTCTATCTTTCAACTTGCTTTTTTAAAGATTTCGGGACAGGCCAATAAAATTAATCGCCTGGCTTCGGTTAGTATATAATCTGGCATGAAATATTCAAAACGCACTTCTCGCCTGTCCCGCTTCTATTTTTACTTTAAAACAATCGCACGCACCGAGCATCGTCTTCGGTAAAAAAGAAGTGTGTTTCTTAGTTTCCACTGCCATAACGAGCCGAAGGAGCCGCTACCTTTCGTGCTTTGGAAAAATCTTTATCCCTCACTGCCGGTTTACTATTGCCGGTGGTTACCTCCCGGATTAATATTTCAGCGGGAATATCCAGTTCTTTATGCAGATTTCGTATCATTTTAAGTGTCAGCGGCCGCTTACGGTTCAATATTTCAGAAACCCTGCCGCGACTCCCTATATAAGGTATAAGGTCTTTATGGGAAAGCTGCTGCTGTTCCATTCGAAATAATATCGCTTCAATGGGATCGGGCTTCTCCATATGAAAATGTTCCCTTTCATAACTGGAGATAAGCAGGGTTAACAGTTCCAGCCTCTCTGCATCTTCTGTGTCTGGTTCAGGGTCTAAATCCATCAACTTTTCAATCGCTGCCAGGACATCTTCATACTGCTCATCGGTTTTGATTATCCTGATCATGACCTACCTCCTTTAAAAAAAATTTTTATCATATTCAGCATGAGTGCCTATCCATTTAATCAATACTATTTTATGCTTGTAAGAGACTTTTGTCACAAGTCTATATCTATTTCCTTTAATATTAAATATCACGATATTGCCTTCCAGGAAGCTGGCGGAAGGGTACCTGTTTTTTATGTCTTGCGAGGTTTTCCAATCGGCAGAAGAGGCTTCGTGATACCAGCTTAAAAGGGGGGCTTTTGAATCCGCGGATTTTTGTCCAAAGTCCTTGATTTTCTTTATGGATATAACATTCATTGTTCATCATTTGTCTTAACGCTTTGTTCCTTTACCATTGTACTAAAAGGAATATCTTGTTGTCAAGTATTTTCCGAAACGAACGGAAAAAGAAAAAAGGGGGCGGGGCGTGCAAAGGTGCAGGGAACCGGGGACGGTTCGTCAAAACGTCAAAGTGTGCAAAAAAGGTGCCGATCAAAAAGAATCAAGGCGAAGGAGTGAAAAAACAAAAGCCTATTACCACCAAGATCAGGACAGCCGCGACAGCAATTGAGATTATTGCCCAATCAGGAAGCCCCAATATGTTTGTACTTTTTTTCTCTGAATTCATTGTACCTCCTTAAGATTTTATCTATAAATAATAACGTTTAATTTTCAAAAAGGTTCCATCAGTTGAAATTTTTCCCGATCTATGTTAAAAAGAAGAGTGTGAAGGAAAAGGTTACCTATGCACCTATTTGTAAAATCTTGCCATTTTCTGGCAGAATATTTTTTCACAAGTCTCGAAACAATTTATTACAGATCATTTACAGGCCAAAATTTTTTCCTCAACTTTTTAAACCTCTTTTTTTTTAGCGTCTCTTCGCGTGTCTTCGGGGCTAAAATAATCTTTTTGGTTCCGGCTCGTCCGGGTTGTGGACGGGTAAGAAAGACCCCACTTTAAAACATTCGCCCGCACCGAGCCCTTTTTTTAATAAGATTGGCAAGAGATATTTATAAAATCCCAACCGGGATCACAATAACCTTGATACCGGATTTATCGATTTCCTGTTCCAGGTCTTTAAGCTCTTCTTCCTTTAATTCCACGAATACCAGGAACAGGATCTCTTTTAATCCCATCTGCCGGCCATATTCCGCTGCCTGCTCGATGCCTTTCCAATAATCGTACATCTCCTTGAAGCTCTTTAACTCCAGGGCATATACCCGCTCCCGGTATTTCAATATCAAATCGATTTTGCCATTGCCGGTGGGGAACTCCGGTATCACCTCCACCCCTCTTTTTCTTAACAAATCGTACAGGTACCGGTATAAACTAAAATGAAAAATCGCCTCGAAGATTTTCTTATCTTTTTTTCTGCGGGGAACTCCCTTAAAAAGCATTTCCCGGTTTTTCTTCAAATATGCTTTGTACCGTTTAATGATGTTGGGGATATGGAGAGTTTCTTCGTTAATGGCGTCGTTCATCTCGTCCAGGGGATGGATCAAAAGTCCCAGGTCATCGAAAATTTTATGGGAAAAATAATTAAATAAGCGGGTTTGCACAAAAGGGCAGGAAAATCTGACATAGTATTCTTTCCGGCCGACTTTTTCCTGGTCCACCACCCCATTCATGTATAAATAGTTGATTGTTTCGTCGTCAAATTTGAATTCAATTTTACTGCTGGTTTTAAAGAGTCCCAGCACCCATTGGTCGTGGGGGGATTTTTTTACTTTGGAGATGATATCGATGATATTGTTATTGGGGAGGATGTGGGCAGCGGCGGCATAGACTTCTTCAAAATCCATCATGGAAATAGGATGATTTTTTTCATGGTTATAGGTTTCCGTCAGTAGTTCCCCGAACCAGCAGGTTAAGCCCGGCTGTCCCCGTGTTTCTTTAAAAAGGGCATGAATCACATCATCGTCTACTTTTTGACTGCTTTCTTTTTCATACCACTTAAAAATCCCGTCTACTTCCTCGAAAGTCAAATTTGGGATATTAACGCTGCGCTGTATATTAAAAGGAGACCCCCTATCGTTATCGATGCCCAGGACACTGCGAACCCCGATTAAAGCCACTGCATGAAGGAGATAAGATTTTTGGCCGGTGGTTTTATTTTTTTCATCCGTGCGCTTAATGTGAATATTTCTAAACGCGCTCACTACCGCATTAATCCCTTCTTCCAGCAGGGCATCGAATTCGTCCAGGATGAGAATAAGAGGTTTTTCCAGTACACCCTTTTTGAATATTTCCTGGAATTCCTCCTGGTTAACGGTTCCCGGGAAAGTTTTAGCCAGTCCTTCCCCAATTTTCCCGGCAATATATTTAATGATTTCACCGGCGTTGGTTTTATCTTTCATGACTTCCAGGTTGATTTTGAGTACATCGAATTGAGGTTCTTTTTCCAGGCGGGACAGCACTTGCTGCATCACCCAGGTTTTGCCACACTGCCTGGGAGCCCATACAGTTATATAATGGCCGCCTTTTTGGGGATTCTCACCGGTTAACCGGGTATAAGTCGTTTCGATCAAGTTCTCGCGGGGTGCATAATAGTGTAAATCAGTATCAACCGGTCCATACGAATGAAATCGTCTCATATTCGTCTCCTTATTCCTGGATCCTGGAGATTTTTCACTGTTACATTGTTACATCGCCTATTTTATCAGAACTTAAAGACAAAGGCAAATTTCAAAAAAAGGGGTCGGAAAAAGGGGTCGGTGCGTGCGATTGTTTCAAAGTGGAATTTTTCGTCTGTCCCGTTTTTCTTTTTTGTTAATACCTTGCAAAAGTTTGTTTTTGAGCAAACTTTTTCAACAACTTTAAAACATTCGCACGCACCGAGCCCTCTTTTCTTTGAACAGCCGAAAATTTTAGGGATAATGCATCTTGATTTTTATTTCCCAAATAGTTGAAATTTTTCCCGATTTATGTTATTCAATAACAGGAGTCGGTCAGACTGAAGAATTTAGGTTGATCATGGTGAAACCGACAATAGATGAGTTGGCCGCGCTAAAGGAGTCAATTTTTAACGTTCAGGCCCTAAGAGCGGAAGCTTGCCCGGATACGAGAACTAGCAGCAAGATAATAAATGATGGCCAATACAATGGAAACGGTGCTTGATTTTGAAAGGGAAGTTGCATATTTGGGCAGCAGCAACAAATTCATGTCACTCCTGGAAGAAAGGTCAAAAGATGAGCGAGACATCCCAATCAAAGAAGTTGCGAAGAAGCGGGGAATAGTATTTTGAATGAACATTGAGCTCATCCGCGAACGAGTACGGGCTGGAAATTATCTTGACTATGACAAGCGAACATATTCCTATTTGTGGTGAACACCACGTAAAAAAAGAATGGCGTCAAACCACCTTCGAGTACAGTGACGAAGGCATCACAGTTAGCGTTCCTGATGTCTGCGCTTGGGTTTGCCCGGCAAGTGGAGAAGCATCCTTTACTCCGGATACAGTTGACGAACTGATCACAACAGTACGCGAATTGATTGAGCTTGCCAAACGTGCTCGAAAACGCCGCCCTGTACTGACAGAGTATATCGTTTCAGTTGGTGCATAACCTCTGAAACAATAGATTTTGCAGTAATACTTCCCATAAAGATGTCATTACCGCCATAACCGCGGTTGGAACCGGGGACGGGGGATGTAAACATGTAAACTCGTCACTGGCTGTGATGGTTGTATGGTTGAATTATATTAAGGAAACGTTTGTGCCTGTCCTGCCTGTCCCCGTATTTATGAGCCATTTATAGGAATATAAAAAAAAGGGAGGAAAGGGAGGTAAGGAAGGGAAGGAAGGATCAGTTTCCAGTCTGTTGTGCCGGAAATTTACAAATTTACACGCACCGTGCATGGATTGAATTGCGCCAGCTTCGCCTGGCGCACACAGCCTCCGTCCCCCGGTTCGCGATTCCTACCCGGGTCAAGCCAAACTCTACCCGGTTCCCGGAAAATCCAAACA
>Ga0114923_10003355_pt1 | contig 10797 bp, 5 predicted proteins | sample SumtaG_FD_89578 | JGI IMG/M metagenome (GOLD analysis project Ga0114923, IMG submission 89578) | Deep subsurface microbial communities from Indian Ocean to uncover new lineages of life (NeLLi) - Sumatra_00157 metaG | ecosystem: Environmental > Aquatic > Marine > Oceanic > Sediment | place: near...
ACTGGGTCCTCGGCAGGCGCTATCTTGTCGGACTTCGAGGATACGCAATCCAACATTAATATCATCAAGCTCAGCGCAGAGCAGAGGTCTCTCCTCTCTCGCGCTGCGGCGAATCGGGCACGTAGAGCGGCGAAGCGCGCGAAGATTGCAGGGTTCGGTCGCGCGGGGGCGAGTATCGCTTCATCCTTTGGGGGTGGCTAATTGGCTCGTGAAATCGCAAACCCAGGACCGGCACCTAGAGTTGCTCTAGGTCCGATTCGCGATGAATCTCTTGGGGTTCTGACTGCCACCTTTGGCGCGCTGGCGGTGGGGCTACAGAAGCGCGCTCAAGACCTTGAGGTCCTCGATGCGCAGCGCTCCGGTGCCGAAGCGGGGTCGATGAGTACGCCTGAGCGTCGTGCTGGGGTTAAGGCCAAAGACCTTGCGTTCAACCAAGCGGCGGGACAGACGAGCATGAACCGGCTGGACTCCACGATTCAGTCGAGGTTTCAAGAACTGGAGCTAGAGAACCCCACCGACACGGTGAGGTTCAATCAGTTGTCTACTGAATTCGCGGCGCCGCTAGTCGAGCAGATGAAGGAGCTCGACCCGGTGTTGGGTCAGGCTCTCCAAAGCCGAGCTTTAGGTCTCCAACGCTCGGCCGCTTTTCGTATCCGAGGTGAAGCGCTTCAGAACCAGCAAGAAGAGGGGCTTGCGTCCATCTTGACGGTGGAGAGCCAAGAACGCATCGGCCGACAGCGATTAACTGAGTCGTTCTTTAGCGAGGACCCAGAGGAAGTGGCGCACGCGGCCGACGCTCTCGGGGAGAGTTGGTTCCGCATGGAGGCGCTGTGGGCGATGCCCAACCCGGATGGCACCGGGACATTACTTCCTGCCGACGCGATTGTACAGCGCAGTATCAACATGATGTTTGATACGTACGAGCAACTGATAGGGTCGTTCATACGGACTCACGACGCGCCGGGTGAGGTAGAAGAGGCTTTGCTAAGCGACGAGTTCAAGCTCCCGGTCGTCCAAGCAAACGAAGTAGGGGGTGTGGTCTCTGAGGTTGATTTGAGTTTTAGTCCTCAGCAGGATTTGCCCGTCGAAGCGTTCAACCGGCTCGTTAATTTGGCCAGGTCGGAGCAAGGTAGGCGTGACCAAGACGCGAGTGGCGCTAGGCAAGCGGCTGTCTCGGCTGCGCAGCGAAAGTTCAGTGTTGAGAAAGCGGAGTTGTCGGATGGTCAAGACCCAACAGACCCATTTACTTCCGCAGACGCGCTTGTCCTTGCGAGGGGCGACGAAGTGGAAGCTGAAAACTTTATGCTCGAACTCGAAGAGGCTCGGGATATTTCCGCGGAAGCTCCGGGCGTTGCCGCTGAGAGCGTCAGGGCCACCCGCGAGAGGGTAAACGCCATCGAGGTTACCGGGGCCGATGCTCCAGAGTTAGAGAAGAGGAAGACTGCGATTGCGCGCGCGTTGGCTCTGAAAGAGGAAGCACTTCTCAATGAGCCTTTTGACTACGCGCTGTCGACGGAACTGGGCGAGGTCTTGACGCTCGTGTTCCGCCAAGGGGGTATGCCTGAGGTGGAGTACCGGGCCGCGATGCTGGATATCCAAGAGGGGCTCGCGGAGGGTTTGCTTGGTTTCACTCCGCGTGTTTTTGCTGAGAACGAAGCTCTTGATTTTGTGAATCGCTTCAACGAAATTGAGAATTTCCAAGTGATGATTGAGTCGATGACCGCGCTTCAATCGAGGTACGGGCCTCTATTGGAACGCGCTGTCGACGATTTAGTGAGGCACGGACTCCCTCTGGTCAGCGGCGAATTGGCGGGCCTGGACTCTCGAAGGCGCGAGAGCCGGGTGCTCGCCCACGCGATTCGAGTTGGTAAGACCGAACTAAACAAACGCCACGAAGTCGAGACAGACGATATCGAAGATGCCGTCGCGGGCAAGTTCGCGGAGTGGATGTTGGCGCTGCCCCCCGGAAACGACAAAGTGGTGCAGGGCGCAATCGAAGCTGCACAGTTAATGGTGAGCGGGCTAATCGTGTTCGACGCCAAGGAGCTTGATGACGCAGTGGACGTTACGTTCGACGCGCTCATTTCGAGCCGATGGCGCGTGGAGAGTGGAGTGACCATTCGCGCGGGCAAAGACACCGAGCAAGTGTTGTCGGCCGTGACGCCGGTTGGGTTTGACCGAATTATCAGCTTATTCGAAGACCAAATCGACAATAGGTTAGCCGACACTTCTGAAGTCGCGCGGTTCGATTTTCTTGAAGAACTTCGCGCTGGGGGTCGACTTGTGACCGACGAGAAGGGTGAAGGTCTCGAAATGGTCAATGCTATCGGCTCCCCAATTATGCTCAACGACGGGTCGAAGCTCCTCGCGCGCTACGACAAGGAGCTCTTTGAAATTGGGGAAGACCTCATCGTTGAGAGCCAATTGGCGCGAGGGCTCGCTTCGTCCGGGCAAATTGCGGACCTCGAACAAGGTCAAGTAACCGGGCTTGAGTTAGACATTCGAGCCCGGCGTAAAGCGGAACGCGTAGACGCTAAAGCTACGGTCGAGCGTGCAGAGGTTCGCGACTTGCTTCGGCGTATCGGGCCGCTTGACCCGGCAGGCATCACGAGATTCTTGGAGTCACGAGGAGTCGACATCGAGGGTATGTCCGCTCTTGAGCGCGTACGTAAAGTAAAAGAGATAGTGGATGCTGACAATTCGGAATAATCAGTTCGTCGAAGGGCTGACGATGCTCGACTTCCCTGCGACGCGCGGAGAGTCGGTGGGTGCTCGTGCAACAGAAGCGCTTGTCCGGTCGCCATTCCCTTCTCTTGTGCGCTTCGCTGAGGGACTGACGACTGCAGGCCGTATGGTCCCCGCCGAGGAGGTCTCTCGCCGCTCGCGTGCGGTAGGGCTCAATTTCAGCGAGCCGATGCCCGAAGCCCGACTCGAATCGTTTATCGACCGTAAACTCGCGGAGCGGCGCAGGCAGCGTATCGTCCAGTCAGGCCCCCAAGACCTTACGACGAAATCGCTAGGCGTCTTCGCAGAATTGGCCACTACTATTGTCGACCCTATCAACGTCGCGTCGGCGTTCATACCTGTCGTTGGCCCCGCAAGGTTCGCGGCGCTTACTGCCCGTTTCGGCCGTACAGGGGCTAGGGCGCTCCGTGGCGTCGCTGAGGGCCTCGTAGGGGCTGCGTTGGTAGAACCGCTGGTCCTCGCCGCCTCGACGCAGGAACAGGCAGACTACGGCTTCCTGGACTCCTTGCTGAACGTTACCTTCGGCGGGGTCCTCGGGGGCGGTCTGCATGTCGGGCTTGGTAAGGTAGGGGATGTACGGAAGCGCGGGAAGGCCCGGCGTATGGGAGAGATTGTGTCGCGGTTGGAGCGTAGTAACCGAGAGCAGGCTTTCCGAGCGGCGCTTGTGAATGTCAACGACGGCGTCGCGCCAAATCCCAGGCTCCATATCGCAGAGGACGCGGCGGTCCGGGACCTCCCTGAAGGTATCGAGCCCAATACTCCCGAGGAGCGGCTTTGGATAAAGGAGCAAAATGCCGATACAAGAGTTCGAGACGTGCCTCAGAAGTACCAGCAGGAAGTGGACCGAGTTGATGACCCAGATAGCCTTCTCCTCGCTGACGTACCGGGGGCGGAAGAAGCCGATTTGCGGGTCGCGGAAATCGAAGCACGTAAAGCTGACGCTGAAGAGATGGAGCTCTCAATGGCCGACGCGGAAGATACGCTACGCGCCTCGGCGCGGACATTCGTCGAGGATGCAGACGACGAGCTCTTAGAGGTTATGGGCCTCACTCGCGGCGTCGACGACACGCCCGACCTCGCTGCGTCAGCGAAGGCAATCGAGGAAGTGAAACAACAGGAGCAAGCGATTCGCGCACTGGTCGCTTGTATGGGCCGTGGCTGATAGGTGTTCAATAGAAGCTGCGAAACTTCTTCGGACGCTCAAGAAAGATTTGGGTGAGGAGGAAGCAACGAAGTTGATGGAGGACGCGCGTGAAGCTATTCTCCGTAAGACTCGCACGGCTGCGGTCCGCAATGCTGGTGAGAGCGCAGAAGATGCGCTCTTGCGCGCTACTGAAGATTTTCTCGACGAGAAGCTCAAGTCGGCGTTTTTAGCGAAGCGGAACGCGCTGATTAATCTGAACTTGCGCCTCAAAGCCGTCGACTACGTGCGCCGTAATTTTGCTGATGACCCGGCGCTTGGCGTCGAGGCGCTTATGACCGGCGTCAACCGGGACATTGCGGGGTCTCGATTCTCTGTGTCCGCGGAGCAAACGAATCTCTTCAACCATTACGGTACGGGCCTCGTCGCCGACGTGCATAAGGTAGGGGCGTGGAAAGAGTTTGTACGTGGCGTCTACGACCTCGATATCTCTCGCGCTCTGTCGAGACTCTCTAACGCAGAAGATGACCTCGGGGACTTGGCGCCCGAAGCCGCGGGCATTGCTCGTGCGATTCGCAAGTGGCAGAACGAGGCGTGGAAAGACGCCAACGACGCTGGGGCTTTCATTGGTAAGGACCCATCGTACATAACGCGCCAGATGCACGATATGTTCAGGATTCGTCAGGCGTCGAAGCGCGTCACAGGTAACGCTTCGAACGACCCGGCCGTAAATTGGGAAGCGTGGCGTGATTTCACAGCGCCCCTCCTCGACCTACCGGCGACGGCCGAGCGCTTCGATGTGCCACTCGAAGAGTTACCGAGGGTGCTCCGTCAAGCGTACGACGCTCTCCACTCAGGCGTTCATCTGACAAACGCGGCTCCAGGGGAAGTGGCCAATATCCCCGCGGGGTCAGAGTCGATAGCCAGGCGCATGTCGCAGGAACGAATGCTCATCTTCAAAGAGGGTGGCGACTCTTGGATTAAGTACAACGAGAAGTTTGGTACGGGGAACCTTGCCGAGACGGTCGCGCGCAGTCTTGAATTGTCTGCGAGTCAGACCTCATTGATGCGCGTCTTTGGGCCAAACGCGAAGATGAATTTCAATCTTATTTTCAGCGCCGGTGAGCGATTGGCGGCGAAGAAAGGGCCTCAAGCACGTGCGGCGTTTAAGGACAACGCCAAGCGTCTTAACGATATCTTTATGGAAATCGACGGGTCAATTCGAGTGCCGGGGAATGCAATACTTGCCCGTCGTGCTGGAGCGTTTCGTGCGCTGCAAACGATGTCGAAGCTCGGGGGCGCGATGCTCTCGGCCATCTCAGATATACCAATCGCCGCGCGTGGACTCCAGCACAACGGCCTTGGGTTCTTGGAGTCCTACGGGGCCGTTCTCGGGTCGGTGACGAAGGCATTCGACACGAGCATCGAGCGCCTGGAGTTCAATAGCCTAGTCGGGACCAGCATGGACCTTATCCGAGGCGACATCATGTCTCGCGTCACAGCGCACGACACGCTCTCTGAAGGGTGGTCGAAGCGTGTCGCGTTGTTCTTCAAGATGAACGGCCTTTCAATGTGGACTGATGCGATTCGGAACGGGGTGGGCGATGCCCTATCAGGCCATCTCGCGCTCAGCAAGGGACTCACGCTCGATGCGCTCGACCCACGATTCGCGCGTACTCTCAAGTTCTACGACATTCAGAGCAAGGAGTGGGAGGCTCTACGCTCGATGGAGACCCGAGCTTTTGACGGGGAAGACTTCATTACCCCCGAGGGCGTTGACGGAATCGACGACGGCCTCATCGACCCCCTCATCGCGGACCAGCTTGAAGACCTTCGCACCCGCCATTCTGATATACTGGCCAAAGACGAAGCAGCTAACGTACGCGACCGTGGGTTCGTGGAAGAACGACTTGGGAAATTCTCCGATGATATTCAAAAAGCTCAGGAAGATTTGGCCGTTCTCAAAGAGGCGTTCGCAGGCCGGCAAGACGACCTCGCGACTGAGATACGTTCCCGTATCGGGAGACTTGAAGCGGAGTTTAGTCGCGCCGAGGCAGCTTCGGATATCGAGTCGTTTGTGGTCAGTGAACGGAATCGAACTCGATTTCACGAATTGCTCGAACGAATCGAGGAAGGCGCAGATATTGAAGGCCCTGGAGTCAGCATAGATGAACTTGCTGCAAGAGAGTCTGATAGATTCAGCCAGACGCGAGGCAATCAGGGCGAGCGCCTTGGAGCTCGCCGCGCCAGGACGGACCGTCGCATTTCCCAAGCCACTCAAAAAGAGCGCCGGGTCTCAAAAGAACTCGCAGACCGACTCGGGGCTCGCGAAGCTGACCTCGTTCGCCGTCTTGAAAAGCGAGCCAAAACCTTTGAAGAATTTGTCGCCCGTGCTGATGAGAGAATGGCAAAGCGCAAGGCGCGCGCTGACGAGCTCCATAGACTCTTCGGTCGCCGCGTACTTCGGCTGCGCGCCGAAGCGAAAGAACTACTCAAGCGTAAGCTCAGAACTTATTTCCAAGACCAAGTCGATTTCTCGGTCGTCGTTCCTGACGCTAAAACCAATGCGTTTATGAACCGGGGCGTACCTCGGGGGACGCCGTTAGGTGAGGCGCTCCGGTTCATCATGCAATTCAAATCGTTCCCGGTGGCAGTTCTTCAGCGGCCGGTGGCGCGTGAACTCTTCTCACAAGGGTTCAGCGGCCCGCGTCGTGGCCTTGCTCGCGACACAGCGCGTGTGCTTCTCGACTCGGCACTACAGAATGGCCACGGTGAAATGCAGGGCCTCGCTCAGCTACTCGCGACTACAGCGGCGATGGGATACGCCGCGATGGCAGCGAAGGACTTAGCGAAAGGCCGGACGCCTCGCGACCCAACCTCAGCGAAAACTTGGTTCGCCGCGATGGCTCAGGGCGGAGGCCTCGGTATCTACGGCGACTTTCTTTTCGGAGAGGTCAAGAATAGATTTGGCCAAACATTCATCGCCTCTGCCGCGGGGCCAACTGCCGGTTCGATAGACGATTTGTTCGATATCTGGGGCCGGATGCGTGAAGGTGACGACACTGCCGCGGCGTCGTTTAATACAATACTCAACCACGCCCCCTTCGCAAATCTCTTCTATCTTCGAATGGTTATGGATTTTCTGTTTTGGCATCGGATTCGCGAAGGGATGAATCCAGGGTATCTAAAACGGATGGAGCGCCGAATCGAAAAAGAGAACGGTCAACGGTTTCTCAAACCTCCGAGTAGCGTAATTCCCACCGGGGGTGGTACTATAGGCGATGCAGCAGGAACTTTGGCCGACGCTCTGAACGGGTTGTCGCCCATCGGAGAAGGCTAATGGCATTATGCGCTCTGGAAGGTCGGACTGTCATATCCGCGAGTGGAGGACAAACTGTCTTCACGATTGGGTGGGACGCGACACTCATCAACGACGCCGATGTTCTCTTGTGGCTTGAGGACGTGAGCGCTGGAACGCCGGGCGCTGAAGTGGTTCAGGGCGCGGGTGCCGGCAAGTTCACCGTTGACCGCGTGGCGGGGACTTGTACCCTCGGTACCGCCGCGGAAGTTGGCGACATCATCACGATAGAGCGTCATCAGTCCACGCCGGTGCGGAAGACGACCTTCAGCCAGCCCGGAGACTTCATTCCCTCTACGGTCAACAACGAGTTTGACCATTTCTTGCAGCTCATCGGCGACCTCTCACGGGACAGGTGTCGCTCGATTCGGATGGACCGCGGCGTCAGCCTTACTTCTCTCGACCTTGAGCTTCCCGCACCGGTGGCGGGGAGCGCAATCGGGTGGACGGACGCAACGACTATTGGTAATATAGGAGTGTTGCTTACTGGGTCGGGTACGCTGAATACGATTCCGTTGTGGACGCCAAACGGGTTCACGCTCGGCGACTCGGTAATGACCCAGTCCAGCACCTTGATTACGATAGCGGGGACGCTGACGGTGAACTCAAATGCCGAGGGCACAACGATTCTCGGTAGGGCAAAGATTGGGACAGTGGCAGGGCAGGCCAATACGACGACCTTTGCCCATTTCGGCCACTTTGACCAGAATAGCTACGCACTTGAACAGAATTCCATTGGTGATACTCGCCTGAACGCGCCATCGGGGAGATTCGCACAAATAGCGATAGCAGACAACGGTGAGCTTGTAGTTTCAGGCACGCTTGTTGAAATCCCTTCGGACGACTTTCAGGTTACGCTCGGGGACGTGGATATCCCCGCGGGCGCGCTCACTGTTTGGGGTTTGGTTACGGCGGGCACCGGCTCGACTGTGTTGACCACCGCGGCGGGGCTACTCAGGCACCAGGCCATTGACCCTGCGATTGCAGGGGCGGGGATTACGAACACGTCTGGGGTGCTGTCGGTTACCTCGGGACTTGCGGGGTCCGGGACTAACGGTACGATTCCTCTGTGGACGCCGGACGGCGACACGTTGGGTGATTCGGTGCTTACGCAGGTCGCCACAGTTATTGCTGTCGCCGGAACTTTTATAGTGCGGGGGAACGCAACAGAGGTCACGCAATCCGTGGCGGGTACAGTTACGAACCTGACTGTGACTCAGAGCGATAACACAAACGCGTCCAGTAACGCAGTAGTTAACGTGAATTCAGGTGGCGCGTCAGGTGGAGACCCGATTGTCTCTTGGCAAGTCTCTGCGGTTCAGACCTACACCCTCGGTATAGACAACTCCGACTCCGACAAATTCGTCGGCTCGGTCGGCGCGACCCACGGCACATCCAACTGGCTCGAAGTCACGACCGCCGGAGCTATCCTGCTCACCGGCGTCGTCTCTGCGGGCTCAGGCCCCACAACCATCACCACAGCGGCAGGCCTCCTGCGCCACCAGGCCATCGACCCTGCTATCGCGGGCACGGGCCTCGGCGTGAGTACGGGAGTCCTCAGCGTCGATAACGCTGCCGCTCTCGTAACGCTCAGCGATAACTCCATGGCCGACACGCTTCACCGCCACAGCGAACTGTCTGCGAGCGATGGAACGCCGGACGCTAATTTCTCGCTGGATGCCACCGGAAACGCGACATTAACGACAGGCGACCTCACCCTCTCGGTTGGCGGCCTTGAGGTCACGGCAGGCATGCTTGGTGTAGGCGTCACGCCGCTGGTGGACCTGCATGTTTTCGGGCTGACCGACCCGAGAATGCGTCTGGACTACTCAGGTGCTGGCCTTACTGCCTTGACCGTGGATATGCCTGGCCTTGAATTGTTGGCTGGTGGCATGAACCCTACAAATAAATTCACCTCTGCCCTCAAGTTTATGAGCCGGGACAGCAGTTTCACTACCGAGAATCCGAAGCTCCTTGGAGCAATTGCAGGTCGAGCAACGGAAACCTATGGCGCTGATACTGGTGGCGGCATGGCGCTTGATTTCTTCTCCACGCCCAATGCTCCTGGCGCAACAAGCATTCCTGTTCTGGCCTTGACGCTTGAACAGAATACTGATGTTATTGTGCCAACAGGTAATTTTGGAGTTGGCACCACCCCACTAACAGACGTTCACATTGATATGAATGCGGCTGCTACTCTGGACTCGCTCACAGGTTCTGTTTTTCTGCAAGCGTTCGACAATGCGGGCGCGGGCAACCTTGGTGCAGGCATAATCTTTGGCGATGCGAGCGGCTCTACTCTCAGCGGTTCTGGCGCGTCAATTGTGGGGTATCAACCTACTGCGTCTGCTTCAACCGTAGGCTTGAGCTTTTATACGCATGATTCTACTGGTGGTGGCCCCAGAACATTGGCCATGCAGTTGGATTCTGACCAGGCAGCAATTTTCGCCGGGGATAGAATCTTTAGTGGGGCGGACAAAGGCGTCCTCGGCGGGACCATGTACATAGATGGTGGCTCGATTGAAGTCGTCAATGCGGGCATAGATGTTTTTGTTGAGATTCCGGCGACCTGGACGACCGGCAAGACTAACGGGGTCACATTCCAGAACGATAAGGAACTAAAAATACTAACGGCAGGCTGGTATAGTTTCGTCTGGTCTGCTGCTTTCATCCCCGATAACATACTGGACAGTTACGAAGGGGCTATTCTATTGAATGGGACAAAGCAAGACAACGGAAGCGACCACACCGCCGCTCCGCTTGCGGGCAATCCTACATCAATGGGTGGCTCTGGCTGGGTTGATTGTGCGGTCGATGACATCATAAGTGTTGGCATGGCTAATCATGTAAATGCTACTAGGGATTGCGATGTTGAGCATGCTAGCTTGAAACTTGAACAAGTGATGGGAACGTAAAGGAGAACAAAAATGGCGATTGACTTAGATGGAATGATTGAGCACTGGAGCACCGTGAGGGCGCTGGGCACATCCCTAAACGCCCTGGCTAAGTCTGCGAAAGAAGCGTACGTCGACAGAGGGGGCAACGCAGTAGCTCCGCCTGCCGGAACCATAGCGGACATCAAGGCCGAAGCTGCACTAATCGTCCCCGACTATGAAGCTGCTGTCGCCGCGCACAAGGCGGCGTATACGCCTTGACAGTGAGCGTCGGCTGTAATATACTTAGTCCAAAAGCGAAAACCTACCAAGGAGAAACGGCATGAAGGTCACGCAAGAACAACTCAACGCGCCCCTCTTCTCAATCACCGGTGAGTCTTTTGATTTCAAGAAAGACGTGCCACTCACAATGCGCCACGTCTTTATCGAAACGATTTTGTTCAAGGACGAGGGCCGCTCAGGACAAGAGCGTTTGAACGGCGTCAAGGTCGCGGAGAAAATCAATACTCAAATGGGTGAGCTCGACCTCGAAGAGGCAGAGGTGAAACTCATCGAAGACCGAATGGACAAATCTCCGATACTCACGAACAACGATTACCTATACACTCTCGTACAGAGATTCTTCCACCCGCCCGCGGCGCCGGCGCTCCTCGAAGAGG
>Ga0114923_10003356_pt1 | contig 10797 bp, 8 predicted proteins | sample SumtaG_FD_89578 | JGI IMG/M metagenome (GOLD analysis project Ga0114923, IMG submission 89578) | Deep subsurface microbial communities from Indian Ocean to uncover new lineages of life (NeLLi) - Sumatra_00157 metaG | ecosystem: Environmental > Aquatic > Marine > Oceanic > Sediment | place: near...
AGGGCGGGGACCTTGGCTATATTACGCGAGGGCAGATGGTTGAGGAATTTGAGGATGTTGTCTTCAACCTTGGGCCAGGAGAGACAAGCGATGTTTTTCGCACGCGGTTTGGCTTTCATATAGCGAAGGTGTATGAGAGAAAGTCTGCGGCTGTGCTGAGTTTTGAGCAGGCACAAGAGCAGGCAGCAGGAGTTGTTAAAGAGCAGATGGCCGAGCGGGCCCTTGAGTGTTTTGTGGACGAACTGAAGGAAAGGGCGAGAATTGAAGAGATTTGACCGGTGTGGCCCGGGCTTTTTGGCTTGTAAAAAAACCGGGGGATGGTTTGGCGGGGTCGTGTTTTTATATTAGACTTTATTTAGCCGAAAGGCTTCGCTCCTGCCTTGTGCAGGGGTGAGAAAGAAGCTAAATATTCCGGGGGGCCATATAAGTTTCTTTCCGAGTTGGGGGTCTCTGTGTAGCCACACAGAGACCCTTTTTTTTGTTCTATTTTCTCAATATTCCCTGGTCTTTCAGCATACCTGAACATCAAACGGGGTCGACTGCTTCAATTTAAATTTGCTGCGGGAATTTTGCAGGATTTCTTTTGACATACAAGATGTTGCCGTTAGAATTCGGGAGTCATCGAGATGTGGTATGGTGCTGCCGGCCGAAGCAGTTTGGTTTTTGCTTCGTTTGTTTACGACGTCGGCCGGCGAAATCGTGCGGGCGATAGCTTGGTGAGGGCCTTTTGTGTCGTGAGATGTCCCTTCTGTAAGCAAAGTGATGACAAAGTTATCGACTCTCGCTCGAGCGACGGCGGTAGAGTCATAAGGCGCCGGCGTCTATGCCTTAGCTGCAACAGGCGTTTCACTACGTATGAAAAGATAGGCGAAAGCGCCCGTCTTTATGTGATGAAGAAAGACGGTGCGAGAGTTCCGTATGACAGGGATAAAGTTATTGCAGGATTGGAGAAGGCCTGTTATAAAAGAAAGGTTACGGCAGAGCAGATTCAACAGATTGCTGACAGGGTAGAAGAGGATGTATTCAAGAATTTTGACAAGGAGGTCTCGTCATCATTTGTTGGCGAAAGCTTGATGCGGCACCTTCGGGGGCTCGATAAGGTTGCTTATATTAGATTTGCGAGCGTCTACAGGGACTTTAAGGACGCGGGCGAGCTGATTGAGGAGGTCAGTCAGTTAATTGCGGAGAGTGAATACGACGGCCAGCGCAAGCTTTTTGACGGATGAGAAAAAGATGCGGGCGGAACTGGCTTAACGCCGAGTGTTTCTCAAACATAGACAAGGAAGTTACAGGGAGGGGAGAGATGCGGCTACAGGTTATCAAAGCCGACGGAAGTGCGGAGGAGTATCTGCACACCAAGGTTCTCGGTACCATCAGTAACGCTTTGGGCTTGGTGGGCCAGGCGGATATAGCCATTGCCGAGGAGCTTGCAGAAGTTGTGACTTACCACCTTCATCACAGAAACGGTCAGAGAAGTGTCACCAGTGGTGAGATATTCTCAATGATTAAGGCTGTTTTGGCTTCGACGGGATTTGAGCAGGCCGCGATTGGGTTGACGGAACATCATCATCAACGAAAGCTCAAGCGGAATCGAACGGAAGTTGTTTCTATTGAAGTTTGTGAGTTAAGCGATGCAGCACAATGTGGCTGTGCGGAGAGTCATTTGCGAAGCCGGTGGGACAAGTCGCGTATTGTGGGCGATTTGGTCAGCGAGTACGGCATCTGTAGACAGGCCGCCCGAACGATTGCCTCGCTGGTTGAGGAGAAGGTTCTTGGTATAGGGGTCAATCCGGTTCCGGCCAGTTTGATAAGACAGCTGGTTCTGGGTGATACGGCAGCGGTTCTGCGGGCCCATGAGCAGTTGCAGGCGGTTTAGTCAATTGCTTGGCCATATCTTGGCGTGTGGGGGTGGCCCTGTGCTCACGCTTGGGGCTCCGGCGGTTTGCCAATGTGCCGTTTTTTTTCGGCCAGTAATTTTTCCGTTCTTGCGAGGATTTGGTCGGTGGTTTGGTTTTCCGCTATATCGAGCCAGTCGACGTTTTGGAAGGTTTTGAACCAGGTTCGCTGGCTTTTTGCGAATCTGCGGGTGTTTATCTTGATTAGTTCGACAGCATCCTGGAGTATGGTTTTGCCTTTGAGGTGTTCTATTATTTCGGCGTAGCCGATAGCGGCGGCGGCCTGCTTGCTTAAGGGCCTTTCTTCTGCGAGCAGAGTCTTTACCTCATCGACCAGGCCTGTATTTATCATTTTTTTGACACGGGCGTTTATTCTTTTGCTTTCAACATCTTTTTTTCTGCGCAGGCCTATTATTGTCCATTTGTCAGTGGGGCAGTTTATGCTGTCATTCCACTGCTGCTGGAAGCTGGAGATGGGTTTTCCTGTTAGTTGATGGACTTCCAGAGCACGGATTATGCGTCTGGCATCATTTGGGCTGATGCGGTCAGCAGCCTGGGGGTCGATTGCTATGAGTTCGTCGTAGAGTGTTGTGAGGCCTTCGTTTTTAGCGCGCTGTTTCAGTTGCTTTCGGATGTTTTCGTCTGCACCGGGGCCTTCAAAGAGGCCGTAAAGCAGGGCCTTTATGTACAGGGCGGTGCCGCCGACGGCGATGATGGATTTGTTTCGCTGCTTTATGTTTTTGATGGCGTCTTTTGCCAGTTCGAGGAATCGGCCGACACTGAAGGATTCGCTGGGCTCGACGACGTCAATGAGGTGGTATTTGAGTTTTTGACGGGATTGGGGCGAAGGCTTGGCGGTGCCGATATCCATTCGGCGGTAGACCTTCATCGAGTCAACGCTGATGATTTCAGCGTTGATTTTTTGTGCAAGGCCGCAAGCGAGTTTGCCCTTGCCTGATGCAGTTACTCCCAGAATCAGAATCATTTTTGGGTTTACTTAAAACGGCTGTAAGTTTATTATGCATGATAATCAGCAATTTTCGTTTAGTTGTCAACAGTCAACCGGTCAGCCAATGCAGGTAACAAGTTTCGACAAACAGCTTCAGGACAAATGCCAGATGGTCAATCGGGTACTCAAGGGCATCCTGGTCGAGCAGAGCGGTATAGACGCCGAGCTGCGAAAGGCGATGGAGTATACTTTGGCCGGTAATGGAAAACGCGTCAGGCCGGCGCTGGTTCTGTGGTGCTGTGAACTGGTTTGTGGCGGGGTCAACCATAACGCTGAGATAGCCGCAGCGGCGATAGAAATGGTGCACACGTATTCACTTATTCATGATGATTTGCCAGCGATGGATGATGATGATTTTCGCAGAGGTAAGCCCTCCTGTCATAAGGCCTTTAACGAGGCGACTGCAATATTGGCCGGCGATGCGCTTTTGACTTTGGCTTTTGGGATTCTTTGCAAAGAGGTTGCCCAGCCGGCAATTGCTGTGAGGTTAATAGATGAGCTTGCAGTTGCGGCGGGGCCGGCAGGAATGTTAGCGGGGCAGATGGCGGATTTGCGGGCGGAAAGAGTTGAAGGCGGCGGGGAGCTTCTTGAAGACATTCATATCAATAAGACGGCCAAGATGTTTCGTTGTGCTGCGGCGATGGGTGCTATTTGCGGCGGGGCGACTGGCAAGCAGTATGATTGTCTGTGTGAGTACGGACTTAAGGTTGGTCTGGGTTTTCAGATAGCCGACGATATCCTGGATGTAGCGGGGACAACCGAGCAACTGGGCAAGACAGCAGGCAAGGACGCAAGAGCCGACAAGTGCACCTATCCAAAGATTGTTGGGATGGAAGAATCGAAAGGGCTTGCGGCGAGATTAGCTAATGAGGCCGTTGAGATTCTCGAACATTTTGGTGAAAAGGCGGAGGCGCTGCGGCAGCTTGTGAAGGCACTTTTGCAAAGGACGAGATAATTGCAGTTTAGTGTAACATGAGGTTGAAGCAAGGGGGGGAAAGCAAGAAAGGCTCGGATGCAAAATGGAGGGAACGAAAAATTGCGCAGAGTTTGGCCTGTTGTTTTCGTTTGTGTCGTGCTGGCGTCAGTTATTATCAGATTACCAGGGATGTTCGGAGACCTTTGGCTGGACGAGATATGGACGCTGAGGGATTTGGGAAAGTTTGATTCAGCCGTTGAGATATTCACAAAAGAGCACTACGACAACAATCACTATCTCAATTCGCTAATCCTTTATCTTCTTGGTTCGCGGGACAGATGGATAATCTACCGCATTCATTCGCTTGTTGCGGGGGCTGGCGCGGTTGTCCTTGCGTGGCTAATAGGGCGACGGTATGGAAAGGCAGAAGCGGTTTTCTCATCACTTCTTGTCGGCGGGGCGTATTCAATGATTCATTTTTCATCTGAGGCAAGGGGCTATGCTTTGGTAGTGTTTTTCGGCTTTGCAAGTTTTATTGTTGTTCGGCGTTTTGTGCAGAGCAAGAGCTGGGCAGGCGCAGGATTATTCTGGGCCTGTGTAGTATTCGGTTTTACATCTCACCTTACGTTTGTGCACATTTTTGTCGCCGCAGGTGTGTGGCTTGCAGTGGAGTTGTTCAGGACCAGCAAGAACAAGGTGGAGACAGCAGTACGTTTTGCACAAGTTTTTTTGGTTCCGATTTTGTTCGTCAGTCTTTTTTTTGTAATGACCGTGAGCAAGATTAATTACGGCGGCGGGCCTGACCAGACGCTGTTCGAGGTTATAGCGGAGCCTCTGTCGCATCTTGTCGGGGGGCCCAGCGAGGGGCCTATTGCGGCGGGTGTTTGTATGATAAGTGGGGGTCTTTTTGTGGTGGGGATATTACGGTTGCGGAGCAGGGGTTTCGGAGAGTGGCTGTTTTTTGCTGTGGTGGTGGTCGTATCGCCTGTTTTGGTTGCTGCGATTGTCCGACCTGAATATCTGCCTGGGCGGTACTTTCTTGTCAGTGTGGCCTTTGGTCTGGTTGTGTTGGGAATTGAACTGGCTGGGCTATGGCGAGGCGGCCGAGTCTGCAGAATTATTGCAGTAGTTTTGACGATGTTGTTTTTTGCGGGTAACGGTTGGCACTTGGCTGGTTTTTATCGGTTAGGTCGTGGCAGCTATTTCGAAGCGTTGCGGTTTATTGTCGAGCAAACAGCCAAAGATGAAATCACGATAGTCAGCGACCATGATTTTCGCAATAAGATGCTGATTGACTTTTACGAGAAGTACCTGCCGGCGGACAAGAGGATTGTTTATTTATCAAAGCAGGACTATGACGAGCATGGGGCCGATTGGGCGATAATGCACAAGACACTGGCGGCGCCGGGTAAGAGGTATGTGAGTTTTACGGACAAATATGGCACTATCTACAGGTGCATCAAGAGCGTGGGTTATTCGGGTCTTTCGGGGATGAACTGGCACATTTTCAGGCTGGCCCGTCCGGCAAGTCAAGGGCCGGGCGGCCAGGAGGACAAGACTGTCGAAAAGGACGGTACCAACAGCGAAGGTGGTCATATTATCAGAAATTGACTCAGGCGGGGCGGATGTACAAGGTTGACCAGCGGTGTTTTTGATACTGATATCGTTGATTTGCACATCCGAGAGGCAAATAAGCTGGTTTTGGGGCAATTCTGGTTGGTTTTTGGAGTATTTTGGCTTGTTTTAAGGAAAAAGTTGCGATTGAGCCGATTTTTAAAGTTGAAGGGGGATGCTCTCTGGGATTAAGGGGGCAAAAAATGGAAAACGTATTATTGCCGACAACAGAAAGTATATGGTTGGCTCTGTTGCCAAAGTGGAACCGCATTTTCAAGCTTGGTGATTACAGGCCCCTTTTTTGGCGCAAGGATGCCGAGGTAGGCAGCACACATTCGCCGAGCAGGATTCGCCCTCCGCCTTTGAGAATTTAGTAGTTGGTTGCCTGTTGAATGAACAGGTGATTTGCGAACCGACGGGCTGTAAGGAGCCGGTGCCGAGCGTAAGGAGACGCCAAGGCCGCTGCTTGCAGCCATTTTTATTGCGCAAACGCGTTAATGGGCAGATGAGTTTATGAGTGGTTTTGCAGGGGCTCATCGCTCAAGGACTGTCGGCAGGGTTCTGGACAAAAGCGTTTTTGCGGGCGTTGGGGTGGAATTTGGGATTTTTCCAGTAATATCTGCGTTTTTTAGTGGTTTTGCAGCATTTAGGAGCTGGTAGGGGGAGTCTTTCTTAGTTGCTGCACGGAATTGTGGGGGCTTTAGCCGCGTTTAATTGAACTGATCCGGCTAGTTCTATATAATAACTGGTTTGCGTATGAGTACTTTACTTGAACAGATTGAAAGTCCGGCGGATGTGAAGCGGCTGTCGGTTGAGCAGCTCAAGGAGTTGGCGGGACAGCTGCGCCAATTTATCATCGAGACGGTCAGTAGGACAGGGGGGCATCTTGGCAGTAGTTTAGGGGCGGTGGAGCTTACGCTGGCTCTGCACTATGTTTTTGATTTCAGCGCAGACAAGCTGCTCTGGGATGTTGGGCACCAGTGCTATGCTCACAAGATTGTCACCGGCAGAAAAGCAGGTTTTGACAAGCTAAGACAGGCCGACGGGCCCAGCGGCTTTCCCAATCCGGCTGAAAGCGAATATGACCAGTTTGCGGTCGGTCATGCGGGGACATCGATAGCGACGGCGATAGGTATGGCGCTTGGTGCGGACATAAAGAAAACCGATGAAAAAATCGTTGCCTTTGTGGGCGATGCCAGCATTGTCAACGGGACAAACTTCGAGGCGCTCAATAATCTTGGTCTGGTGAAGCGGCAGCTATTGATTGTATTGAACGATAACTCGATGGCGATTGACGCAACGGTCGGTTCACTTGCCAAGTATTTTTCAAAGATTAGGCTGAGCCACACTTATGAGGACATGCGAAAGACCACCAAGAACATACTCGAACATATGCCGATTATCGGCAAGAGTATGGAAGAAGCGATTGAGAAGATAAAGAAGACGATTCGAATGACGCTGCCGGGCAGTCAGCTTTTTGAAAGTATGAATATTCCTTACTTTGGTCCGGTGGATGGCCATGACATTGAATCACTGATACAACTTTTTGAGGCGGTTTGTGAGTTGGACCATCCTGCGATTCTTCACGCGTACACAAAGAAGGGCAAGGGCTTTGAGCCGGCTGAGCAAGACAGGTCGCGTCTGCACTCGACGGGGCCCTTTGAGGTGAATGGTGATGCTATGGAGTCGGTATCGGCGGTCAAAGGTCGTAACTTCACCGATGTTTTCGGCGAGGCGATAGTAGAGCTGGCAGCGAAGGACCAAAGCATAGTTGCGATAACATCTGCGATGTGTGATGGTACGGGACTGAACGGGTTTCGCGAGAGATTCGGCGAGCGTTTTTTTGACGTAGGCATTGCCGAAGGAGCCGCGGTTGACATTGCGGCCGGCCTGGCTAAGGAAGGTTTGAAGCCGGTGGTGTGCATTTACTCGACGTTTTTGCAGCGGTCGTTCGACCAGATATTTCAAGAGGTGGCGTTACAGAATCTGGGTGTGGTTTTTTGCCTTGACCGGGCGGGTCTTGTGGGTGCGGACGGGCCGACTCATCATGGGCTTATGGATATAGGCTTTCTGCGGATGATGCCCAATGTTGTTTTGGTTGCGCCGGCAACAGAGACAGAAGTCAAGGGTGCTCTGGAGTTTGCGTTGGGTGCCAACAAGTGCGTCTGTATCCGCTATCCTAAAGATATTGTCGGGGCCAAAGATTCGGAGTCCAAGGCTTGCAGAAAACCTTTTGTGCTTGGCAAGAGCGTTGTGGTAAGAAAGTCCGCCGATTCGCAGATTGTGGTTGTATCTTATGGTGCAGTTTTGGGCGAGGCGATCAAAGCGGCAGAGGTGCTGGCTGGCGAAGGCATTGAAGCTGAGGTAGTAAACGCTCGATTTGCTGTGCCTGTGGATAAGAAAGTTGTTGCAGCGGCGCTGGCGGGCAGGTGTATAATCACTGTGGAAGACCACTGGGCGGCGTGTGGTTTTGGCTCAGCGGTTCAAGAGGCGGTTCTGGCAGCAGGAGGGAAGGCCGGCAAGTTGAGAATGAAGAATCTGGCTATGGGGGCGGAATTTGTGAAACCCGCCAGCAGAGCCCAGCAGCTTATGCAGGCCGGTGTAAACGCCGATAACATAGTGCGGACTGTCAAAGAACTTATATCTGAATAACACGGCCCGGGGACAGATATGGTCAAAGGCGATTTGCCAAAGCTTGTTGTTTTCGGCGACCCTGCGAAGGGCGAGGTTGCAAAGGTCATCGATGACTTTGCCGCCTTTGTCGAGGGCAGGGCCAGTATTGTTGCCAACTGCAATATCGACCAGTGTACGCTTGATTTGCTCCAAGAGGTAGATTTTGCGGTTGTTTTCGGCGGCGACGGCAGCATCATATCGGCGGCGAGATATCTTTCACAAAGCAATGTGGCGGCCATTGGGGTCAATCTCGGCAAGCTCGGGTTTTTGGCGGAGTTCAGTATCGATGAGTTGAAGAAGTATACCGATGATATATTGGCCGGCAAGTTGGCGATTGAAAAGCGAATGATGCTGAACTGCCGGGTTTTAAGGGGTGGCAAAGAGGAGTTCAACTCTTGTGCGTTGAATGATGTGTTCATCGCTGCCGGTCCGCCTTTTAGAATGATTGAACTGAAGATAACGGTTGACGAGCAGCCTTTGGCGGGTTGTGTCAGCGATGGTCTTGTAATTTGCACTCCGACCGGTTCGACAGCTTACAATCTTTCCGGGGGCGGGCCGATACTTTCAGGAAATATGGAGGCTATGGTGATAACGCCTTTGTGTCCCCATTCGTTAAGTTTCAGGCCAATTGTTATCAATGCCGACAGCACGGTTGAGGTCGTCGGTGTGAGGGTCAACGAAGGGACGACAGTTTCTATAGACGGTCAGGTTTCGATGAAGCTGGGAACCGATGATGTGGTGATGGTTCGTAGGGACAAGAGCAGTTTTCTTGTAGTCAACAATCCGTTACGGACACACTGGGACACGCTGGCCGAGAAACTGAGCTGGGCTGAAAAGCCTCGATACAAGAGATAGGAATTTTCTGCCTGCAAGCCGGTGGAAGTCGATTTGGTTAATTTAATAGATTAATAACTGAACACCATCTGGAGCGGGGGGGTATCGAATATTATGAGAGATAATGGCGGATTACAATCGGGTTTTCGCCTTTTGCCGCTAAGGCTTGGGGGCTGCGGTGCATTTGTAGTCGTTTTGGTAATGTCTCAATTTGCTTTTGCCCTTACCAAGCCGGTCACGAGCGGCAGAAGCAGGCCTTCAAATGTTCCGCCCAGTGCTTTTAGAAGCGGGCTTTACCGGAGTCCGCCTGTTATTGACAGGACCGCGAATTTGATTGTTACAGGCAATGTTGGAGGCGGCAAGCACTTCAGGGGAATTGTCCCATACAATGCAATTACGGATTTTGGCGGTGACATAGTTCCGAGTGCACTTGACCCATTTCGGAGGCGGTTTCGGGACTTCGGGGTCTATCGAGGTGAGTTGACTCCTTTTTATTCTCAGACCCGGACGGTAACTACGGTTTCGCCCGGTGGCAGCGCCATTGTGCCGCCACCTGTATCGAGGATAACGGGCACCGGCGCTGATACGGGACGGGTGCCATTGAGCACGCAGCAGGCGTTGCGATTGTCGGCGCGGCGCGATGAGAGTGGCTTTGCTAGGATTTCTCCGACCGTACAGACGAGCCGAACAGCCCGGTCGGTCCGCGATATGAGACTGCGGCCGTTGGGTATGAGCGCAGAAGAATTGGAGCAACTGGTGGGTGAGCAGAAGTATCCGCTGGGTGTTAAACAGAAGCAGCCGAGTGAGCAGTCTGAGCAGCAATATCAAAAGCAATTGGAGCAGTTCCAAAAGGACCTTCGGGTTGTGTCGGAAAAGGCGGCCGAAGTGCGTCGCCGGCTGGAGGGTCGTGACGGGTCTGCGCAGGAGCTTAGTCAGCAAGACAGGTCCGAGTTTCTTAAGCCGTTCACCGCAAAGCTTTTGACTCAGCCGACGGAGGCTGATAAGAAGCTGGATGTTTATGAGCAGATGCGGCGGCGAATTGAGCAGCTTGAGGAGGCCCTCGGTCAGGTACCACAGCAGGGGGAGGTTTCGTCACCAGGTCGAAAAGAGCATGTCTATGAGGGTGAAGAGCAGAAGGTGGAAAAAGAGAAAAGTCGACCTGAACAACTTATCGAAGCAGGTTTGTCGGCAGCACGAGCGCAGGGGATTTTGGGTGAGCATAAGAGTTTTGCCTCGTACTCGGACGACAAGTTCAACAATTATGTGCGCGGCGCGGAGCAGTATCTTAAAGCCGGCAAGTATTATCGTGCGGCGGACCTTTACAGCCTTGCTTTGCTGTACAAACCGGGTGATGCGCTTGCATATGCCGGCAAGAGCGCGGCGTTGTTTATGGCCGGCGAATATATGAGCAGTGCGTTGTTTTTGTCACGTGCGCTCGAGCTTTTCCCGGAGCTTGTATGGTTCAGGGTGGATGTGAAAGAGATGGTCGGCGATAGAGACAAGCTGGATGAGCGGATAGCGGACCTTCGGGAGTGGGCGAAGACAAGTGAAGCCGGCGAGCTTGCGTTTCTGCTTGGGTATATTTATTATCAGCTCGAGCTTTCCGGGCCAGCCAAAAAGGCGATAGGCTCGGCGTATGAAAAGATGCCCGATGCTGCTGCGGTGCAGACGTTAAAAAAGGCGATAGATTCGCTGCCTTAAGGCGATTGATTGTTTGCCGGTCGCCGTCTGACGATTTTTTCCTTTCTGTTTCTGATTATGATACGAGCCAGGGACCCGGTTGATTTGGATGTAGGCGATGTACTCGGTCGTGACGGGTTAGTTGCTTCGAGTTTTTCGGGCTTTGAGCATCGTCC
>Ga0114923_10003358_pt1 | contig 10794 bp, 10 predicted proteins | sample SumtaG_FD_89578 | JGI IMG/M metagenome (GOLD analysis project Ga0114923, IMG submission 89578) | Deep subsurface microbial communities from Indian Ocean to uncover new lineages of life (NeLLi) - Sumatra_00157 metaG | ecosystem: Environmental > Aquatic > Marine > Oceanic > Sediment | place: near...
GGGTATAGTATTTAACCCCCTTTTTATATTTGTAAGGAGTATGGTGTGAATAAACGCAGTACGAAAAACTTATTGATTTACTTTTTAATGGTTGGACCGGGCCTGATCATCTATCTGTTTATTGTAGCATATCCGGTTTTTTATGCTGTTTGGCTAAGTTTTACAGATTTTAATCCGAACCGCGGAGGAGCCTGGAATTTCGTTGGCCTTGATCAATATTCAACAATGCTTAAAGATCCATGGTTCTGGCATTCCTTAAAAAACAACATGATTGTTGTTGCAGTATCTGTTTTCGGACAGATTCCAATAGCATTAATTCTATCATACATCCTTTACCGTAAATTGGTCCGCGCACAGAATTTCTTTCAGGCCATGATATTCTTACCCCAGTTTCTATCAACAATAGTTATTGGTGTATTGTGGAAACGGCTTTTCTCTGCAAACGGCCCTGTAGCCAGGCTGATTCAGTTATTTTCCGGAGATCCGTCTGCACAATTCACCATGATGTTGAGCAAAGATACTGTTATGATACCAATAGGTTTCGTTCTAATCTGGATGTATACAGGTTTATACGTTATTATTTTTCTGGCAAATCTTCAGAAGATAAACAGAAGTGTTATTGAAGCCGCGATGATAGACGGTGCATCCGAATCAAAAATATTTTTCAGGATAATTATTCCGTCTCTCTCAAGTACTATCCTTGTCTGTTCAATCTTAGCCATTGCAGGTTCATTACGGGGCTTTGATTTAATATTTGCTATGACGACTCAGGGTTTAACAAGACTAAATGCGATGGTTCTCCCTATTTTTATGTACCAGACTGCTTTCCAGGATTATGCTAACGATATGCGCTTTGCATACGGTGCTGCAATTTCCAATATGATAGTATTTATAAGTGTCGGGCTGATTCTTATTAGCAATTTTGTTGGGAAAAAACTGGATCCAACAAGAACTAAATAAGGAGAAATGGTATGAATAATACAAGGAATACATTACTTATAAAACTATCTAAAATACGAATTGGAAAAATAATTTCATATATTGTTTTAATATCATGGGTCCTCCTAACTGTTATTCCGCTTATATGGGTGTCATATTCTTCTTTCAAATCTAACGAGGAACTTACACGTGATATTTACGCATGGCCGTACGATTTATTTGATAATGACAGTGATGAATACGTTGTTATTGAACGTACATTAAATGTAAGACCTGACTACGACGAAAAAACAGACACAAGGGAACGGTTGATTATAGAATCAACAACAATCTCACCCGGAAGAAGAATAATGGTACATTTTCTTTTAAAAGAGGATCTCCCGCCGGAAATTTCAAACCTTAAGCCCGGCGACAGACTGACAATTTCGCAACTGCCGTCGGTAATGCGTATGTACATAGGCTGGAAAACTATCTGGTTTAATTATATTTCTGCTTTTACAGCAGGCGGCCTGTTTATGAAATTTATAAACAGTATTATTTATGCATTTCTATCTACCCTTTTTATAGTTTTATTCGGTTTGATGATTGGATTTGCTACAAGTAAACTAGGTTTTAAAAAATTATCAATGATTATTATTGGCCTTATAGGCCTGGGGTATCTCATAAGTATTAATTCTGTAATTATCCCGCTCTTCCTGATGCTTTCAAATGTTAATCTAACTGACACACACTTAGGTATTATACTTGTTTATACTGCATTCGGCCTGCCTTTATCAGTCATGCTTTCTACTCAATTTATTAGTGGGCTTCCGGACAGCTTGATTGAATCCGCCTATATTGACGGTGCTTCAGTTATGCAGTCATTTAATTCTATTATATTACCTATGTGTAAACCTGTTATTATTACAATTAGTATTATAAGTGCACTGGGTATATGGAATGAGTTCCTCCTTGTCCTGGTTCTGGCAAGTTCGGAATTTACAAAATCGCTTCCAGTTGGAGTATTTTCATTCTCCAGTCTTACAAGCACCCAGCTTGGATGGCAGCTCGCTGCTTTAGTTATTGCTACTTTGCCTGCTATGATTATTTATTTTATCTTTAATAATCGTCTGGCAAGCGGCGTAGTTGGCGGAGCAATAAAGGGGTAATTATTTCTTACTTAAAAATATATATATTCCTGCAGCTAAAGTGCAAGAATTATATTTTAATATTTAACATGAAAAGTCAAGGATTTTAAGAAAAGGAAATTTTCCGGTATTCTACAGGATTATATTGATAGTAATTTAGTTATTACAGGAGCATGTAAAGTTGAATAATATAAAAGAAATAATAAAAAAAATGTCTTTAGAAGAGAAGGCCGGCCAGCTTATTGCCAGCGGATTTAATGGGACTAAAGAACTAACACCTACAATTAAAAGAGCATTGGAAAACGGGCATATTGGAACTATTATGTTTCATTGTACAAGTAATTTCCGTACTGCATTACAGATAAAAGATCTATCTCTTAAAATACAGAACACAGCTTTAAAGTCACGCTTAAAAACACCGGCATTTATTGCTGTAGATCAGGAGGGAGGCCAGCTTGCTGTTATTTTCCGTGATGTTAACATTCATCCGGGAAATATGGCCCTTGCTGCAATCAGCAAAGACGCGGATAAGTATTGCTATAAAGCAGGTGAGTATACTGCAAAAGAATTAAAAACACTGGGCATTAATATCAATCTTGCGCCTGTTTTAGATCTTGCTTTAGATGAGGGTTTACCTGTTAAAGACAACAGGTACTTTGGGAGTAATCCCGGGAGAACAGGTATTCTCGGTTCTGCTATGATAAACGGTATCCAGAAAAACGGAGTAATAGCATGTGCCAAACATTTTCCTGGCCAGAGGAATGTTAATATAGACAGCCATTTTAAACTTGACATAATTGAGACTCCAAAGGAAATTCTTATTAAGAGAGAATTGCTGCCATTTAAAAAAGCAATCAAAAACGGGGTTGAAATGATAATGAGCATTCATGCTGCATATCCTGCCATAGAACCTGATAAAAATCTCCCGGCCACTTTATCCCATTCAATATTAACAGGGCTTTTAAGGAAAGAATTCGGATTTAACGGAATTATTATAACGGATGATATTCAGATGAAACCTATTGCAGATACTTACGGAGTAGATAATGCTATAATAATGAGTCTACAAGCCGGAGTGGATATTATACTTTCGAGCAACGAGGAGTATGACGCATATAAAATTATAACAGACGCTGTTAAAAAAAATATATTAGCAGAAGAACTAATTGATAACTCAGTTTATAGAATACTTAAAGCTAAGAAAAAATATATTTCTTTAGATTGGGATGACAAAGATACAACCTTCTCTATTCTAAATAATGCAGATGCAAAAATATTTGTAAAGGAAGCTGCAAGAAAATCTATAACTCTATATAAAAACAAAGTTATAAAGTACCCTCTGCACATAAAAGAAAATGAACATCTTGCTATTATACGGCCTCCTTTTGTCCGCCTTGTAATGTCGGATAATACAAATTTATTTGAATTTACTTTTAAAGATATTTTTAAAGGTTATGTATCTGGCGTAAGTGAACATATATACGGAATCCAGCCTGTAGAAGATGAGATTCTAAGCATTATGGATCATGCGGTTATAGCGGATTATGTGCTGTTCTGTACTTATAACGCATATCAATATAATAACCAGATAAAAGCCTTAAACGATATATGTAAATTTATTAATCCGGACCGAATAATTATTGCTGTTCTTAGAAGCCCTGCAGATATAAGAGTAATTCCTGAAAAATTGAATTCCGTATGGCTTACATATGGAATTACAAAACCAAGCATAGTGTCACTTGCCGAATGTCTTTTCGGGAGTGTGAAACCTGAAGGAAAACTTCCTGTAAATGTGGATAATTATGAAATTTAAAACGAACTAAAACTATGAGAATAGTTACGAAAATTCTAATAAAGAAACCCCGCAGCAGAGCTGAGCTGTATTCTTTTATATGTTTAGAATACAGCTGTATCTAAAACAACATTCCTTCTAAAATATCTGTAGCTTCTGCAAACTCATAATCATCTGAACTGTCAAATGCTTCATGCCGGATAGTATAAATAAGCCCGCCTTCTATATTTGCAACCGTACCAGCGAATTCATTATTTCCTTTTAATGCGATATTTTCCTTAAAAACCAAACTTTTCTTCCTGCACCTATAATGCCCACATAAACCTAACATTTGCTTTATCCCCGGAAAATCAAAATACCTGTTTAAATCCACTTCTATTTCAACGGGCTGTTCTTCTACTGTAACTGCAGTTTCATTCTAATCTTTTTAAATATCAGTTTTTTCGGACTGTCCTTTCTAAAGGCTTTTTCAAGAATGATTCAATTTTATAAAAACCAAAAGCTAATAATGAAATAAGTAAAATATTTACAAAAATTATAAGGAGCTTTAAAAGTATTACTTCAAATGTTGCACTCCTGTTTAATAAAGAAAAATCAAATTCCCATGAATGCTTTATCCTGAACGGGCGTACCAAAGGCCTGATAAAGCTTTCAAAAAAAGACTCATTTACTGAAACACTATATCCTTGTGAAACAGGAATATTTATAAAAAAATACACAATCTGAACTAAAAATATATGATAAGTAAGTTTACTGTATTTTTTAAAAAATCTATAAATAGAACGGGAAATAAGTTTTTTCTCATTTAATTTATGTGGTAAAATATTAATAAATAAAAGAAAGATTAATGCCGGAAAACAGTATGTTAATGGATTTGCCTTTCCCCACCATGGATAAGTCCTAAATAATTGCAAGCTGTAACCTGCGCCGTCAGTTTTAAATATAGCATTAAATATCGGATTGTTAAGTACAAACTCCGGAAGAAAATAGCTCCCCCAGTAAAAACATAATAATATAAAAAATGCCGGGACAGCAAAAATAATTACAAATAAATTTTGTCTGGAAAAAAGCTTTTTATTACTTGTAAACCATATCCCAAGTCCAATTACAGATATATATCTTAAAATAATTCCGGAAAACAAAAAATGATACTCATCAAACAGGCTTATATATGGCGCAGCAAATTGAAAACCCAGATCAATTAAAAAACATAAGATTAATCCTGCTAAAGGGCTTTTAATAAACAGCTTATAAACAAGAGGAAAAATCAAAATAAACTGCATTAGAATAAGAACAAAAAATGAACCGGGGCCTGGAAAATACGGGGCTCCAATAAGAAAATAAAAAATGCTTACGGGGCCTGCAGATGTACTTGTTGCACCCCAGCTTACTATGCCGTTATACGTATTACTCCAACCATTAATATGGAATCCCGTAGGAAAAAACAATATAATGTCTATTAAAAAACATAAAAGATTAATTAAAATCAGCGGGAAAACCAATCTAATGAACATATTCTTAAAATATTTAAAAGAATATATTTCATATAAATTTTGCAGATTATTTCTTTTAAAAGAATTTGCTCTATTAAAACCCAATATTATAAAAAATACAGGAACCGGCTGAATAATCTGCCATAAAGAATCTATAGGAAAAAACCAGCCTAATGTATGAATTGCTACAACGCAGATAATGCATATTACTTTCAAGACATCTACCTGAAAGAAATACTCATTATTAATGGGGCCATTCGAAATTAAACTATTATCTGATACTCTGGATTTTATTTTTACATCCTTCTAACTTGTATTTTTCATATGATAGTTAATTCTGTTATCTCAATCAAGTTGCTATTGCGCTATTCTTTTTGCCTAAAAGCAAAAATAATTGATTACCTTTACATTATTATATATAAAACCTATATGCTTAAAGAGCGGTACATCACAGATAATATAGTAGAAGACCTCATTCATTGAAAAGATGGTATTTATAGGCGGTGCCAGACAGGTTGGTAAAACAATATTAGCAAAAAAGATTATAGCCAGGCATTTTAAAGGCACTGCAGATTTCCTATTTTAAAGAAAGGCTGAATATACCTTATGCTTATCAGGTGGCATGTAAAAAGAATATTCATTTTATTAAAAATGGCTGCCATGTGGTTTCTGCTGATAAATTCCTAGCTTCATTAATATAATCTTATACAGACATAACTTTGAATTATTATTATGCTTAAATAATTAAATCACATTTTTACAGAAACCTCTGCATTACAGTAGACGCACCTGCCCTTTTCTATACCTTTAATAGTCACATTGTACCCTGCCCTTTTAATTAAAAGTTTCCTGCATTTTGGACAGTAAGTATTTGTCTCGCTGGAACCAACATTTCCAAGGTACACATAATTTAAGTATTTTCCGGCAAGCTCTGCAAGGCGCTTAACAGTTCCCGGAGGTGTAGGCGGAATACTGTATTTGTAAGTTGGATAATAACATGACAGGTGGTAGGGAATGTCCGGTGAAAGCCCGGAAAGAAAACGTGCAATACTCTCTATTTCCTCATCCGAATCATTCTTACCTGGAATTACAAGTGTTGTCACTTCAAGATGTATTTTCCCTGCTGCCTCCGAAATAAAGCGCTTTACCTCTGCCAGGCTTCCCCCAACTTCCTTCTTATAAAAATCATCTGTAAAAGCCTTTAGGTCTATATTAGCAGCATCCAGATATTCTAAAAGTTCAACTGCCGGTTCCGGATTAATATAGCCGTTAGAAACAAGTACATTCTTAAGCCCGTTCTTCCGCGCAATTTTTGCTGAGTTTAATACATATTCAAAATGTATAAGAGGCTCAGAATAAGTATAAGCAATTCCAACGGAATTATGACTCTTTGCAATTACAACAAGTTCCTCGGGAGTTTTTTCATCAAAACGCCCTTTATTTGTCTGGCTTATAGAATAATTCTGGCAGAACGGGCAGTGAAATGAGCAGCCATAAAATCCTATGGAAAGTATGTCCGACTCAGGATAAAAATGATATAGAGGTTTTTTTTCTATAGGGTCCATAGCTATAGCGGAAAGTTTACCATACAGAGGCAGATCAAGATCTCCGTTTTTATTAAACCTAATCCTGCATATGCCGTGTCTGCTGTTGGATATTTCACATTTATTTGGGCATAACTCGCAGAGTATTTTATTACCATCTGATTTTTTATAATACATACCTTTCATGTGCAAATCCGAAAATCATTATAACATTTTTTGAATAGTTTTACAGCTTTATTTTTTTTATATAAATGCTTGATATTATATTACATTTATATTACTATAGTATATATAGTGTGATATATGAACAGTTATGATATTATCTCTGGCTTAATGATATCTCTCGGCAAAAAAGAATACTCAATAGAAAGTTTAAAGTATTTGACAGACCTGTTTAATATAAAAGAATCGAATTTAAGGACTAACTTATCCAGAATGAAAAACAATGGGATAGTACAAATCCGAAAAACGGGCAAGAAAGCATATTACAGCCTAAGTGAGAAATCTGTGAGAATTTCCAAAAATGTTTCTTTAAGTTTTAAAAATTTAAGCTGGGAAAAATGGAACGGAGAATGGCTCGGAGTAGCTTTTAGTGTTCCGGAATCTAATAAAAGCTTCCGCCATAAAATACGCAAAAAACTTACTGCTTACAGACTTGCTGCGCTTTATCCCGGATTCTGGATTAGGCCTTTTAATAATGCAGAAAAGCTGCTTACTAAATTAGATGATTTAAGAAAGAATAATTTCTGTACTTTTATTAAATTTAATTTAATTGATGCACCTAAGAAGGAATCCATAATTAAGATGTGGAATCTTATAAAGGTAAACTTAGAATTATTAAAAGGATTAAGCCTTTTAACAGCAGAGAAAAAGACATTAAAAAACATAACACCGGCAAAAGCATTAATAAAAAAAATAAATATCGGAAGTACTATTGTACCCCTGCTATTTAAAGATCCGCTTCTGCCTGATTGCTATTTACCGGACAATTGGAAAGGCCCGGAATTAAGAAAAAAATTTATACAGTGGGATGAATTAGTTACAGATATTTCAAAACCTTACTGGAAAAAAATATTTAAACAAGGAGAAATCAATGCCAAAACAAACTTTTAAATATGAGATTTGCGAACTAAGCAAAGAAACTGTTCCTCTTTACTGTGTTTGCCTGGAAGATTGGTCAGATGAAATGAAAGAAGCAGGAAATCATAAAGCACTCTGGTATGAAAAAATGAAAGATAAAGGTTTGCGGGTAAAACTTGCAAAGAATAACAAGGGAGAAATAGGAGGAATGATTCAATACTTCCCGGCAGAGTATGCAGGAGTTAATGCGCCAGGTATGCTTTTTATACAATGTATATGGGTACACGGTTATAAAAAGGGGCGGGGAAATTTTCAGAAAAAAGGCATGGGTACAGCGCTTATTAAGGCAGCAGAAGAAGATGCAAAGTCCTTAGGGGCAGATGGACTTATTGCATGGGGCCTTGCATTACCATTCTGGATGAAAGCTTCCTGGTATAAAAAAAGGGGATTTAAAATTGCGGATAAACAGGACATGATGATACTTTTGTGGAAGCAGTTTAAAGAAAATGCACAGGAACCAAAATTGATTAGAAAGCAGAAAGATCCTCTAAATAACATACAGAAAGATAAGGTAATTATCTCTGCATTTATAAATGGTGTGTGTCCTGTTGGAGGCTTAAATTATGAAAAAAGTAAGAAAGCTGCTTTAAGTTTTAAGGAAAAAGTTGAGTTTAGAGAAATAAATACGTATGAACCGGAAGTAATAAAAGAATGGGGAATTACTGATGCAGTATACATTAACAATAATCTGATTACTGCCGGGCCTCCTTTAAGCTATGAAAAAATTTTGAAGCTTATTAAAAAGGAAGTTAAAAAACTGCCCGGATAGCAGTATTCAGCTGGATATCAATATTCAGAAAGATGATTCCATTCAGCATTTTCGAGCCAGGTATCCGGATTGGAAATAAATTCAATTATATTTTCGATTAAAAAATAATGCTGTTTTTCTTCTTCTTTTATTTTTGAAATTATCTCTTTTTGAATATCACTTTCTATTTCTTTATTTTTTAGATCGTCATAAAAATCTATACTCTGCTTTTCCAGATCTAATGCTTTTTCATATACTTCCTTCCGGGACATATTAATTCCGGAAAGGTCTTCATTTTGCTCTTTAATTTTCATGAATATATTTTTTGATTGTCCCAGTATTTTTGTTTCTTTAAAATTATAATCACTGCTCTCTTTCATAGCCTTTATAATGTCATAATGTTCAATTTCATTATCTGCTAAAAGTAAAAAAATGTTCTTTAAACCTGGATTAGCAGCTTTTTTAGCTAATTCTCTGTAATAGTTTTCACCGTCTTTTTCCATCTGCATTGCATATTCAAAAACATTCATAAGTATTCCCCCTTATTATTATAATTAGTTCCTCTTAATATAATACTAAAAATAACAATTACAATTCCAGCTAATTCAGTTTTTAATATTTTATGAAAGCATATCCTGAAAATATATTAAAAAAAAGTCCCGGTTATAATACCGGGACTTCACAATTATTCGTATATAAATTCTAACCAAGAATTTTCTTAATTTCATCTACCTTGTCTGTTTTTTCCCATGAGAAAATATCACGTCCAAAATGGCCATAAACAGCAGTTTTCTGGTAAATCGGTTTTTTAAGATCTAAAGCATCGATAATTCCATGCGGAGTTGTACTAAAAATCTTTCTTATCATATTTTCCATTACAGCATCATCAACTTTTCCTGTTCCAAAAGTTTCTACAAATATAGAAACAGGCTCTGCAACACCGATAGCATATGCAAGTTCTACTTCACATTTGGAAGCATAACCTGCAGCGACTATATTCTTCGCTATGTATCGTGCCATGTAAGCTGCAGACCGGTCCACTTTACTTGGGTCTTTACCGGAGAATGCTCCGCCGCCATGACGAGCCATTCCGCCATAAGTATCTACGATAATCTTTCTTCCTGTAAGCCCTGCATCTCCATGAGGCCCGCCAACAACAAAACGTCCTGTTGGATTAATATGGTATACGACATCATTATTCAAAAGCTCAGCAGGTATTGCTTTTTTAATTACTTCTTCTATTAAACCCTCTCTTAATTTTTCATATGCAATCTCGTCATCATGCTGATGAGAAAGAACAACAGTTGTAACAGCAGCAGGTTTTCCACCCTTATACTGGACTGTAACCTGACATTTTCCGTCCGGCCTTAAAAAAAGAAGTTTACCGTTTTTTCTTACTTCAGCCGCTTTCTTCATTATTTCCTGCGAATAGTGAATCGCTGCAGGCATTAGCTCCGGTGTATCTATACAAGCATACCCGAACATCATACCCTGGTCTCCTGCTCCCTGTTCCTTATGAAGCCCTTTTCCTTCTGTTACACCCTGGGAAATATCAGGCGACTGCTCATGGATTGTAGAGATAACTGCACATGATTCATAATCAATTCCATATGCAGGATTATCATATCCAATAGATTTTAAAACTCCTCTTGCTATTCCCTGCACATCTATATAACCATGTGTTGTAATTTCGCCGCCTACTAATACGAGGCCGGTAGTTGTATATGTTTCACATCCAACCCTTGAATTTGGGTCCTGTTTAATCGCACTATCTAGAATTGCATCGGATATCTGGTCGCATAATTTATCCGGATGCCCTTCTCCTACACTTTCTGAAGTAAATATAAAATCCTGTCTTTCACTCAAATTTTGTTCCTCCTAGATATTAACTATTGTTTTTTATACTGATTATTATGGAATATTCAGATAAATTGATATTTTACATTATTTAAGAAAAAATAACATTTATCGGGTCAAAAGTCAATATTGTTCTTTCACAAAGCAATTTGCA
>Ga0114923_10003359_pt1 | contig 10791 bp, 27 predicted proteins | sample SumtaG_FD_89578 | JGI IMG/M metagenome (GOLD analysis project Ga0114923, IMG submission 89578) | Deep subsurface microbial communities from Indian Ocean to uncover new lineages of life (NeLLi) - Sumatra_00157 metaG | ecosystem: Environmental > Aquatic > Marine > Oceanic > Sediment | place: near...
CTCTATGGAGGACACACATAGAGCAAACACCCCCCCGGGGTATCGATCCTCATGCTGCTGGTACTCACACGCTACTCCCTCTCTGTCCGCTGTCCCCTAGAGCACACAGAGCGTAGAGCATTCTCATGAGTGAGTGATGGTGCATGTGTACCACACTGATTCATTCATTCAATTGAAAGGAGTTACACCTATGAAGATACGTACTGAGTTCTCAAGTACTGCGTTATTCGCCCTTGCCAATAAGGTAGGGTTCTCTACTGATACAGTCAATGATCAGGCCATCAAGCAGTCACTGGGCAAGCTGTCCACGCTGGCAGCTGCTGGTCGTCTGATGGTCATCCCTGCTTCAGCTAGCGTTGAAGAGGTTCGTGAGGCTGTGCCTTGTGTAGTAGGACAGGAAGCTAGTAAGGCTATCGTTGCAGCTAAGGCTGCTGGTAAGCTGGTCTACCATGTCATCCCTACTTACATGCGTGTGTTCGAGCAAGGTAGTGGTGATGGTCGTGAAGGTCGTCAGACTGCTCAGTTTGAAGGTTTCGCTGACACTGATTCACTGATTCCATAAGGATATATTAGGTAGTATTTACTGTATATCTGTACAGTAATTATAAAAGGGTGTGTAGTACTAGTAACTGTCTTTTGTGTGGTTATTAGTACTATATATCTATAGCTTAATTATCTCTATCTATATATTAATAGTAGTAGTTAGGCTTAAGTATTAGGGTTTTTGGTTTAACCCCAATGGGGGAGTTTAATAACTATAACTTTAATGCAACCTATTTACAAGGAGAATATCCCATGGAAGCAATGTTTCGAAGTGTGTTTACCTTCATCGTTACTGCCGCCGATACTTTAACCCAGACTATGTTATCCCTTAACCATTTGGCAAGGGGTGCTAAGCATCGTACTGAGGTTGTTGAACGCAAGTCTATTACTGCTGCCGCGCTGTCTGAATTAGATAACGTGAACTCCGTAGCTGAACGACTTGAAGAGATTAACAGTAATGCAGATGGTATTGGTGATGAAGCCTTTAAAGCCGCTGAACTGTTTATCTTAGAGTACCAGGCCAAGCGTAAAGCTGAGAGTAAGCCTGTTCCGTTCGCTGTTAGAAAAGCAGATGCGTCTGAGACACCAGACAAGAAGAAATCTGCTCAACCGTCTAAAGCCGAGCAATCAGCAATAGACAATTTGTAAGCACCACTCAATGCTTTAGCAATAGAGCATTGACTAGTGTTTATCGTGAACACTACTGATCACGTAGGTTACCTTAATGTCTTTGCATGGCTTTGTTCACAACTGGTAGCCTGCGTGATCCTTATTACCCAATACAATACTGTTATTCGACACTAACTCTCTTAAGGAGAATATAGCATGAAAACTAAAATAGCCCATACAACTGAAGTAAAGTTCTATCGTAAGAACCACATCATCCACAATGCTAATGGTATGGGTTTGGGTACTGTGGTATTCACCGGTAAAGCCCAGCGTGTTATCAATGGTGCTGATAGTCCTTCTATCAATGCAGCTAAGCGTGAGTCACGTCGGTTACAGGAAATACATGGTCACGGTTGTTTGAAGGTGGTGTCATGAATTGGCAACCAGTGTTTATATCCTATCGTATCTACGCAGACGGCTCAGTTGTCCATGAGGATGACTTCGATAAGTATTATAACGCACAACCCTATTATGATAATTACACCTCTTACAACATACCTGAGGAGCTTGTAGCACACATTTCTGGAGATATCTCATGAACCGTTTAACTGACATTATGCTTGGTACACAATTATGTACTTGGTTATCGGCTGTATTTATGTACATTGCTCATCTCATTGAGCATGGTGCTATTCTTAACCCTAATTGGCATTGGGCTATATATGCATTGCTTGGTATTGCCGTATTCTTCATGCTATTACCACACATAGCATTCCCTGTAATCAAGGAGTAATTTATGTACAATCCACCTAACCGTAAGATGGACAGCCTTGTTCGTCAAAATGAAATAATGGAACGCATTGCTAGAGTTGTAATAGCCCTATCAGTTATATCCATCGTTTACCACCTATTCACCCTGGCCTTATAGCCATCCTGCTACTGCTCCCTTGTACCTAACCCGTGCAAGAGGGCAAGAGCAGAAGAGCCAAGATAGATTGGTTAAGGAAAGAAAGGATACATCATGCACCAAGCAATTAGAGTAAGAGCATGCATCAACCAATGCTTCTTTTATAAGACAGAATCTCAAGTAATGTACTGTGATTATCCAGGGGATAGATCCATGGAAGACAAGTATATAATCCATAACACCATGGAAGATAATATCCCACCCAAATGCCCATTACGTTCTAATACAGTAACCATCCATATCAGCTTAATGTAGGAGAGATAGATTATGACACCACGACAAATAACTATGATTCAAGAGCTAGCTACCTTCATGCGGGCTCCTAGAGATGAAATACATGTTAGTAAAAGTGATGCTTTCTTTGTATCTCAATTATGGGGTACTGAAATTAGTAAACAACTAACTACAGGATCCAGACTACTTAGCTTACATATCAGATACATTAGACAACCTAAAATTGATGCTAATGAAAATATGCGTCGAGATTGGGAAGCCCAAACTGAACCTAATATGCGTGCATTAAAAGTACACTTTGATAACTTACAACGTAACCTACACCGCATAACAGAGGAGATTGGACTATGAACTATGCAAAGATGCTTCAAGATAAGATAGGATCTACTCAGATAACTCTACGTATCCTTCGATACTTATTCATTGGAGCAATCCTTACTTATGGTGATCCAAATATCCTTACTAGTCTTAGTGCCTGGATACAATCATGGGTATGAAATATTGGAACATTCAGAAATCAGGAACCAGCATAATGCTTAAACAAGAAGATAGAGTTATATCTATCTCCCATGCTAACAGTGATGTGATATTTACTGAAGAATGTGACCACCATTTTGATGCCAATTACTCCCAAGATGAAGCTATTGAGTTATTAATGGAAGCAATAATATGGATCTTACAGTCGAAGTAGTAAACCAAACAGAATATGAAGGTGCTGATGCTATCTATGTTGGTAGACCTAGTGCATTAAGCAATCCATTCTCGATTAAACAACACGGTAGAGATCAAGCAATGAAACTGTATAAACAGTGGTTAAATCTACAGTATCTCACCGAGAATAGGAGGGTTATCAATGTATTAAAGAGTCTGGTAAAGCAGCTCAGAAAAGATAAGAAGATAGTTCTATCCTGTTGGTGTGCTCCTGAGGTGTGCCATGCACATTTGATAGGCCAGGCTTTGCTTAAGATGGCAAGCTGGCAAGAGTTAAAGAATAGTCGTTGATCTATTGTCTGGTGACAATACACTCAAGATAGCGAATCATCTCGCGTATTCCTTAAGCCCTGAAACATCTCGCGAAAACCCTGATGATCCAATTAATCAAGGCCGAGAATACTTGTGCTAAGAGGCATTACCCACTTAGAGAATATTCATCACCTAGATCTTCTACTATTAATACATTCAATCTTAACTAAGGAAAAATTATGGACAAACTACCTTATGACATTGGTGACAAGGTCACATTGGTATCTAGAAATACATATGCTCACTTAAGCCCAGGAACTATAGTAACCGTTATAGACACCCAACCAGGTATATTCCCGCCAGATATCTATGTAACGGTGAAAGACAACTCCGGTCGAGAGGTAACAGGTTTCTCGTGGAGATTTGAACCCTTTCCCCAATTCCTTCAACCAACCAATCATAACCAAGGAGCACCAACATGAACACCGTGAAAAGCATGCCAATAAAGGTTAAGCCTTTAGAAGCACAAATATATACTACCGAACAAATAGCCAAACGTAATTGCCCAGTAGGTGTCTATAAAGCTGTTAACCCAGACCTAGTAGGTTATTGGGTAGTAAGCTCACTAGCTCTAATACACTTTGATAATATTGCTAATAGAATAAACAGCTTAAGTACACCTTCCAAATTTGCTGAAGGCTATGTTCGGGTAGAAGACGCTACTGTCGTATTTGATATTGTTATCACATCTAAATAGGAGATAGATACTCATGAAAGGTCAAGGCAAACCAAACCGCATCAAGAACATGAAGCAATACTTTAATCGTATGCTTATGGGCATGATTAAATCAGGTAACACTGCTTACAATAAGCTAGTTCAAGGTGCTGAGCAAAAGCTAGGCATCCGTCAACGCTTTGTAGGTAGCTCCTTCCATCCCACCAGAAATGGTAACAAACGTCCTGGACGTACCCGTAAAAACCATGCAGGTAACTGGCCTAGGCCTAACCCTGTACGTCGTGCTCGCAAGACACTCAATGGTGAGATTCAACATCTCGTATACCCTCGTGGCGCCATGAATGGCTATGTCCCCACTATGGACCAGACCAAAGCCCTTGAAGATCGTCTTGGTCTCAAAGTACAAGTACGTGGTGGTAAGTGCTTCGTAGGAACAACACAACTCGAAATGCCTATTAATGTAACGATTGATAAAGCAACTACTTTATTAGACGCTCATCTCCACACCAAATATGGTGGTGATCTTGGTGGTGATTATGCGGACATACATGGTAACCACCTCAACTTAAATTCAAGATAAACATTTAGCAATAGCTTAAGGAGATTTAAAATGCAAATTCCATTTAAAACAAAAGATAAGATCGTAATGATTGGTACATTAATTGCTGGTCATGTTGACTCTTGTGCTGATGCCCAACTAACTTACAATGTGGCAAATAAAGCCGGAGAAGTTTTAGGTTTACTTGACTTTGGTGATACAGCTATTGGCTATATTGATTTGCGAGGCAATAAGTCATCACGAAAGACAGTGCGAGACCTTCTCTATACTGATTACCACACAAACCTAGGGGGGTATCCTCAACTATTAGCAATATCTCGTTACAAGCCATCCCAACATACGTTAAATGGGATTGACATATACATACGTATGAGTTTATATGCTGTACATTGTGATTGGGCAAAACCTAAGTTAATTGGTACATTTGACGAACCCTTAAATAATGCTTGCATTATAAAATGGGGTGTCCCAATAGAACCTTATACTGCTGGGCAAACTATTCTTTATGGTGAAGATATTACTCCCTTCAAGCCCTTTGTCTCAATAGACTAACCAACCTGATAGAGCCCTCCGAGGGCTCTATCTTCTAGGAGAAATTAACATGACAATAGATTGGAAAATAGTAGAACAACATCTTTACTGTCCTATATGTGGTGATAAAGCACACATATCCCCAGAATCAGATGGTAGACAAGGTGAACATAGGCACTACTTCTCATTATCTCGTGAAAAAGCTCAAGAGATTTCAGATGCACACAAATCCACTCGCTGTAAACTAAATGATTTACTTGACAATATGAATGCTTTAGAAATCCAACAGGTATTAACAACCATAAAATCATGGAGATAGAACATGACTGTTCGTAATGTAATTATATTTGATATTGATGGAACCTTAGCAGACTGTTCACACAGACTGCCTCACATTCTGGACCAAGTGCCGGCTGACTGGGATACATTTGATGCTCTTATCAGCGATGATGCACCAATACCAGGAATGATAAGACTACTTCACATCATAGCCATTAACCCGATGATTAAAATCATATTGCTTACAGGTCGAGCTGATCGCAATGATGTGCAGAAAGATACTCGTACCTGGTTAAAAGAACAAGGAATTAATGGCGCCCGATTCAATAAGCTTCTTATGCGGGGTGCTGGCGATCGTAGGCCTGCAACCATTGTGAAACAGGAACAACTTGAACACTATGGTTATACGCCTGAACAAGTAATCACTATCTTTGAAGATGACCCAGCAACTGTAAAACATTTACGTAACCTGGGATATCACGTCTGTAATGTAGATGATCGTCCATTCATTGAAGGTGAGCATGAAGGAGGCCCAGAATGAAAGTTTCAATTGAGACAGAACAAGTTAAAATTGCACATTTAGAAATGTCACTAACTGAATTAGATTGGCTAAAGAGTCTAATAAGCAATTTGATATGTTTTCCTACATATGTAAACCATCAAATAGCTGATGATGTAAGACCTTTTAGAAAGTTCTATAAGGAGTTAAACACATGAAAGCCTTAACTAACCCCACCTATATATTGGAAATGGATGAAAATGAAATTCAATTTCTACGTAGTTATATGCAAAATCCACCCCTTAAATTAGGTATGAATAGCGATGAATCACGGGAGGCTGAAAGTACTACTAACCGTAATCTACGTGAAATATTCTTCATAAATACAGATGCACTATTAGATCACAGGAGTTAATATGAATGAGACCCTCACAAGAAGAAATCGAAGCCACTTACTCCCAGCGCAATATCCACGATATCTTACATCAAAGTATCAGCTATGAGATAGATAACAAGCTCTCTACATGGGCTATAGGTGCCTTTATACGGGTTAATGATTACATTGAACAGCAGTACTACACTGCTAAAGGTGACTTATTCACCAGTAAGAACACCCGTATACAAGCATTGAAAGACCGCACAGCTGTGAAAGGATTTGATGATATCATTGTGGCCATAGTAGCCGCTGCTATCCGTGGTAAGCGAGACCAAACCATTCAACAGGTGATAGGGTATCTGCAGGCATACATGCCTCATGATGATCATTTTGATCGAGCCCGTACAGCTGGTGAGCTTATAGCAGTAACCGCAGGACCAGGTAGACTCTTTCACATTGAACGTCCGATCAATGAAGAGGCACCTGTGGTCAAGATCAACTATTGGTCAGCTATTTATGGCATGTTCCAGGATGAGTTTGAATTTATTGATGATACCTTTTTCAATCCACCACTGATTAAACCACCTAAGAAAGTTACCAATAGCTACTCCTGTGGCTATCACACTTTTGATGAGAAGGTAATACTGGGTTCCAATACCCAGCATGACGATCAACTCAACTATGAGACTCTGAATATCTTGGGTAAGATCCCGTGGATATTGGACCCATATGTTAGAGCACTACCGGAGACTCCGCCGGCAGATCTAGTAAACACTCAAGATATACTGAACTTCATTAAGCATGCCAACCAGGCACAGAGGATATACAACATCCTTGGTTCAGGTAGCTTCTTCATGACTTGGCAATTTGACTCTCGGGGACGTGTGTACTCACACGGTCACCATGTCAACTTTCAAAGCTATGACTACAAGAAGATAATGCTCAATTTTAATCACTACGAAGTAGTGACCACTTAATCTATCTGAGAGCTCCTGTAGAGCCCGTCAGCAGCATTGCATAACTAGAGGTATGCCAATGTATAGCTATGGGGCAGGAGCTCTTAGATAGTCATTTAAAATAGGAGATAGATCATGAATAAATTAGTAGCCTTTATGTTTTACTTATTCGCTTTTCTTTGCTCAGCAGCAGTTACTTATATCTTGCCCGGTACGAATGAAGATACAGCTTTTATTGATGTCATGGGTGCATTTATTAGCATTAGCTTCTTCGTAGCTGCAGTTATTCATCTTATAAATTCAATTCTGGATGACATAAGTAACCCCGGAGAAAAATAATGCACGCCATACCAGCCTTAGCCACTAAACTGCAAGCCGAACATGCTAAGACCAAAGCCTTCATTGCAAAGAATCGTAAGAAATTTGGTTTAGTTACCCCACACCCAGCTGGAATCTCTGATAGAGCACCAATAGTTATAAATTCTGGAGGCTTCTCAAGCCACAGTGTCCCCAAGATAGATAGGGATCTTGAGAACTGGTACCACCCTCGACATTAAATAGGAAAACTAATGCAAACATTCAAATACTTAAGCACTAAATCTTTAGGTATTGTGTGGGATTGGTGTGAAGTACACCCCACAGATTCCCTATCAAAGCTATACATGAAACTTTGTAGCATGATGGGTGATTATGAAGAGGAAAGTATTATGTTACGACAAACATATAACCTAAATAAACCATTCCCAGGATTTGATCACAAAGTTCGCGCCAAGCGTAACTTATATAGAGAAGGTGTTAGGATTCAAGGTTGTATGTGCCATAGACATCAATACGTCGCGAGGGACACAATTGGTCGAATTATTTTCAATCCCATACGAAAACAACGTCAACAGGAGAAATTATGCAAACCTTTAGTGGAATAGACTACCTAAGGATAGACGTGGCAAATCAATTTGGTCTTGACCGATTGAAATGGGACGATCGACTCTATTGGGTAGATGACAACAGGCCAGACTTAGTAAAGCTTTCAGAGAATGCTAAGACACCCATGGCTTTTGATAAGGCTGTTCGAGCACTAGTATGTGCTGAGAATGGTGAACCAACCAATCACATAATGGGACTCGATGCAACAGCATCAGGTATCCAGGTGATGGCAGCAATGTCCGGCTGCAGATCTTCTGCAAAAGCTGTGAACCTTATAGATACAGGTAACCGTGAGGACGTATACGACTCGGTAGGTAATGAAATGACAGATCTCATTGGCCGGCAAATCGAGCGAGACACGATAAAGAAACCAATAATGACCTACTTCTACGGGTCTAGGGCAGTACCTCAACAGATCTTTGGAGAAGGCAAAGCATTAACCGCCTTCTACAATGCTCTTGAGAATCAACTGCCTGGCCCATCTGAGCTGATGAAGCTCTTCCAATCACACTGGGATCCTAATGCCACTGATTACCAATGGGCTATGCCTGATGGTCATGTGGTACATGTCCCAGTATCTGTCAAGGAAGACAAAGGATTGGAAATAGATGAAGCTGATCATTTGAGATTTACTTATCGAGCTGAGGTTGTGAAGCCTCAGCATCAGGGCCTAGCCTTAGCCGCTAACATTGTTCACAGTGTTGATGGCTGGATATGCCGTGAGATGGTAAAGGGAGCCAATGCTAAAGGGTTCTACCTGGCTACAATCCATGATTGCTTCTATGCACACCCTAACCATATGGATATGGTTAGACAATTGTATCGGGAAGCTATGGCAAGTGTAGCAAGTATGAACATGGTAACAGCTATCTTATCTCAGATTAGTGGTCGGACTATTCCGTATCACAAGCTCAGCAGCGGTCTGGATCAAGACATCTTGTTCTCCGAGTATGCTCTCTCATAGTTCATCGTTCGTCGCTCCGCGACTGAGGTGGGTGACTCTCCGTTGGAGAGTTGCTCGCCTCATTTTTTTTTTTTTTATCAGAGACACAGCATGATAAATATTAAGAAACTTTACCAGCATCCAGAAATACATTGGAACTTACGAGAATGTGAACGGGCCGCAAAACATATAGCTACAGATGGTTTAGGTACACCTTATCCATGGCCTGGCTATATTGGGAATCACTTTGGGCCTGTCCTCTTTAATGGCGGATGTGTTTATAGAGGGGATTGGTATCCCGGTGAACACCGTGAACTACCTTTGGTACATAAAAATTTTGAAATAATACATGTCCCAACTTGGGGCTATCGTATTGTAAGGACATAACTATGAAAGATATAATTGGTCAAGAAATCAGAGCAGGGGATGACATAATCCATACCGGTGGACACCATGCAATAGGCAAGCCTGGCAAAGTTATTAAGGTCCATAAAAAGAAAGTAACAATAGAAAGAATGATTAACCCAGGAACACCTTATGCACTATTATATCGAGGCAGTGTTTTCCCAGACACATTAGTAGTTGTTACCACTAACCTCACGGCTTTATCCCTTATATAAGAAGCTTGATTTCATTTTCACAAAATAAGCCTATATTCCACATTTACCGCTTGAAACCATTCGGAGTAATATCATGGATAATTCCTCAACTGAGCTACATAAAAATGAGACTCTAATTGTACTCACATACCAAGACCGTACTGTTAATTGGCGTGCCACAGATTGGGATTTTAGTGGTCGTCAAGGTGTAGCACTAAATAATAGCAACACAGATGAGCAATTATTAATATCTGCCAACTGCCCAACTCTATTACACATTCTCATAAATGAAGGAGCTACATCATGAATGCTAGATCAGCTACGGCCATCCCAAATCCCTTAGCACAATATATGCCTGTCAACTTATTTGACGCCTTTGATCTAGTACAGGATTGCTTCAATGCACAACGTGTACCCAACCTAATCTCAAGCCCAGGTGTAGGCAAGTCTTCCCTGATTCACCAGGTAGCAGCTGCTAATGAGCTCATGGTAGTCGACGTACGTCTAAGTACCATTGACCCAACTGAGCTCAATGGCTTCCCACATATTTGGGAAATAGATGGCCGTAAAGTAGCCAGTTATATACCCATGGATATGTTCCCTGTGAGAGGTAAAGAATTGCCTATAAATCCAGTAACTGGCAATCCCTACAAAGGATGGGTACTCTTACTGGATGAATTTAATGCAGCACCCAACATGGTTCAAGCCGCGGCCTATAAACTTGTGCTTGACAGAATGGTGGGCATGTACCACCTGGACGATCGCTGTGTTGTGGCTACCGCTGGTAACCTCAGCTCTGATAAGGCACTGACCAATCGTCTAGGCACTGCCATGCAGTCACGGGTAGTTCATCTACCCATCATGGTCTGTAACAAGACTTGGCACTTCTGGGCTAATACTCATGACATTGATCATAGAGTTCAGTCCTTCCTTAAATGGAAGCCAGAACTCTTACATCATTTCGACCCAAACCATGATGACCTCACCTTCCCTTGCCCTCGAACCTGGGAATTCACAAGTGACATCTTCAAGCCTTACGACCCAATCCCTATGAAGAAACTGCCATTACTAGC
>Ga0114923_10003360_pt1 | contig 10791 bp, 13 predicted proteins | sample SumtaG_FD_89578 | JGI IMG/M metagenome (GOLD analysis project Ga0114923, IMG submission 89578) | Deep subsurface microbial communities from Indian Ocean to uncover new lineages of life (NeLLi) - Sumatra_00157 metaG | ecosystem: Environmental > Aquatic > Marine > Oceanic > Sediment | place: near...
CCAACCCAAAGTATCCTTATTGGGGGGGTGCTATCTACAAACTTCCACGAGAGCTTCGCCAAAAGTTGCGCGCTCATATAAATGAAAAGGAGATGTTGCGGTTTAAAGGGACAGGCAACTATCAAGATGAGGGATATATGCATCGTTTAGCTACACTAGCAAACGTTCCAAAACAAAAGTTACCAGATGATCGCAAGTGGTGCTACGGCAGCTATGAAGTTGGGGTCGAAACTAGTGCTATGATACACATTCGCCCTCGTATGAAAAAAAATGACGTAATGGTTCGTTGTCCAAAAATGGAAGTATATGCTGATATGATTACTAGAGGATTAATTGAATGACAATGTGGGATGGCTTTTTGGCAAAAATCATCAAGGAGTATAATTCTTCCCCTAATGATTTTTTACGACAACCTACGATTAGTTTGGCTCTTCATAATAATTGTCAAGCGCTAGCAAAATCATATTACAAAGAAATGCAAAAATGTTCATTCTGTGCGCAAAATATTCTCCCCAACTTATCAGAAAGTCGAGTGGGAAACCCATACGCGTTTAAGATTGTACCAGAATTGAGCCCCATGACTATTGAACACGTTTGGAATCTTCATCTTATGAAAAAACACCTGGATATTTTTGCACCCAAAGAAGTATCGCACGTAGTTGATATTGGAGGTGGTTACGGAAATCTTTGTCGACTGTTCAAAAACTGTTTTGATTATAAGGGACGATATCAAATCGCTGATTTTCCGTTTATGTTAGATTTACAGAAAAACTATCTGAAACAAAACGCAATAACCGACGTTGATTTTCTGCCTCTCGATATGGACCAACTACTACCAAGAGACGGAGAAACCTCCATGTTGATTGCAACATTTAGTATGAATGAAATGCCTCTAGCAACTCGAGCGCTCATGGAACCACATCTCACTAAATATGATTACATTTATATAGCACACAACACCAAATTTGATGGCGTAGACAACACAGAATACTTCAAAAATCTTAAAGCGACGCTATCAGCCGACTTCGAGATAGATTATTTTCGAAATCCACACAGAGGTCTCAATATGTGGTTTATGATCTGTAAAACGAGAAATAAAATAACCACACCATGAAAAAAATAATACTACAACACTGGACAAGAAACCCAAATGATGTATTAACACATAAACGATTTGATGCTGTTGTTAAATATATGTATGCATCAAATTTATCAAGTGATTATTATAAAAGTGCATACAAAGAACATATTAGAGTTTTGAATAATTTTCATGAAGGAACACCAAGAAAAAGTGGCTTTGAAGATTTTGACAATGCATTTAAATCGATAATTAATAATACTGTTGATGAGCCAGTTCCAGTAAATCATGAAGGACATATTGCAAATGGTGCTCATAGATTAGCAGCAGCATTATATCATCAAAGACCTATTAATATTAGAAATACAAATTCAAATGAAAATTATGAGTTGCTGTGTGATTATAAATTCTTTATTGAAAAGGGATTATCACAATCTCTTTTGAAAAGAACAGCAGTAGAATATGCAAAACTCAAATCTAATACACATATTATTTGCTTATTTCCTATTGCTCATACACGTATTAATGAAGTTATGAATATAATTAATGAATATTCTAATGTATTTTATCATTCATCTGAAGTATTAAATTCTGAAGGACAACTTGGTTTAATGAAAGAAATATATCTTTCTGAGTTGATAGAACAAAAAGCTGTCTCGGCAGCTGGTTGGGCAAATGAAGAAGGTATAAGAAGAAAAGGAAACCTATGTTTTAGAGATAAAACTAATGTAACATTTATATTAGTAGATGCAAAAAATCTTGAAACTTTAAAAGAAATGAAAAATAAGGTTAGAGCATTATTCAATGTTGGTAACCATTCTATTCATATTAATGATACTCATGAGGATACTGTTAGAATAGCTAAAACAGTATTCAATGATAATAGTATACATTTTCTCAATAATAGAAAAAACATTTTATTTCCAAATTATAGAAAACTTATGAATGCTACGAAACCAGATGATAATACAGTAATTACTGGTTCGAGTGTATTATCATTATATGGTTTAAGAGATTGTAAAGATCTAGATTTAATTTATTATAATAATGCACCAGTTGACTCTCATAATCAATATTTAGAAACACATTATAAATTGACTCTTGATAATATTGTTAACAATCCACTCTATCACTTATATCATAATGGCTTTAAATATGTCTCTTTAGATGTAATAAAGAATATGAAGGTAATAAGAAATGAACCAAAAGATATTATAGATGTACAATTAATAGAGAAAATGAGAGCTTAAAATGAAAAACCATGTTGAATATTTTAAAACTCTTCGTCAAAAACTAAGTAACGATTTTAAAATTACTTACATAAAAGATCCAAACAGAAGGGCTTGGTTTTTACTATGCAAGAATAAACGAACTAAAGGGGAAACAAGTGAGAAATTTAATATATCAATGTTATGATGGTAAATTGTTGCCTGGCAATCATGCAAGTATTGCCAACATGCAACGGTACGCTGATAGTATCGGTGCTGAATACACATTTAGACATAATCCCAAATTTGGTGCCAAGATACTACCAGGGGTCAAGTGGGCATATTTTTATGATGCGGTCATGCCGGTGTATGATAAAACATTTCACGAATATGATAACGTGTTATCTGTTGATATCGATTTTTTTGCTGTAGATGGTGTTAAAGAGAGTATATTTGATGGGTTTTCCGCTGAAGTAGGATGCTGCACTGAGCCCCTTCAGCCTCTACTTCGTGCTAATTCCAAGTCCTCCATTTCTAGCTTGAATGATAATAAGTGGGCTGCTCACGTAAAAAATACGTGGGGAGCTGAGGTGCCCCGAACAGAGAATGGATTGGTAAAGATATATAACGCCGGTTTGGTTTTATGGTCGAACAGGGGAATGGTAAAAGCTCAAGAAAGGTTTGTTCCGATTATTGACTATGTGAATTCCATTACACCATTAAAAATCAACCCACATTATTCACACGACCAACTGTTTTTACACGCTATGTACACTGTAGCAGAAATGGATCACGTCGAACTCGACAACAGGTGGAATTGCTTAATTCACCACTACTATGATGATACCGGGAAAGTGAAACTCAGCGATCCTCGAACTAAAGAAACTAAGTTTGTTCATATTCAACTTCGAAGCGCTGATCACTGGGATGCGGCCACTCAATGGCGAATAACAAATCTACCTGTATCAGAATGGAAATTACCATAATTTTCAACATGATTGGTTCTACTATAAAAATAATTAAAGGATAATAATGAACATACTAATAACAGGACACTCCGGTTTTATAGGCAGTCACACTGCAGAATATTTTATGGATCGAGGTCATATCGTTTATGGTGTTGCACGATCGCTTGGTCCCTGTAACCATCATCAGTACAATATAGATGTCACTGACTATGATTCATTATCAAGGTTAGTAAACGAAAAATGCACCGACATTATTATTCACTTCGCGGGTAAGCCTATTGTTGCGGATTGCGACAAGGATCCCTTCAATGCATTTAAAGTTAATGGCCTAGGTACCGCAGCAGTTCTTGAAGCGGCTCGATACGCCAAAGTAAAGAAAACAATAGTAATCGAAACAGATAAAGTATATGGGTTCCAAGAAGTTGTACCAACGAAAGAAGATGCGGTTCTTAATCCAGGATCTCCATATGAACTATCAAAAATGATTGCTGCAACATTTTGTAATTTTTATAGAACGCATTACAAGATGGACGTTATTAGTGTCCGACCAGTAAACGTATTTGGTTCTAATGATTTTTCCTTTACACGAATAGTACCAGCCGCAATGAGAAATATTGCTTCTGGTCAAGGAATTCCTGTACAAGAACACGCTATCAAGATATGTCGTGATTTTATCTATGTTAAAGATGTAGCAAGAATGATGTATTTGTTGGCAACAGAGAAAACCAAGCATGGTGTTTATAATCTGAGTTCAAATGACTCGGTATCAATACTTGAATTCGCTCAACGTATAACGAAAGCTCTCAATCATGACGTAAAGCCAATTATTGTTGAAAAGCCGGGTAATTATCCAGAAATTCCATTCCAATCAATTGACGGATCTCGGTTCGTGGAGGAGTTTGGTTTCTCCTTCACACCATTCAAAGATGCCATAAAAGAAACATATGAGGCGTACTGTGAAAAATTTGATATACCAATATTGGGACGGTAATATTCTACCTGGCTGTACGGCCGGGTCCAAAGCTATGAAGGAATACGCTGATCGTATCGGCGCAGATTATCTTTTTGAGCACAATCCAAGATTTGTAACAAATGTTGGCAAGTACTCGCCTCATTACGGCTCGTTTAAGCCAATCTATAACGATATGTTTCAATCCTACGATAACGTATTATATGTGGACACTGATGTGTTCCCTGTTGACGAGCTCAGGGAAAGTATATTTGATGGGTTTGACGCAGATATAGGAATATGTACCGAACCATTCCAACCTGTTCAACGAACAAAAATCCCAGGTCCAATCTCTACAGCAAATGACGAAAAGTGGGCGAGAGCTATCGCCGCAAAATGGAAAGTAACAATGCCAAGAACGTCGAAGGGATTGCTGAAGGTATACAACTCCGGGGTGGTAATGTATTCAAACAAAGGACTACGTGCGGCCAAGAAGAAATTTGTCCCCTTTATTGAATACGTAAACACGGTAAAATTAAACGGCATCAATTCCTTTTACACCGCCGACCAAAACTATGTTCATGCTATGCTAACAGTTGCAGCGATGAATTATGTTGAGTTAGATAAAGGATGGAACAATTACGTTCACCAATATTACACTGACGCTAGCAAAAAAGAATTGAAAATTAACGACTCACGAGATGATAACACTAAATTTGTTCACATACAACTACGCAGTGCAGATCACTGGGATGCTGATAAGTTGTGGAGAATAACAAATCGGCCAGTGGAGGAATGGGGTCTATGATATTAATATCTCACAGAGGCAACATTGACGGACCAAATCCACAACTGGAAAATGACCCTGATTATATTGTTGACGCTCTCGAGCAAGGGTTCGATGTTGAAATAGATTTATGGTATCAAGATGGAGCGTATTCTCTCGGTCACGATAACCCTCAATATGACATTCCATCAATATTCCTGCGCCAGGACGGATTGTGGATTCATTGTAAAAACTACGAAGCCTTCCAACAAATGATATCCACAGAGCTAAATTTCTTCTATCACACGGATGAGGATTACGTCCTTACAAGCCACAAATATATATGGGCGTATCCCGGCAAACCTGGTGATAAATACACAATATGTGTTATGCCTGAATGGAATAATACTCCAGTAGAGGACTATGCAGGTGTGTGCTCAGATTTTGTAGAGAAATATAAATGATTAAACTAATACTATTCGACCTTGACGGTGTATTGATTAAAGCAAAAGATATTCATTATCGAGCTCTCAACCATGCACTTGGAGAGCAATACGCTATTACGTCCGAAGAGCACTTGGGACGCTATGATGGTCTTCCAACAATGGTTAAACTGCAAAGGCTAACAGAGGACAAAGGACTTCCAGAAAGCAAGCACGCTGATGTGTGGGCACATAAGCAAGACATAACATTGGAACTACTCGGCACGGAACTCCACCCCGATGAGAAGTTCATTAGTTTATTTAAACACTTAAAGGAACAAGGGTATCAACTTGGATGTTGTTCGAATTCTGTTCGGCGAACTGTACTAACTGCACTTTCGCGAATTGGTGTTATTGAGTATCGTGATATTGTTTTATCAACAGATGATGTGAAAAATACAAAACCACATCCCGAAATGTATTGGAAGGCAATTTCAATGATGAGTCGTCTTCCCGAAGAAACTTTAATCATTGAAGACAACCCACACGGTTTATTAGCAGCTACTCGATCGGGTGCACAAGTACTTCGAGTTGAAAATCCTGAAGATGTAACGTTAGACAAAATAGAAACAAAATTAAAGGGAAAACTAATGACAGTAAAATGGCAAGATAACAATCTAAACGTCTTAATTCCAATGGCTGGAGCAGGGTCTCGGTTTGAGCAAGCTGGTTATACTTTTCCAAAACCATTAATTGAAGTGTGCGGGAAACCAATGATTCAAGTTGTTGTTGAAAATCTTGGATTTGAGGCAAACTACATTTTTGTTGTACAAAAAACACACCGAGAACAATACAACCTTGACGCCATGTTAAATTTGATCACACCAGGTTGTACGGTGGTAGAAGTTGATGAAATAACAGAAGGTGCAGCTTGTACGGCATTATTAGCAAGTGAATTTATTGACAATGATGCCCCATTATTTTTTGCTAACTCTGATCAATACGTAGAATGGGATGCGGCTGAATTTATGTACCGCATGCAGGAATCCGAAGCAGACGGTGGTATTGTCACATTTAAGGCAACGCATCCTAAGTGGTCTTATGCCAAAGTTGATGATGATGGACTTGTTACAGAGGTTGCTGAGAAGAATCCAATTTCTAATAACGCAACTGTTGGATATTATTACTGGCGAAAGGGCTCCGATTTTGTTAAATATGCTACCCAAATGATTGAAAGAGATATTCGAGTGAATAACGAATTCTATGTTTGTCCTGTATTTAATCAAGCAATTGAAGACGGAAAAAAGGTTCGTATTAAAGAAGTTGAAGGAATGTGGGGACTTGGAACACCTGAAGATTTAAAATACTTTGTGGAGAATTACAAATTATGAAACCGTTCATGGGTCACTATGTGGGGTGGAGAACTACTCGTATCAATAAAATTATTGAATTGTTTGGAAAGGAATTCTTTGACGGAAAAACTCTTCTCGAGCTTGGTTGTGGCTATGGTGATATAGGAATGTTTTTCCAATCACTAGGAGCAAAAATCACGCTAGCAGAAGGTAGGCAAGAACACGTTGATGAGATTAAGCGTCGACATAAAAACATTGAAGTAATTTGTTTAGACCAAAACAAACCATGGGACCTCAATAGAAAATTTGATATAATTATACATTCGGGAGTACTTTATCATCTCGAACACTGGAAAAAAGATTTAGAATGTGCCTTAAATCATAGTAATTTACTTATTCTAGAATCAGAAGTTGCAAACAGAAGTTCAGATAAATTCGAACTACTTCATATTGAACAAGGACACGATCAAGCAATTTCAGGACAGGCCATTAGAACATCTGCTGCTTATATTGAAAAGGAACTAACTAAGTTGGGTGCTACTTTCATACGATATGATGACAGCGATTTGAATTATACCGATAACTCGAAGAAGAGGAAGAAGGGGTACGTTTGGCATATGTATGATTGGAAAGTAGACAATAATGGAAGGGAATGGTTTAGAGGACAGAGACGTTTTTGGGTAGTGAGGAAACCACAGTGAAAGAAGAAACATATCTACAAATGCAAGAAAAATATTATAACGCGCAGGCCGAAAAGTGGTCTTTAAGAAACAGAAACCCAGTTGTTGGTTCTTATCATGCTCACAACACTTGGAGCGATTATGATTATTTTTTGTTTAAAGATTTTGAAACAACTAATTTAGTCGCGTTAGAGTACGGCGTTGGCCCAGCTAGGAACCTAATAAGATTTGATAATAGATTTAAGCGTATAGATGGTGTCGATATAAGTAAAATAAATATTGAAAAAGCTATTATTAATCTACGCAACGCTAAAATAACCGGCAATAATTTATTTGTTTGTGATGGTAAAAGTATCCCCTGCAACGACAAACAATATGATGTTGTGTTTAGTGTGATATGCTTTCAACACATTTGCTGTCATTCAATACGATACAAAATATTAGAAGAGTGTTTTCGTGTATTAAAACCTGGGGGTAAACTTTGTTTTCAGATGGGATACGGTGGAAAGCCCAATCACCCAAAAATTTCTGTTAGTTCTTATTTTGAGAATGCAAGTAGCGCACGTACCACAAATGGTGGATATGACGTTTCGATTACAAAGGTTACAGACATAGAATCTGACTTGTCGAAGATTGGATTTGATGAATTTGTATTTGATATAAGACCTACTGGCCCAGGAGATAATCACGCCAATTGGATATTTGTTCAGGTAACTAAAAAATGAAAGTAGCTATATGTGTTGGGGGAGTGGTTTATCCAGATTCAAAACCGTTGATGGACGCATTGAAAAATAAGTTCCCTCAGTATGATTTTTTCTTTGGGGTTTGGAAAGGCAGAGAAGATGACATTTCAAATAAACTAAAGGCCTGGTCATTTGAAGAACACGAGCCTAAATATCATCCATATTTTGATGTAAATATTCCTGGGATGTCGAGAAAGATTGGGGCAATCCGACAAAAAATGAAAGCACACCCAGAAATGCCCATGATAGCCAAAGCGTTCCATCAGACCAAGCAAATATTAATGCATTCTTATATGTTAGATTTATTACCACCTCAGTATGATATGATTGTAAGAACTAGATATGATATCAAGCTAATCGACGATAGTATTGATTTTAACGGCTTAATTGCAAGATCATACGATAATAACCATGCGATAGGACTTGCTAAAAGATTTCCCCAAAACCCCAAAATGTTTGATCCTAAAAATACGACATGGCATCGATATTGGGAACAATATCTAATGGATTTGATCATGTTTCACCCAAGAAAATTATTTGATAAGGAATTGATGTTATCTCTACACGAGAATCAAAAACTTCTAGCAGCGGAGTTTGGATGGTATCAAGTATTAAGTCAACCACACGGAGATACACATCAAAATTATATGTGTAATATAAGCATAACCTCGAGGGGAGATAAAGATAAATGAGCCTCGCCACAGCAAAAGCAAAGAAGAAGAAGAAGAAATTAGCCGAACCAACTATTACATTAGATCAAAGCATGTTTGCTAAAAATCCTTTCTCAAATACCGATACGATACGGTGTGATCGGGAACAGTATATAGCTCATCTTGTTAAGATTAACGGATGGTCAAAAGGAGCGGAACTTGGTGTACACAAAGGTAGAACGTTTTTATTTCTTCTCCACTCATGTCCTAACCTAACTATGATTGGTGTTGATTTGTGGGCTGCTCAGCCCGACAATGAAGGACCCGAAAACTACGTAACATCATCTCACGTGGCAAATGAAGCTCGGGTTCGAGAGCTAGCCGAAGATTTTGGTGAACGAGCGATTATTATAAAAGACTGGACGCACAAAGCTGCTGAACAGGTTGAAGATAATTCTCTTGACTTCGTTTTTATTGATGCTGACCATAGCAGTGAAGCAGTACAAAATGATGTGGAAATGTGGTGGGCAAAAGTAAAAGATACTGGATGGGTTCTAGGTCATGATATTAGTTGGCCCACCATTAAAGTTGTAGCAGATGAATTGCTGCCCGGATATATTATCGGTCCTGATGATTTGTGGGGGCGGGCGAAATGTCCCGAACTTTTATAAAATGAAAAATTTAATATATCAATTTTGGGAGAATAGACACGACACAAAGCGAGTTAATTTACCTGGGGTTACTGCTTCTTGGAAAAACATTAAGCAATACGCAGACCGGATAGGTGCTGTTCATATGGTTGAAAAAAACCCAAAATTATTACATAATTTACCGTCGGCATTATATTATGGAACATTTAATCCAGTATATCGCGAAGAATTCCTCGAATATGATAATGTATTATTTCTGGACTCAGATATTTATGCAGTTGAAGGATTGGACGAAAATATTTTTGAAGGCTTTGATGCTGATATAGGAATATGTACAGAACCGCTACAACCCAGACTCAGAGCACGAACTAAGGTAGGAAAAATTAATAAACAGCAAGATGAACTATGGGCAATGCACGTAGAAAAGAAATGGAATATAACACTACCAAGAACAGAAGAAGGTTTTTTAAAAGTTTATAATACAGGTGTAGTTCTGTATTCCAATAAAGGAATGGTTACTGCTAAAAAGGATTTTCTGCCCTTCGCAGAATATATAAATTATGTACGTTCTATTAAAGGATTATTACCCTTTTACACAGCAGACCAAAACTATCTTCATGCTACATTATTTGTTTCAAAGACAAACTTTGTTGAATTGCACAATGGGTGGAATACTTTGGTAACGATGCACGAACGAAATGAACAGAGGGTCATATATGATAGGGATATGAATACAAAATTTGTACATCCTATGGGCCTTTACTCGGCACATCACTTTAGTGAAGAGAAACTTTGGAAAATAACTAATTTGCCAGTTGAAAAATGGGAAATGGGGCCTAAAATAAATGTTGTTGATGAGATTAAAGCATGAAAGAGAATTTAGTATATTATTTTGACAAGTACAAATGTGATAAGGGAAACCTTAAACACAGATATGATAGAGTGTACGAGTTAGCACTCGCACCACTCAGAGATAAAGAATTTGACATACTGGAAATTGGTATTTTTAAGGGTAATAGTATTGAAGCGCTAGTTGAGTATGCTCCTCAAGCTCGGGTGCTTGGATTAGATACGTTCCAACGAATTAAGCCGGAAGATATTTCAATTCTTAAACATCCAAACGTTGAATGGATAAAGTGTGATAGCACTGAACCTACTACACTTAATGGAATGTTCGACATTATTATAGATGATGGGCTACACACGCACGAGGCTCAAAGAAAAACATTTGAAAACTTCTTTCCCCTTCTAAAGGATAATGGCGTATACTTTATTGAAGATGTTTGGCCATTTGACATTATGAGCAGCATCGAAAAACAACATCC